>Ga0209450_10001130_pt1 | contig 13340 bp, 12 predicted proteins | sample FrelakmetLWP11LW_FD_187149 | JGI IMG/M metagenome (GOLD analysis project Ga0209450, IMG submission 187149) | Freshwater lake sediment microbial communities from the University of Notre Dame, USA, for methane emissions studies - LWP11 LW (SPAdes)... | ecosystem: Environmental > Aquatic >... | reverse complement strand
CCATCATGAAAGAATTCCTCCGCGAACCCGAGCCGTCGGAAGAGTTTCCTCTTGTCCTGACCACCGGGGGAAACCTCCTCTGTTACACCCACTGGCAGTTCCGCTACTTGCCGAAACTGAGAAAGATGGCGCCTGAACCCGAATGCGAAATCCACCCGGACAAGGCTCTCGGGCACGGGCTTTCGGAAGGCGAGAGGGTTGAGATGACGACCCGGTTCGGCAGCGTTCGAGTGAAAGTCCGCCTCACCGATCGGATCCGTCGGGATACGGTGCACCTCTCCCAGGGTTGGGAAGAGGCCAATGCAAATATGTTGACAGGAATGAGCGGGGCGGATCCGATCTCGGGGTTTCCCAATCTCAAGTCCGTGCCCTGCCGCCTATCACCACAGAGGCACTGAGGACACAGAGAAACCCAAATCTTTCATTTGCCGGGAGCTACCGGCAAATGAAAGGTGTGTCTCTGTGGTAAGAAAGGTTTGTTACCGTATTTCTGAAAGGTCATGCTCAGCGCGGATTGATTAGCTCTTTCTTTGCCTGATTCAGAGCTTCCCGGGCCATGACCTTCGCTTCGTCGGTAAAGAACCATTCGTCGACTCTTTTGGCCAGCCAGACGAAGTATTCTCCCAGTTCAAACCCGAAATGGCGGTGAGCGATCTTCACACAATAAGGAGTGAACCTCCAGAGCTTGTCCGAATCCTTGACCAGCTTGTCGTTGAGGGATAGGGGGTCTTTCCGGGTGTCATGGCCGTCGATGATGGAGAGGATCTCGACGGTTTTTGCTTTATCGTAGTCGAGGGAGGTCAGAATCTCCCGGGCAATCCTCACCCCTTCGGTCTCGTGGAACCTCCGTGTCTCATGGTCCTTTACTTCCGGCCCAAAGGCGTCGCGCTGTTTTTCTTCAGGAACCATTTTCCAGCCCACATCGTGAAGCAGCACGGCCGGCAATACAATGCCCTCGTCCGCGGTTGGGTAAAAGCTCAGAAGGCGACGAGCGAAATCATAAGAGCTGGGAACATGGAGATGGTTTTTTCTCGTGGCCCAGTAGGGTTCGGCTAATTTGTAAATTCTGTCGCAGAGGGTGCTCATGCTCTTTTTTCATGCACTCGTTTTATATCCCTTGCACCATGGCGTCCATCATTTCGGCGGCAAGCCGGGCAAAGGCTGCATCGTTGATGTGATAGTCCGCTTCCACGATCTCCAGCATGGGATTGAGTTCTTTTTTCAGCTCCCGGACAAAAAAATTGTTCGTGGGAGGGTCGAAAAGCGGCCCATTCACATGATCCGCTTCTGAGAAGCCCTGCTTCGGTACAAGCACTTTCACGCGAGCCGGATCGATTCTCAGTTTTTCGGCCACCTGAGCGGCCAGGGTGGCGGTTTCCTTCTTGTTGAGGCGGATTGCCGAGCGGAAATCATAGAAAAAGAGTTTCCTGTTCTTGTGCTCGTTAGGCACGGTGTCACGAGTGAATTCCAGCACAGCACAGTCCATTCCTCCCGGCACGACCAGACGAGGGACAACGCGGCCCAAAGGAGGTTCGAGTCTTTCCGGTCCTATGCCGCGGCAATAGCCACCCATCAATTCATCGGCCAGTTCGTGGATGGCGAAATCCAGAATCCCGTCAAAGTATCCTTCCCTGGCCAGCTCTTCCATGGCCATGCCGCCGGTGCCGTTGGCATGAAAGGCAACGACTTCATAGTCCATGGCTTCCAGAGATTTCTTGATCTCTTCGGCGCCCTTGGTGATAAAGCCGAAGAAGGTGAGGGCGATGCGCTTTTTGTGCGCCTTTGCTTTCCACCGACTCTTTACCATCCCGCAAACGGCGCCTGCCGCCTTTTCGAGGATCATGCCTGAAATGCTGTTGACTCCGAGAAGATCCACCACGCTGTGCATCATGGTGATATCCTTTGTTCCAACAGTCTTGGCCATGTTGCGAGAGGCCACGGTGGAAACCATCACTTTCGGGACACCCAGGGGCAGAACCCTCATGATGCTGGTCCCCAGGTGGGTCCCGGTTCCCCCTCCGGCGGAAATCATTCCCGCGATCTCCCCCTTCTCGTAACGATCGCGGAGGACTTTCTGAGCATGGGTGATCGCTGTTTCTATGGCCTTGTCACGGTCCCCGGAGTTGCCTTTAAGACTCCTTTTAACCTTGGGGTAAAGGTCAATATCCGCAGCGAAGGCGGAGGGTTTCTTGGTTCCTACGTTGACGGTGAGCGTCGGGATGCCTCTTTGCTCAATACAATCCTTGAGAAAGAGATGCTCTTCCCCTTTCGAATCAAAGGTCCCGACAATGGCGATAGCAGGCTTCTTTTTCATCGATCCTCCTTAATGGGTTCAGGTATATCATCTTCCCGGCAGGCAGAGGCAAGCGGGAAGAACAGCGCGGAAAAGATGAGTTTCTTGTTTCCAATTCCCGCCAATATAGTGTAAAAAAGAAAGCGTGGTCAACTGTGCAATTTGGGGTGATCGAGAATTGAGCGATGCCGCAATCCGTTGCTCCGTGGTACCAGAACGCTGGTTCTGAGAGTTGGGGTCATCTGCTGAATTTCTGGATTTATGGGGGGCTACTTTGAAAAGCAAAGGGATGGGTGCTCCTTGTTGCCGCTGTGTCTTCTGGAAATTCCGGGTGGGGTTGGTGTGGCTCGCCTTGGTTTTCGCCGCAGCTGCGTGCGCGGGTACAAGAGGCACCGGGCTTTACGAGCCGCTGTCTTTCGCTGAAAAGAAAAGCGTCCTTGAGGAGTTAAAGAAAAACTGGCAGGACTACAATGTCTATTGCGATGGTGCTGCCTCCTCTCCCGGCGCGGTGATCTTCGATCCTAAGAATGACGACAGGAACCTCATCGGATACCGATACATCAAACTCTCGAAAGAGGACAGTGTGAGGGTGGCGATTGTCCAGGTTGAATTCCAGCTCGACTTCGTTCCTAAACTTTACAGGATTTTCGATGAGGAAAAGAAGTTTTACGGGTATGTTCTCCTGGCCAGAGACCTGCCTGCCCCGAAACGCGTAGACGAGAAGACAATGGAGCTGCCGGCATTCCAGTCCACTTTTCATTTGCCTTAAGGCGATCAGAGGCTTTGACAGGGTTCAACGGGTTGCATAAAAGATAGGCTGAAGTGACTTCAAGATGAACAAAGAGCTCAAGCTGGTCAAAGCCAACCTGGAGTACCTCAAGAAGCTGTTCATCATGCCGGACTCTCCGGACAAGTTCATTGAGTTCGGCCATGAGCTGCTGGAGATGATTCATGACTTTTTCAAAGAGAAGGGCGGCATTCACAGCAGTATCAGTCTCCCCGAATTAAGCCGTATCTTTAACCAGACGGCGATCCCCGAGGATCCCCACCTGATCAAAGACGTTCTATCCGAGATCAAAGAAAAGATCATTGCTCACTCCGTGAAGGTGGCAAACCCCTACTACATCGGTCACATGACGAGCGCCATTCCTTATTTCATGATCCTTCTCGAGATGATCATCGCCGCATTGAATCAAAACCAGGTGAAGATCGAAACGGCCAAGGCCTCGAGCTTCGTGGAAAGGGAGCTCATGGCCTGGTTCCATCGCCTTATTTTCAACCGCCCCGATGCTTTCTACGAGCGAAATGTTCAGAATCCGCGCGTTGCCCTGGGAAATGCCACGGCGGATGGCACAATCTCGAACCTGACCGCGTTCCTGGTGGCGAGAGAAAAGGCTTTTCCGCCGGACGGGGAGTTCCCCGGGGTGCGGATTGCCGGGATGGCAAGGGGCCTCCACCACTACGGATACTCGAGGGGTGTCCTCCTGGTTTCTTCTCGCGGGCATTACTCCATTCAGAAGGCGGCGAACCTGCTCGGCCTGGGAGAGGACAATGTCCTGGCCATCCCGGTGGACGGAAACCACCGGATGGATGTTCGGAGGCTGGCACAGAAAGTCAAATCGCTCAGGAAAGCGAAGGATACCAGGATTGTCGCCATAGCAGGAATCGCCGGCACCACGGAAACAGGGAGTGTCGATCCCCTCGATGAGATGGGGGACCTGGCGCGTGAAGCGGGTACCCATTTTCACGTGGACGCGTGCTGGGGGGGCTCCGCTCTGCTCGTGGATGAGTACCGGCCCCTGCTCAAGGGAATCGAAAAGGCGGATTCTGTTTCTGTCGACGCCCATAAACTGCTCTACTGCCCCATGGCGATGGGCCTTGTTCTCTTCGAGAATGAAAAAGATCTGAACACGATCAAACAATCTTCCCAGTATGTGATTCGCCGCAATTCTGTGGACATGGGGCGCTTTACCCTGGAAGGGTCAAGGCCTTTTGATGCCCTCAAGCCGTGGGCGGCCTTGAAGATCATGGGCCGGGACGGATACCGGCTTCTGCTGAGAAGCGCCAGGGACAATGCCTGTACCCTGCAGGAAATTCTCGAGGGATGCGGCAACTTCGAGACGCTCAATACCCCCGAACTCTTTATCCTGATCTACCGCTTCATTCCCGGGGAGGTGAAGGAACAACTCGTGAAGTGGCACAGTGAAAGAGGGGGGACCAGGAGCAGTCGAAAAATCAAAATCCTCGACCGGAGCATCCGAAAAGTCAATCACGTGGTCAACGCTCTCAACATCAAGCTTCACAAGGCGCTGAGACAAGACGACACGACCTTTGTGTCCAGAACAAAGCTTGAATCCACCCGCTACCGGCCTCAGAATATCGTGGTGCTGCGAGCGGTTCTCATCAATCCCCTGACGGACGGGACCATCCTCAAGGAGATCGTGGACACCCAGAATCGCATCGGGTTGACTTTGTGGTCGGAGTTCAAGGTCGCGTATCAGAGAATCGTCACCCTTCCCCACCAGGGGTAGCAAAGGAAAAGCATAGACCATGGCTTTTGTTTCCTCCTATCAACAGCTCTTTGACGAGCGAGAACCTGCCTGGTGGTTTGTTTTCTCAGGGAACAAACTTCTCGTTGAGAGCAGGGATCACGGGGCGGGTATTCCTCTCCTGAGCGGCGTCGACACGCTTCCCCTCCGCACGTTGAGAAAGCGGTATCTAGGGGCCATGAACGGCCATACTTGCCTCTGCGCAGAGTGTGAAGCGGACATCCGGATTCCCGAAGGAATGACGTTTCAGAGCCTGCGCAGGCTCTATGGGGCCCTCGATGAAGAGATGTTCTGGGTCGCAGGGCGGGCCTTTCAGATCATGGACTGGGATCGGACGCATCAGTATTGCGGGAAGTGCGGATCTCCGACAAAAGACAAGGCCGACGAACGGGCCAAGGTCTGCCCGACCTGCGGAACCGTGAGTTTTCCCAGAATGTCTCCGGCCATCATCGTCGCGGTGGTTCGGGACAAGAGTATTCTTTTGGCTCATGCCGCAAGGTTTCCGGGGGATATGTACAGTGTCCTTGCAGGGTTTGTAGAGCCCGGGGAATCCTTGGAGGATTGCGTGCGGCGAGAGGTCAAGGAAGAGGCCGGACTCGATGTCAAGAACATCCGCTACTTCGGAAGCCAGCCCTGGCCTTTCCCCAATTCCCTGATGGTCGGCTTTACAGCGGAGCATGCCGGGGGCGAGATCACGATGGATGAAAAAGAGATCGTCGATGCAAGATGGTTCACGGCCGACCATCTCCCCACCATTCCCGACAAGATCAGCATCGCACGGAAGCTGATTGACTGGTTCGCTGCAACCCACCCGCACTCCGAGCGCTCTTGACTGACCGGGCCTTTCTGCGCTATAATAGCACTACAACAACCCTTCCTCTCGGGGACAACCCGCAGATCTGGGGTGCTGTTTTTCGGGAGAGTCGAAAGATGAAGTGCCCCGAATGCCAATTTGAGAACAAACCCGACGCAGAACTCTGCACCCATTGCGGCGTCCGGCTCCGGCCTCTTTCCCATGACGATCCGACCTCCAAGCGTTTCGAAGACAATGAAAGCGATCTTTTGGGCGCGCCTCCCGCGACGGCAGATCAAGACAACGTCGTCGTGGAAAACCCAGGGGCGACCTATAGGCCGTTGCGGATCGAGGCGGATATCAGCCCTCGCACCCGAATCTTTATTTTTTCAGGGGTGTTCTACGCCCTTCTGCTTTCCTATGTTTCTGCAGCGCTGGTTTCGCCATCCAACCCCTATGCCCAGCTGGCCGCTGTGTTTCAGAGCTTCTGGGCCAATTTCCTGCTCCTCGTGCTTTTTCTTGTGGCAGGAACCTTCTTTCTCTACACGGCGACTTGCTTTTTCTGCAAGAGAATGCTGAGAACCCCATGGGGTAAGCCGAAGCTCGGAAAAATGCTCCTCAGGGAGGGCTACCTCACCAAAGAGGAACTCGAGGAGGCCTTAGAGGAGCAAAAGCTTCGGATCGGTGAAGTCCTTGTCTTGAGCGGACGGCTGACCGAGAAACAGCTCGAGGACTCGCTGGAGCGTCAAAAGCAGGTGTCCAAGAAGCTCGGCGAAGTCTTGATTGATCTCGGTTTCTCCACCCAGAAGGACATTGATTGGGCTCTTCACATGATGGAAAGAAGGCTGGGAGAGATCCTTCGGGAAAGGGGCCTTCTCAAAGAAGAGGACATCGAATGGCTTTTGGGTCAGCAGGAGTTCGGCTGGCGCTGCGTTTGAACCTAAGAGAGCTTACCACGAGGGGAACTTGCGCCAGAAGTCCTTATCGTCCTTTTGCCACTCGCGGCCGAATTTTTTCTCATAATACGCCCCAAGACGATCCAGCCAGCGCCACCAGCTGCTTTCCCCTTTGCTCTCGGCCTCCAGGATGTCCGTGAGAAAGGTCTCGATCTTGGCCATCTCATCCTTGGGGACATAGAAGGCCGCGCCGCCTTTGAATGATTTGATGGTGCTTTCAACGCTCAGAGCATGGGCCGTCAGCATGACGGCAATGATTCTTTTCTTTTTCGCAATCTCCAGGAGCTTGTATCCGTCAACCCCCATGATGTCGAGGATTGCCATGTCAAACGATTGAGTGTCCATCAGGTTCTTGGCCTGATCCGCAGTGGAAGCCTTCACGACCACGCACATGGGGAGCAAGGCTTCGAGGGTTTCCAGAATATCGGGTTCGTCATCGACGGCGAGAATTCGTTTGCCTTCCAGTAAGCTCTTATCAGTCATGAAACGGCCTCCTCAAGTTCACTACCTGTTATCCTAGTCTTAATACACTTCTCAGGGCGAATCAAGATTCCCCTTGCTTTTCTTGCGCGCCTTTTCGAGTTGCCCCGCGTACCAATCCATTTGGCGGCATATCCCTCGAATGATGCGAACGTCCCTTGCTCGAAGGGGAACCCTGGAGAGGAAGCGCCGGATGTTGAGCATCCAGTGTTCGGGGTTCTGCGTGTCGATGAAACCGATTCTCGTCAGGACGGACTTGAGGTGCTCGTACATCCCTTCGAGTTCGAATTTGTTCGCAAGGCGTGGAAGCGGTTCTTCCGGAGGGAGACGGCTGGCAAGAAAAAAATCATAACAGAAGATCATCACGGCCTGGGCGAGATTCAGCGAAGCGAACTGAGCCGTAGGGATGGTCGCAATCGTGTGGCAGGGGCGCAGGTGCTCGTTGGAGAGGCCGCGATCCTCAGGGCCGAAGAGAATAGCCACATGGTTCTTGTGCGAAATGGGAATGAGGGCCTGAGCCAGATCCCGGGGATTGGTAAGGGATGGGCGTTGTGCACCGATCCGGGCGGTGGTGCCGATCACATAGTGAAAGGAGGCGAGCGCCTCGTTCAGATCTTCGAAGACTTCCATCTCCTCCACAATGTCGATCGAGGTCCCTGTGGCCATCCTGAGGATCCGGGTGAGGTCGCAGCGTTCGGGTTTGACCAGGATGAGGCGCCGGATTCCCATGTTGTTCATGGCCCTGGCCACGGCCCCTATGTTTTCAGGAATCTGAGGCTCCACAAGAACAATGGCAAAATGATCGAGGTTGAGGGTCGTCATCGCGGTGATTCCTGAAAAAAGAGTTCATTCCTCCCAATACTGCGGCAACAGAAGCGATGTCGCTGGTGGGGTGAATGAATGTCGAATGTCGAATAACGAATTTCGAGTGAAGAAGTTAAGTCTCTTCGGTTTCCCGTTCGAACTTCGACATTCCTTGTTCGATATTCTGCGGTTCGCCCTGGAATATCCAAGAGTGGCGCAACGAACTTTCAGAAGTTGCAGTTTATTACATGCTTTGCCTGCCATGAAAGGGAAAATCCCGCGAAAATTCTTGACACCGATTTTGTACTTTAATTATAACAATAGCACAAAATTTGATGGACTCGTAAAAAGCCCCATTTTCATGTCATTTCGAGCGAAGCGAGAAATCTTGAATTTCTACCACGCTGAAAAGGAAAGATTTCTCCCTGCGGTCGAAATGACAGATTCACACCGCAGGACTTTTTACGAACGCATCAGATTTGAACGCCGACAGTGCAGGAGGGCGAGGGGTTGGTCAAAGCCATCTTGGGTTATGACATCATGCCGGGGATCAGCGTGCAGAACTACGAGAAGTGGCTCAAGGAAGTGCACCTACCTGATCTGGCAAAGATTCCGGGATTGAAGCGGGTTGTGCTCAACACCGTGCGGGGGCTCGTGAGGGGAGAAACCACCTTCTACCGAATTGCAGAGCTCCACTACGAGAGCATGGAAGCTTTTGAAAAGGCAAGAGCGTGGCGAGAGAAGAACCCGGTACCCAAGGACAGAAGCCCTGAAGGGAAGACGGATTTCAAATTCTACGTGGTCTGCGAATCCGAGGAATTTGATTTCGGAGAAAGCTAGCCATGCACAGTTCACCACAGACACTGAGAGCACAGAGAAGAGTTTTTGTGAAATGTTCTGCTCGTGAAAACCTGTCTGCAATCTCTATGCCTCTGCGGTGAGTAACAATATCGAATTGAAAATGAAGAGCATCTCAGAAACATATGCGGAATTCATTGTTCGCACCCGGTTCGAAGACCTGGGGGCGGAAGTCGTTCAGCAGGCCAAGAAGCTGATCCTCGACCTGGTGGGGGTTTCTCTGGCCGGCTACGCCACCATGGAGTTTCCAAAGAATGTGGTGGGATATTTTGCAGATCTCGGTGGGAAACCGGAGGCAACGATCCTTCATACCAAGAAAAAGTTTCCGGCGGTGAACGCGGCCTTTGCCAATGCCACCTGCGCCCACGCCATGGACATGGATGACGGCCACCGCTTCGGCGCTCTCCATCCGGGTGTGGCGATCCTTCCCTCAGCTCTGGCTGCGGCGGAGCTTGCAGGGGCAGGCCCTAAGACTCTCCTTGCGGGCATGGTTGCCGGGTATGAGATCATGATCCGGATCGGCGCAGCCATCACTCCCTCCAGCCTCAACCGGGGCTTTCACATCACGGGCATCACCGGTGTGTTCGGCGCTGCCGCAGCGTGTGCTAAAATCATGAATCTCAATCAGGAAGAAACCGCAGGCGCCCTGGGCATGGCCGGACTTCAGGCTTCCGGTCTGATCCAGGTGAACCATGAAGTCGAAGCAGCCAAAGTCAAGCCCCTTAACCCTGCCCGAGCGGCTTCGAACGGACTTCTCTCCTGCATCCTGGCAAAAAGAGGAGCGCGAGGCCCGTTGCAGATCCTCGAAGGGGAAGACGGCTATCTCAAGGCCGTGAGCGACGAGGTCAAGCAGGACCTTCTGACCAAGGGGCTGGGCAAAGAGTATGAGATCCTGAAGGTCTATGTGAAACTTTACGCGGCATGCCGCCACGCCCATGCGCCCATTGACGCGGTTTTCGAAGCTCTGAAAGGTCAATCCATCGAGATCGAAGAAATCACCAGGGTTTCAGTGGAAACCTATGCCGCTGCTGTTCGACTGGCAGGAATCCGGGAGGCGACTACCCCTTCAGCCGCTCGCTTCAGCATCCCTTTTTCTGTGGCCCTTGCGATTGCAAAAAAGGAGGCAGGACCTAACCAGTACTGCGAAGAGGCCGTCCGGGATCGCAGCATCCAGACGCTGGCTCAAAAAGTGGAGATGACGGTGAGCGAGAAGTGGGAAACGGCCTATCCCCATAAGAGAGGCGCGACAGTGACCGTTGACACACGCGGTGGGAAGAAGTTGGGCTTTGAAGTGGAACTCGCCAAAGGGGAGCCCGAGAATCCGGTATCGTGGGAAGAGATGTACAGAAAGTTCTTTTCCAATGCCACCCAGCTCCTGTCGGAAAAGGATGCAAAAGAACTGGGGGAACGCATCATGGCAATTGAGCAATCTTCGCTTGATGGTGTGCTCAGACTCCTATAGGATACTGGCCGAGGTGGGATTTAAAGAATGAATATTCACCCTGCCTGCACCGGCGATCTCATTCGCTTTGTCAATGGCCCGCAAGAAGTTTCCTGGGACGTGGAGACCGATGTTCTCATTATCGGCGGCGGCGGGTGCGGTCTGATCGCAGCGCTTGCGGCGGCAGAAAAGGGAGCCCATGTGTTCTTGGTGGAAAAGGAGAAAGCAGCCGGGGGCAACACCTCTTTGAGCCAGGCCATGGTTCCTGCTGCTGGGACGTCTTTTCAAAAGGAAGCGGGTATTGAAGATTCCAGAGAACGGATGGCCGAAGACATCCTCAAGAAGAACAAGCAGGGGAGCGACCCGGATCTGACTCGCCATGTTGCCGCGGAGTCCTCCAAGCTTGTGGAATGGCTCGACAGGAATATGAAGATCCGGCTGGAATTGGTCACGGACTTCATCTACCCGGGCCACTCCCGCCTAAGGATTCACGCCAACAAGACGAGAAAGGGCGCCCATTTGGTCAACGATTTGCTTCAAGCGGCAGGCCGTTACGACCCCATCGATATCGCCTACAAGGCCCCTGCGAAGCGGCTGGTGGCGGACCAAGAAACCGGCGCCGTGCTCGGTGCCGAAGTGGAGATTGAAGGGGTGGGTCGAAACTTGGCGAAGGCCCGGAAAACCATCCTCGCGCTCAACGGGTTCGGCGCCAACAGGGAGATGCTGGCCAAGTACATTCCGGAAATGAAAGACGCTTACTACTTCGGTCACGAGGGAAACACCGGGGAGGGCATTCTCTGGGGGGAAGCGCTTGGGGCGGAACTGGAGAACATGGGGGCCTATCAAGCCCATGGCTCTGTGGCCCATCCTCACGGAACGCTCTTGACCTTTGCCACGATCAGCTTTGGCGGGTATCATGTGAATCTTCAAGGAAAACGGTTTGTGAACGAGTATCACGGGTACTCGGAGCACGCGCTCGATGTGCTCGCTCAGGAGCAGGGGGTGGCTGTCTCGGTGTTTGATGAGCGGTGCTACCAGGCGGTGCGGGGGTTTGAGGATTTTCAGCAGTGCATCCGGATGGGGGCGATAAAGAAATTCGATCACATTAGAGATCTCGCTAAAGCTTTCCGGGTGGCTGAGGAGGAGATGGAGAAGACCCACGAGGCGTTTCAAAAGGCGGCGGCAGGCGAGGCGGCGGACCCTCTGGGGCGCAAGGACTTCAACGGGCCTTTGACGCCGCCTCTATACGGCGTCAAGGTGACAGGGGCGCTTTTTCACACGCAGGGCGGCCTGAAGATCAACAAGGAAACGCAGGTGCTGAGAAAAGATGGATCTGTCATACCGGATCTTTATGCCGGCGGGGGAACGGCATGCGGCTTTTCAGGAAAGACAGGCCCGGCCGGATATCTTTCGGCCAACGGATTGCTCGCGGCTCTGGTCTTGGGTAAGATCGCAGGGGAAAAAGCAGCAGCGGCTGCTCTGAAACAACGGTAATTCATCTCATCATGATTAAGAGGAGGAGGACGCGATGAAAAAGAAAGGCATGACACGCAGACAGTTCATGAAAAGCACCGCAGTGGCCGGCGTTGCAGCGGCTGCCGGCACGATCGGTTTTCCGAACGTGCTCCGGGGGGCGGATCCCAAGGAAATCCTGATTGGGCATATTCATCCTCTTTCTGGAGCCCTTGGTTTCGACGGCCAGGAACTCAAGAAGGGAATGATGCTGGCGGTAAAGGAAATCAATGACGCGGGTGGCATCAAGTCCCTGGAGGGGGCCAAGCTGAAACTCCTGGATGCGGACAGTGAAGGGAAGCCGGAGCTCGCCGTGTCAGCGGTGGAGCGTTTCAGCCGTGAAGGAGTCGTGGCGGTGATGGGGGCGTACCAATCCGCAGTCACCCTGGTGGCAACCCAGCAAGCTGAGAAGCTTCAGGTGCCCTTTGTCGTCACCGTGGCGGTTGCGGATGAGGTGACGGCCAGAGGATTCAAGTACACCTTCCGCGTTCAGCCGAGCGCTGAGCAGATGGCCTCCCAGACCGTGAAGTACATCAGTGAGATTGCCAAGGCCACAAACCAGACCGTCAAAACCATCGCCTACCTGCACGATGACACCGCTTTCGGCACGTCCCTTGCGGGCCACGTGAAGAAGTATGCGACGAACTACGGCATGGAAGTGATTATCGATGTCCCCTATTCGCCCAGGGCGGCGGATGTGTCTACGGAGGTGGGAAAGATAAAGGCGGCCGGAGCGGATGTGGTCATGGACACCGGCTATTTCGGCGATGGCGTTCGTGTGCTCAAGACCATGAGAGATGTGAAACTCAAGTCAAAAGGGATCATCGGGTGCGGGAACGGCGCGTTCAGCCATCCCAAGTTTGTTGAAGAGCTCGGTGCTCTGACCGAAAACGTCATGGACGGCAATTACTGCGCCAACCCGAGAAGCCCGCTCACCAAGAAGGCTTTTGAGAACTACAAGGCAGCGTACGGAACCCAAATGGGCCCCTCCACGGTCTTCTCTTATCAGCCCGTGTATGTCCTGGCAGACGCCCTGGAACGCGCCAAGTCAACAAAGCCGGACGCGGTCAGGGAAGCGCTGAGCAAAACCAACATGGCCAATCACATCCTGCCCCAGGGACCCATCGTCTTCGGTCCGGACGGCCAGAACAAGAATGCCCAGGCCGCCATGATGCAAATCCTTGGCGGAAAGATCGTCACGGTCTGGCCTGAGGCATACGCTGAGGCGAAGTACGTTTTCCCTCAACCGGCGTAATTTGAACCAGTCCTGTAGCCCCCCTCCCTCTGCTTGAGCGGGGGAGGGGGTGCTACTGGCTACTGTTTTCTTGTATGAAACTTCACCTGGCGGAAACAGCGAACCGCAGAACAGCAGAATATCGAACCGCAGCATTTCGAAGGGTCGTTTCCTTCGACATTCGACATTCCTTATTCGATATTCGATATTCGTTTTCCCAAAGTTTCTTGTTCGATCAAACTGGCCGCCCTCAGCGGCCAGCGGCTAGGCTGTCTTCTGACTCCTGTCTTTTTGGTTTTAGTTTATGACTCTTTCCTTTGTTGCCGGCTCCCTGCTCAATGGGCTGCTAGTGGGCGGGGTCTACAGTTTGATGGCCATCGGGTTGACGCTCATTTTCGGTGTCATGAAGGTCGTCAACTT
>Ga0209450_10001129_pt1 | contig 13341 bp, 13 predicted proteins | sample FrelakmetLWP11LW_FD_187149 | JGI IMG/M metagenome (GOLD analysis project Ga0209450, IMG submission 187149) | Freshwater lake sediment microbial communities from the University of Notre Dame, USA, for methane emissions studies - LWP11 LW (SPAdes)... | ecosystem: Environmental > Aquatic >... | reverse complement strand
AAGATCCATGTTCTTGCTCACCCCGTGAAAATCTAGGCCATAGTCGAACATGAAGGCATGCGCTTTACCATTGACAACGGTCTCAATGTAGTAGGCGAGCCCATGTTCAGCGTGAAGAGAGGTGTTGGGCAAGATCATGTACCTTTTGACAAAGTTGAAGTCGGGTGGATTGAGGTTCCATCTTAGACAATCGTAATAGTTGTCAGTAATGACGGTGATCGTCAGTTTTTCAATTTCTGGGATGTTTACAGAACCAGCGGCCATGGCCTTTTCTCCTTTCAAGGCATTCCCTGCCATGACGACCGCCGCCGTGGCTGCTGATGCCTTAAGAAATTCCCTCCGATTCATCTCTTTCATCGTAGACTCCCCATCAAAAGGTTGTAGGACATCCGTATCCCCGTGGGCATCCGAGGTTCTCTATCCTGAGACAGTTTGCTATCACCTCCTTTCCGGAAATGACTTGATGGCGGTGGGTTTCGGCAGCTCAACCCAGGTAAGCCCACTGGAAGTGAAAACAACACGTCGGCCGGGTTGAGTAAAGCGAAACCGATCACGCTGCCTGGAGTTCGATGTGAGAAAGCACCTTCTGCCAGATTTCCCGGAGCGCTGCGGCAGCCTCCGTGTGATTGTCGTACTCGATGACCGTCTGCCCGGCCACCATTGCTTTGGTGAAAACCGGATCAAAGGGGATGGTGCCTACGAAGGCGTAATTTTTTTCTTCCGCATACTGCTTGATCTCACGGGTTGAATCAAGATTCAGGTCGGCCTTGTTGACACAGACCAACACCGGCACCCTAAAGAAGTCGGCAAGCTGGGCCACACGTTCCATGTCGTGCCGGCCGGCGACGGTGGGTTCCGTCACAATAAGCGCCGCAGTTGTCCCGCCCAAGGAGGCAATGACCGGACACCCGATGCCCGGGGGGCCGTCGGTTAGGATCAGGTCCAGCTTCCTTGCTTCTGCCAACTTTCTGGCTTCCTGCCTCACCAGGGTGACAAGTTTTCCTGAATTCTCTTCTGCAAGGCCCAGCCGCGCGTGGACCATAGGACCGAAGCGCGTCTCTGAGAGGTACCACTCCCCGCATGTTTTGAGGGGGAAGTCGATGGCCTTTTCGGGACAGAAGTAGACGCACACGCCGCACCCTTCACAATCCATGCGGGTCACGATGTAGTCCTCGGTGATCGCGTGGTACCTGCACAAGTCCCTGCACAGGCCGCAGGCGGTGCATTTGTCGAGGTTGATGACGGCCGAATGGCCGGCTTGAAAATCATGCTGCTCCGTGGCTTGGGGATTCATGATCAGGTGAAGGTCTGCCGCATCCACATCGGCGTCGGAGAGGACTTTGTTTGCGGCAAGAGAAGCGAAGGCAGCCACAATGCTGGTTTTGCCTGTGCCTCCTTTTCCGCTGATGATGACCAGTTCTTTCATTGATAACTCGATAGAATACAGAAGACAGGAGACAGAATACAAAAGAGAGGAGAGTTCACTGGTGACTGTTTACTATTCACTGTTCCTCGCGCCCTGTCTCTCCCGCTTCTCTTACGAGATCTTTGATCTTTTCATACAACCGAAGAAATTTTTCTTTCCACTCCGGCCTCACGTCCACAAGCAGCTCCCCCTTGGAGTAAAATTCAGCGATCTTTCGGTCAAAGGGAATCTCCATGAGAATGGGGATGCACTCGGCTCCGGCATATTCCCGGAGACGATCATCTCCCATGTCGGAGCGGTTGATCACCAGCCCGCAGGGAATCCCGAGAATCCTGACGGCTCCCACTGCCAACTTCACATCGTGAAGACCGAACGGTGTCGGCTCAGTCACCAGGAGAACAAAGTCGGTCTCCTTCATAGAGGCAATGACCGGGCAGGACGTTCCTGGAGGGGCATCGATGATCGTTACCTTGTCCGGACGAGCAAAGGAGCGTACCTTCCGGATAAGAGGCGGAGCCATGGCCTCTCCAACCCTCAAGCGGCCATGGATGAATTCCAAACCGTTTCGACGGCCGAACTCGATCTCCCCTAGCGCCCTTTGCCCTTCCCGGATCGCATGCTCCGGGCACACCTCCATGCAGCCCCCGCAACTGTGGCAGAGCTCCTGAAAAGGGAGGACCGTTTTTCCGATCACGACAATCGCTTTGAACTGACAGATCTCACCGCACTTGCCGCAGAGGTTGCATTTTGTTTCGTCTACTTCAGGAACACCGGTTGAGACAACTTCGGTCTTTTCGAAAACAGGGTGGATAAACAAATGGGCGTTGGGTTCCTCCACATCGCAGTCCAAGAGCTGCACACCTCCGCCAAGCGAGACGGCCAAATTGGTAGCCACCGTGGTCTTTCCGGTTCCGCCTTTCCCACTGGCAATGCTGATGATCATCTTTGGTTACTCACGGCTTGCTCTCCTTGAGCATGTAACGGTGAAGCGCCTCCTGCAGAGTTTCAGCGGCCAGAAAGGCACAGTGTTCTTCGCCCTTGGGGAATTCGCCCAGGAATTCAAGTATGGATTGGGCGGTGATCTCCGTGATCTCATCAGGGGTCTTCCCTCGGGCCATGTGGGCCGCAAGGGCGGCACACACTTTGCTGGATATGCATCCGTTGGTGAGATAGGAGGCTTCTTTTACCCGCTCACCGTTGAATTTGAGGAAGATCTCAATGGTTTCCCCGCACTTGCCTGTCAAACAGGCATGCCCGTCAGGCTCCCCCGGTCCTTTCCACTGAAGAGAATGAAGCCATTGATAAATGGCAACCTCACTGGAAGTCAAATCCCGCTTTCCTGAGGTCTCCGTGTTGACCTTTTCATCTGGACCATGAACGACATCACCCATGAATACGATTCCTCCCGATGCTCTATATCTCAAAGGTCATACCGGTCTGCAGAGGCTTGAAACGGTCCTTGAAGGTTTGATAGAGGGCCGCCTGAGCCTTGAACCCGGTGCAATGCCCGGCGGAGATCAGCTCAATATCGAACTGAGAAAGCGCCGCTACAGTCTTCCCTATCCTTTCTTCCGATGCCGACAGAAGATGAAAACCGCCCAGGATGGCGGCAATCCTTCTCTCGCCGGTCATCTCCACGCTGTGCTTCACGATGTTCACGATCCCGGCATGGCTGCATCCGGTGACGATCACCAGGCCTTTGTCCCTGACCTGTGCAACGAGGGAGATGTCATCCTTCATCGTGTCTTGCACCACTCGGCCGTCGGCCAAGGTGAAGAGCGCGATGCCCACCTCCTCGAATTCGGTCTGCCTCCGCACCTCTCCTGTGGTGATGAGGCCGGGCACGAACGGGAAAGGATCGGTCGTCTGAAAAAGAAGGCCTCCCGCCTCTTCGATCTTGGGCCGGCTGTCTTCCGGCATAACGCCCACATGCCTGAGATAGGGGTCCTTCACATAGTGGGGGCGAAAGGTGTCGGGATGGGCCACCACGGGGAATCCCTTTTTCCCGATCGCCTTCAGCACTTCGACCGTGCCCTGCGTGTGATCATAGTGGCAGTGAGTCAGAAACAGGGCGTCGATAGCCGAAGGTTGAATGCCGAGAAGCCTCATGTTAAGGAGCAAGGCGGAAGGATTCTGGCCCACATCCACGAGAATCCTCTTGCACACATCCTGCGTTCTCGCTTCGAGGAGAAAGGAGATGCCGTGCTGCCCCAGGAGAGGGCTCTCATACTGGACAGAATCCTCCGCCAACACCGTGACCTTCAGGCTTGCAAGCAAATCCGTCGGATTCATGCGTTCGTTTCCCCGCGTGGCACCCTTCCTTCTGTTAAGGTTTCCAGAACGGCTTGTCCGGCATCACCAGATTTTTCACATTTTCCGCTGCGGTCTTGTAGATCCCTATCTTGGGGTCTGCGCAGTCTCCGTACTGGTCGCAGGTGATCGTGCCGGTTAGTCCTTTGTGGTTTTTTGTAGCCAACATGGCATCGCGCAGCGCCATCCGGCCGATATAAAGCGTGCCGTCCGGAGCCTTTTTCGCCACCTTTTCAACGGCGTTGAAAACGACCATGGCCGCATCATAGGCATGGGCATGATAAGGGGCCAAGGGCTTTTCCCCGTATTTCTTCTCATGCTTTGCGACAAATTCTTTGTATCCCCCTGCAAAGGCTGAAAAGTCAGGGCTTGAATGGTACATCCCTACGGCCGCCTCGCCGGCCGCCTTGTAGAAGTCCGGGGAGAAGACACCGTCCGCACCCATGAGAAAGACTTTTTCCAAGCCGGAAACCTCCTTGGATTGACGGACCACGTGGCCTCCTGCCGCTATGAAAATGGGCAGATAGAGAAACTCAGGTTTGCCGGTGGCGATCTTTGTCAGCACCGGACGCATGTCCGTATCGTCCGGGGATATGGCTTCTTGGGCTGTGATCGTTCCTCCCAGTTTCTTGAACTGGGCGGCAAAGACGGCCTGGAGTTGTTCAGCGTAAGGGCTGCCGTCATGAATCGTGGCCGCCTTGGTCAGCTTGAGCTCTTTGTACGCAAAGTCGGCGGCGATGGCTCCCTGAAGCTTGTCATTGTGAGCGGTGCGGAGATACCCGTCATAGTCAGGCCCCCGCTTGGGATCTGTAACACTGGGCAAGGTGTTGGAAGGGGAGATGGTCGGTATTCCTGCCTTCCAGAGAATGGGAACGCCGGCCCGAGCCGCGCTGCCGCAGTTCGATCCAATGGCGGCGACGATCGTCTTGTCGGCGGCCAGCTTGGTGGCGGCAGCCTGGCCTCCTTCTGCGTTGCAGCCTTCATCGTGAACGACCAGTTTAATCGGATGCCCAAGTAACTTCCCTTTCTTGTCATCCGCGGCCATTTCGACCCCCCTCTTCGTGTCCTCGCCGAGAGAGGCATTGGGGCCAACCACGACAAACCACACGCCGATGCGAATGGGATCACCGGGCTTGATCTTGACCACGCCGATCTTGTCCTTGTAATCGAAGTCTCCTCCTTTTTTCTGCGCTTGGACAGTCCCAGGAAGAAGAGCCACACTAACCAACAAAACCAGTGCCAGAGTGAAAAAGCGTTTCATACGGTCCTCCTCATTAAAAATGAAATTCTTGAAGGGCTTCCGGAGAAGCCTTCTGGTGAACCGCCAAAGGCAGTCGTTCAAGCAAAGATATGGTCCAAGATCAAATGGGGTTTGGCTGAGTCCAAAGACCCGCTTTGGGCCATTACTCCAACACTCCCGTACTCCAATACTCCATTGTCTTTCTAGTGGTCGCACACATTGCCGCCCGTGACCAAGCTGTCCGTGAGATACTGGCGAACGAGCGACTCGGGCGTGTCCATGGGAGCCCCTGTGACCACCTTGATCCCGTTTTCCACGAAGAGCTGCTGGGCCCTGCTGCCCATGCCCCCGGCAATGATAATGTGGGCGCCCATTTCATGGAGCCACTTTGGCAGGACTCCGGGCTCGTGGGGAGGGGGCGTGTGCATGGTCTTGGCTTTGATTTTCCCCTCTTCCGTTTCAATGAGTGCGAACTGGTCGCAGTGGCCGAAGTGGGAGCAGAGTTTTCCTTCCGCGGTAGGAACGGCAAACAACACACTCTGCACCGACGTCTTTTGGACTTTACCCTCTTTTTGATCTTTTTTCATCGGAGCCGCCTCCTTAGCGGTCTTTTGGATGATGGTTTGCACGATTTTCTCGAATTCCCGGCTAAAGGGATTGTCTTTTTCAAGCAGCTCATCGAGCCTGCCCAGATCCCCTCTCTGAACGACCTCCGGCTCAATAGGGAGACTTCCAAGGAGAGTCAGGTTTTCTCTTTCCGCCGTGATCTGCCCTCCCCGGCTTTTGAACAGATCGATCCGCTTTCCGCAGTGAGGGCAGTCAAGGCCGCTCATATTCTCCACGAGGCCCAGGATCTCCATTTTCACCAAACGGCAGAAGTTGATGGACTTCCTGACATCCGCCAGGGAGATCTCTTGGGGGGTGGTCACAACCACCGCCTTGGCATCCGGAATGGTTTGGGCCACGGTCAAAGGTTCGTCCCCGGTCCCGGGAGGAGAATCAATGATCAGGTAGTCGAGGTCCGACCAGTCAATATCGGATATGAACTGGCGGATCACGCCGATCTTGATCGGCCCTCTCCAGATGGTGGCTAGATCCTTGTTTTCACCCATTAGGGATTCGATGGAGATGACTTCGAGATTGGGAAGGAATTGAACCGGAACCGCTTTGCCTTCCCTCGCCGAAGGCAGGAGACCTCCCCTCAGCCCGAGCAATCTCGGGATGCTGGGCCCATGGAGATCGACATCCATGAGCCCGACCTTGTATCCTTTGTTTGCGAGGGAGACGGCAAGGTAGGCGGCGATGCTGCTTTTCCCCACTCCCCCTTTTCCACTCATGACAAGGATTTTATTTTTGATATGCGCAAGACGCTCTTTAATCTCCTGATCCTGCATGGAGTGCTTGTCTTTTTGTTCTTTGTGCATCGGAAAATGATCTTTTTGTCCCATACGGCTATAACCCTCCAATCATGAATCTTTATTGAATTTTGTTTTTTCCCCAAAGGGTTTCTTGGAATCCATCGGCTTCAGTCGATCATGGAATTCGGCCGTGTTCGAACCGGGCATCAAGTATTTCGAATGGGCCAGTGTTCCATCCAGGTAGGCGTTCAGCACCGCTTCCGGCTGACCTGAAATGCCCTGGATGAGCTCGATTCCGGAAGCTTTCAGCAAATCGGAGAAATGGCGGGTCACTGCGCCGCAGATCAGCGTATCGACGCAGAGATCCTGAATTCTCAGACACCGCCTGGATAAGTCCCTCTCATCCAAATAGATCTCGAAGCGGGACGTCGGGCTCTTTTCATTCAACTCAACGACCATGAGCCTTGATGCCGTGTCCAAGACGGGCGACACTTTGTTTTCCCAGACCGGTATGGCTATTCTCATTGGAAAGCACCCCTTGAATTGCTTTTTCCAGGGCGCGGGAGCCTTCTACCCGCCATGCTCAAGATTCCCGATGCGCTGCTCGATTTCCTTCATTTTTCTCATGAGATCCTGGGCTTCATCTTTCAGAAGACGGATTTCTTCAGCCTTTGATGAAGGGCTGGGATTCGCGGGGGTGGGGAGTCCGTCGTCAGCCGTCTGCATCCCGCGACCCATCCCGCGGCCCATGCCGCCACCCATTCCCGTGCCACGGCCCATACCCCTGCCGCATCCCATCCCGCGACCCGTGCCCATTCCATAGTGGGCGTCCACATTGGCTCCGGGGGCGGAATGGATCTCTCCTCTCTTGTATCTGTCAACCGCTTCACGCACCGTTCCCGTCTGCCCAATGATGACCTTCACCCCTGCGGCAGATAGAGCGCTCATGGCATTGGGTCCACAATTGCCGGTCAATACTGCCGTGGCCTCCTTAGAGGCAATGAACTGGGCCGACTGAATGCCTGCTCCTCCTCCGAGGGCGAAGCTTTCGTTAGAGAACGCTTTGAAACTCATATCTTCAGTTTCAACAATCAAAAACCAACTGCATCGGCCGAACCGAGGGTCGAGGGCCGAGTCAAGGGTTTTTCCCATGGAACTGACGGCTACTTTCATTTTGTTTTCCCCTTCCTTCGCTTATGTTTAGACCCAGTGGCCTTCCACGTTTGCTTCGTCGGCTTCAGCATATTTCCCGTTCACGTAGTCACGGATCGCATCACTGATTTTGCCTTTCACGCCGACAACGACCCTGACCCCTGCGGCCTTGAGGACTTTGAAAGCTTTGGGGCCGCAGTTTCCCGTGAGGACCACATCGGGCTTGTGAACCAGGACATTCTGTGCAGACTGGATTCCTGCACCCTGGGCGAGGTCCAAGCTTTGACTGTTCGCGGTCACATCGAAGCTCATGGTTTCGGTATCCACGATAAGAAACCTGGGCGCCCTTCCAAACCTGGAATCGATCTGAGCATTCAGATCATCGCCCTGGGTGGTGACTGCAATTTTCATCTCTCTTGTCTGTCCTCCTTTGACCGTACGCGCGCGCATTCCACTTGCACCATCGCTATCCTTTGCTAGAGCACCTTTCGTGCCAGTTTAGGAAGAAATGCGACTGGGCTGATAACAAACTGAAATTTCAGTTGAAACTGTTTATTCGTTGCAAAGGAGGAAAGGAGACGTGGATTGGGATACTTCAATTGTGCAATACGAGAAACTCCATTATTGCAGAAGTGCAGTGTAATTCAGTCCTGAATCCTTATGCGATGGCCGACTCATCCCTTGTTGGCAGCGGCTTTGGCGACAGGGGACAGGAAGTGAGCACAGAACAATGTCTACCGGTCTGATTTCCGGCCGTAGGGAATCCCCAACTGGTTCATCCTGTACCTGAGGGTGCTTGGGTTCATCCCCAACAACTCGGCGGCGCCGCCTTTCCCGTGCACCCTGCCGTTCGCCATTTCTAGAACCCGGCGAATATGGTTGGAGATAACGGCATCGAGGCTAAGGGCCTTGTTCTCTGGTGCGTCAGGAATGGAAGGCCTGTCTTGCTCTGTTCGTCCGGACAGATCATCGAAAGTCAGCGGCGACCCTTGGCTTAGGATCAGCGCCCTTTCCACCAGGTTTTCCAGTTCCCGCACATTTCCGGGCCAATCGTAAGCCATGAGGCGGTCAATGGCCCCCTGTGCAAGGGCAGGAGGACTGAGTAACTTCAGTTCCAGGGATTTCCGCTTCATGAAGTGATGAACCAGCGCTGGGATATCTTGTCTTCTCTCCCGGAGCGAAGGAATCCGGATCGGAAAAACGTTGAGGCGAAACCAGAGATCCTCGCGGAACTGCTTTTCTTTGACCATCTGTTCCAGGTTTCGGTTCGTGGCCGCAATGAGTCGGATATCCACGGAAATGGGGTGTGTGCCTCCCACTCTTTCTAATTCCTTGTATTGAAGCACCCGCAGCATCCTAACCTGTGCCTGAGGAGGCAATTCGCCGACCTCGTCCAAGAAGATCGTCCCCTGGTCCGCTCGCTCAAATCGCCCGCGTTTCTGGGAAAGGGCACCCGTGAACGCCCCCTTTTCATGGCCGAAGAGCTCGCTGTCCAGAAGGGTTTCCGGAATAGCCCCGCAGTTCACTTTCACGAAGGGGCCGTCTTTGCGAAGCGAGGAGTAGTGGATTGCATTGGCAATCACATCCTTGCCTACGCCCGTTTCTCCCAGGAGCAAGACCGGGCTGCTCAAAAGCGCCACCTGGCGGACCATGTTCATGGCTTTTTTCAGACCAAACTCGTCGCCCACGATTTCATCCCCGGATAAATGCAGAAGCTCGCGATGGAGATACCGGTTGTCGTCTGCCAGCAGGTCTTTGAGCCTCAGCACTTCCTGATGCTTGAGCGTGTTGGAAAGGGCCATGGCAAAAGGCTCTTTGAGAAGAGAGAATAACCTGCGATGAGTCTCCGAAAATTTCTCTCTTCCTTGAGCCAGGAGAACGAGGGCCCCGAGTTTTTGACCCTCCACCTCCAGGAGTTGAACCAGGGCCGATGTATCCGGCCTCCCATAATAGCCCAGCATGAATTGAAAGCCCGCCTCCAGTTCCGGCTGATTGATGACGCTCGTGCCTGTGAATTCTTCGACTCTGGCCCGCACTTCCTGTGGCAGGGGAGTGATGCGGTCCATCTTCCTCCCTTCGGAAAGGTTAGCCCCGGCTATCGTCCGCATGGCGCCGAGACCCTTGTCATAGAGATGCAGGTACATTTCCTCGGCAGGAATGAACTCCTTGAGAAACTGCATGGCGCGCCACATGGCGATCTCCAGATCCAAGGTGCTGCAAATCCTCATGGTCGCATTTCGGAAGAAATTATTTTCGTCAATATCCATGGTTCACCCCAATGATGAAATCGGCCAGGGCAGATTTTGTGATCCCGCCAAAGGCGGAATATGAACCTTGCCGTATTTTGCAATTTTGAACCGAATTGCAAAATACAGCAACTGCTTTTGCGAATATTCGCAACTCAACGAATCCCAGCTTTGGTAACCCATTGATATTATGTATTTCATCCATTTGGCACGGTTGAAGCACAATAGATCGGCGAAAAACCGAACTGACGGAGAGCAAAGGGATGAAATGGATCGAGATCATAAAACTGCGGTCCGCAGGAAAAGCTCCTGAACCTCTGAAAAGACTGCTGTCGGAAAAGACCAGACATGATCAAAAGGGGCTGCTGGAAATAAAAATCTACCGTCATGCCGAGTGGGAAACCGATTGGACCATGCACCTTCATTGGGAAACGGAGCAGCCGGAGAAAAACGGAAGCGCGCTTGGACTTCACCTGTCCCAAGCGCTCAAGGAATTCGGCTTGATCGATCATTCCATATGGATCGAAGAGGTTTGAATCATTCTATTAGGAGAGGAAAGAGATGAATACGCTCATTAACATGAAATTCGCAACCGCCTGCATTTTGCCCGCCTTCGTGATCGGGATCTGCATGCTTTACAAAGGAAGCGTCGCCCAGGAAAAAGTGTCGGCCTTCGGAAAGTACGAAGGCTACAGCGAGGCGATTTACGACGGCGGCCGGCGCACGTCCGATTACCTGCCGCTGTCGAACGGGACGAGGTTAGCCTATGACCTCATTCTCCCAACCAGGAAAGGGAATCCTGCAGGCGGGCGCCTGCCCGTTCTGTTCAAGTACACACCCTATCTGCGCACCTTCACTATCTTCGACAAAGAGGGAAAAAATATTATTGCGGACCTTTATGATCTGGGCTGGAAAGAAAGGGCCATGTTGAGAATCCGATACTGGCTGTCGGACCAAGGCCGCTTCATGGACCCCCTGTTCAGAACCGGTTGGCTCAAGAACATGGTCAAGCACGGGTATGCCGTCATCGTTGTCGAACGGCCTGGGACAGGCGCATCCTTCGGGCGACTCAACCCCTCCTTTGAGGCTGGGGCCAGGGAAGCGAACGAAATCCTGGACTGGATCGCGAGTCAGAAGTGGTGCAACGGAAATATCGGAATGTTCGGCGACTCGTGGCAGGGCCAAATCCAATTGTCCGCTGCAAGCACCGGCAACCCCCACCTGAAAGCGATCTTCCCTGCTTCAACCTGGCTTGACAACTACACAGGGTCTCTTTATCCGGGCGGAGTTTACAATAAAGGTTTCGGCGCTTTCTTTGAATGGTCGCAAAAATTCCTCAACTCGAATGTTATCACACCTGTCGATCGGGACTCGGATGGAAAACTGCTCGCCCAGGCCCGTGCTGAGCGGGGCAGTGCAACGGTGGGAGAGAAATTCACGGAGGTGTTCAAGCAATACCGATACCGGGATAGCACGACCAAGGAAGGCTACAAGATCTGGCTGGATTCCATGGCTCATCCTCCCTTCATGAATCGGGTCAACCAAGCTCGCGTTCCCACCTACATGGTAGCCGGCTGGTATGACCTGTATGGGCGCGACATGTTCCAGCTCTATGCCAATCTCTCCGTACCCAAGCGCCTGCTCGTCCGCCCTCTGGACCACAGCGACATAGAGAAAAAGAATTTCGATCTAGACTTTGGGGTGGAAGCGCATCGGTGGTTCGACTACTGGCTCAAGGGGATCAGCAACGGCATCATGGATGAACCTCCCATCCACTACTATCTGCTGGGCACGGCCTCGAAGGAAGCATGGCAGACCGCAGATTCGTGGCCGGTGAAAAACGCGGAAAGGAAGAACTTCTATTTCGGCCCGAGGCTTCAAACTGAGCATCCTTCTGCTTCCGAGAGTTTCGATACCTATCGCGTGGACTACTCCACCACAACCGGGAAGCTTTCAAGGTGGGCGGCTGTCAACTGGGGCCACAAGTATCCCAACATGCGCTCCAATGACGCCAAAGCATTGACTTACACCACTGAGCCTTTGGAGGCATTCACACAGGTCATCGGACATCCTGTTGTGCATGTCTGGTTGCAAACAGAGGCACCTGATTTGGACTTGTTCGTCTATCTTGAAGAAGTGGATCAGGACGGGAATTCAACCTATGTGACCGAAGGGATCCTGAAGGCATCTCATCGAGCCTTGAGCAAGGCCTCGTTTGAGAATTTCGGCCTGCCCTGGCACAATCATTTCCAGAGCGAGCTTCAGACTGTCCCCGCGGGGGAGCCGATTGAACTGGTCTTTGATATCTTGCCGACCGCCTACCAGTTTTCTAAAGGGAAACGCATTCGCGTGACTGTCGCCTTTGCCGATGCCGACAATTTCGATACGACGGTCATTGATCCGGTGCCGGTGGTCCATCTGTTAAGGGACAAAAATCGCGCATCCTTCATAGTGCTGCCGATCCTTCCATTGAGATGATCTGCACGCTATCTCGGTCCGGAGGTTCCGAAAGAAGAGCTCCTCTGGCAAGACCCCATCCCCGCCGTTAATCACAAACTGATTGGCGCACGGGACATCGCCTCCCTCAAGGGCAAGATCCTGGCTTCTGGGCTGTCCGTGTCGGAGCAGGTTTCAACCGCCTGAGCGTCGGCGGCCACCTTCCGTGGCTCCGACAAGCGCGGCGGTGCCAACGGTGCCCGCATTCGTCTGGCGCCGCAGAAGGATTGGGAAGTCAACCGGCCTAGCCAGCTCCCCAAGGCGCTCAAGAAACTCGGCAGCTAAGCCCTCGTGGGACTCCGTCCCCCTCTCCCCCAACTGGAAAGAGGGAACGGCTGACCTGTATGGCCCGTTATATGCATCTCTGACGGGAGATAGCGGATTTTTGAGAAGAGGAGGTAAAAGGATGAAAGAGCTCAAAGTCGGCTGTGGCAAGCCGACCGGTTCGACGGTCGGCGGTTCTTCAGAGGAAAAGAAAATGCCAGTGGAAGAGAAAAAGGAGGTCGCCATGGTAGCAGTGAGAGTTGGGGGCAAGGCGCCGGATTTTGAAGCTCCGGCTTATCAGAATGGGCAGTTCGGACAGATAAAGCTTTCGGATTATCTTGGGAAATGGGTGGCGTTGTGCTTTTATCCGGGAGATTTCACTTTTGTCTGAGCAACGGAATTGGCGGCAGTTGCCTCCAAATACAAAGACTTTCAGGCCCTGGGCACGGAGATTCTCTCCGTAAGTGTGGACAGCCACTTCGTACACAAGATGTGGCAGGATAACGAGCTTTCCAAGATGGTCAAAGGCGGTGTGCCCTTCCCCATGCTGTCGGACCAGACCGGGAGAATCGGCACGGTGTACGGCGTTTATAACCAAGATGCAGGCGTTGAAATGAGAGGACGATTCCTCATTGATCCTGACGGCGTGGTGCAGGCCATCGAAATCCTGACCCCGCCGGTAGGCCGCAATGTGCAGGAACTGATCCGGCAGATCCAGGCCTTTCAGCATGTCCGAAACAGCAAGGGCACGGAAGCCACCCCATCGGGCTGGCAGCCCGGAAGACCCGTTCTCAAACCGGGTCCGGATCTGGTCGGCAAAGTCTGGCAAGCGTGGAAAGTGGAAAACGC
>Ga0209450_10001127_pt1 | contig 13345 bp, 7 predicted proteins | sample FrelakmetLWP11LW_FD_187149 | JGI IMG/M metagenome (GOLD analysis project Ga0209450, IMG submission 187149) | Freshwater lake sediment microbial communities from the University of Notre Dame, USA, for methane emissions studies - LWP11 LW (SPAdes)... | ecosystem: Environmental > Aquatic >... | reverse complement strand
GTCGAGCGCATGATCCAATAAGCGATCAGGCCGCCGATGAGCAGGGGCGTATTCAATTGCTGCGGCAGATACATACCCAGGGCAAAGGCAAGAACGGGAAGCTTCAGGAAACTGACGATCAAGGCGATGACGGCGCCGATCAGCAGCAGCAGCAGGGGCATTTGCGCCTCGGGTTTCATCAGTCCCTGGATGATGGCGGCCATGGCATTGGCTTGCGGAGCGGCCATGGCCTTGGCTGAATTGGGGTCGAAGCCGAATGCCTGGTTGAGGATCAGGATGACAGCGCCGACGGACAAGGCGGAAATGAAGGTGCCGAGGAACTTGAACGTCTGCTGCTTGACCGGGGTCGACCCCAGCCAATAACCGATCTTGAGGTCGGTGATGAAGCCGCCGGACATGGAGAGGGCCGTGCAAACGACGCCGCCGATCATCAGCGCCGCCATCATGCCGCTGTCGCCCATCAACCCCAGGGCGCGCAATACGATGCTGAAGAGGATCAGGGTCATCAAGGTCATCCCCGACACCGGGTTGTTGCCGGTGATGGCGATAGCCCGGGCGGCGACCGAGGTGAAGAGGAAAGTGATGATCAAAAGCATCAGCAGAGCCAGAAAACTGGTTTGCGTGGAACCGGGCACCTGGTTGAGGATGAAAAACCTCATGAACAGGAAAATACCGACGGCCGACAGGCCGATGAGCAGCAGTACGTTTTTTATCATCAGGTCACGGTCGATGCGCGGCGCTTTCGCCTGCAGCGCGGCGCTGTCCTTTCTCTTTATCTGCTGGATGCCCATGCCGAATGCCTGGTAGATGACCTTGCGGGATTTGACGATGCTGATCAGACCGGCCATGGCAATGGCGCCGATGCCGATCTGGCGCACGATTTTGACGAAAATATCCTGGCTGCTCATAACAGATATGGCTTCGGGAGTCAGGGTGGTTATGCTGGAAGGAATGACCAGGCGCAGATGGAAGAAAACCGGAACGAGCACCAGCCAGGAGAGCATGGAACCGGCGACGATGATCGCCGAGTAACGCAGGCCAATGATATAGCCCAGACCCATGACCATGGAGAGGGTGTCGAATTTCAATATCACCTTGGCCTTGTCATGGATCATGCTGCCGAGCTTGAATACTTTCATGCCCGAGGTGAATTGCTCGTTGAAGGCATGGATGGTATGCACCATGAAGTCGTAGACGCCGCCGATGAGCATGCTGCGCATCAATATTTTGGCCTGGTTGCCGCCCTGCTCTCCGGTGACCAGGATCTGCGCCGTGGCAGTCGCTTCGGGGAAAGGAAACTGGCCATGCATCTCCTTGACGAAGTATTTCCGGAAAGGAACGATGAAAAGGATGCCTAAGCTGCCGCCGAGAAAAGAGGCGGCGAAGATCTTCAGCAGATCGAAGCCCATTTTTTTATCCAGGCCCAGGATGATAATCGCCGGCAGGGTGAAAATGGCCCCGGCCACCACCACCCCCGACGCCGCGCCGATCGACTGGATGATGACGTTCTCCAGGATGGTGCTCTTGCGCTTGAAAAGCGGCGAAACCCCTACCGCGAAAATCGCGATGGGGATGGCGGCTTCGAAAACCTGGCCGATCTTGAGTCCGGAAAAAGCCGCCGCGGCCGAAAAAACCACGGCCATGATCAAACCCATGATGACCGAGCGGGCGGTGACTTCGGGAATCACCGTGTCCGAAGCGATATAGGGCGCATACTCCTTGCCAGGGGGCAGAACATCGAACGCCCCTTCGGGCATTCCCTTGAGTGCTTGTTTTTCCATCGAGCCTCCTTAACGGAACTTACTGATCACGTAATCCTTGATCTTTTCGAAAGCCTCGGCATTGAAGCTGATCTTGTATGCGTCTTTTTTGCTCATGATAAAGGAAGTGAACTGATTGGTTTTGGCTTCTTCCAGTTTTTTTCGATAGTATTCGTCCTTGGCCTTCGAAAAATCCTGCTCGGAAACGAGGCTCTTGCTTTTCAGCCGGACAATGACCACGGCATCGGGCTCGAAGTTCAGGGGCGGTGAATAAGCTCCCTCATTCATGAAAAAGATCGTATCGTCCAGGCCCGGCCTGACCGGGAAACCCGCCAAACGATTCCCGCGCTGATAGGTGGCGTTCTCGAACTTGAGATTCTCTTTTTTCATGTAGTCTTCGGTTTTTTTCGCGTCGCTCAGGCGATTGAGTTCGGTAACGACCGCGTTGGCTTTGGCCAGTTGCAGCTGGATTTTTTTTGCCTCCAGGACTTTGGTCCGCACCTGGTCCTGCACTTTTTCGAAAGGTTCGATCTCAGGTGGTACGATCTTGGTCAGCTGCACGATGGCCACTCCGTCAGGAAACTCCACAGGGGGAGCGATTTCCTTTTCTTTCAGGGTGAACAATTTCTGGGAAAGATAGCCCATTTCATCGATGTCTTTCAGCGGCTGACCGGACGTCAGCAATTCGCTGGTGATGATTTTGGGAGCCTTGCTGTCCGCGCCGGCCATCAGGTTCTGGCTTTTCTTGGTCTTTTCATAGAACTGGTTGATGCGCTCGGAAACAAGTTTTTTCAGTTTTTCGTTCTCGAGCGTACCGCTGATCCTGGCTTTGACCTCGGCGAAGGCTTCCTGGGTCTCAACGGTTTTCTCGGCAGCGAATAAAATGGAAAAAGCCTGTCCCGCGTCAACCGGAGTGGACAGTTCGCCTTGCTTGAGATTGTCGATCATGCTGCGTTCCTGATCGGAAAAATTCTGCCAGCCCCAGTATCCCCAATCTCCCCCATCCTTGGCTTTCTCGTCTCGGGAAAATTCCCTGGCTTTTTCAGCGAAATTGACCGGATTCAGCAGGGCGGACAATGCTTCGACTGTTTTCAGCGTCTCTTCACGGTTCTCGGGAGTATAGGTGACCCAGATCCTGCTGATTTTTGTTTTCCCGGGCACCTTGAACATGTTTTTGTTGCCTTGATAATAATCGAACGATTCCTTTTCGCTGATGACAACATCTTTTTTAAAATCAGCGAATTTTAACACCATGAACTGGCCGGCCCTTTTTTCCGGGCTTTTAAATAAATTCTTGTTGCCCAGGTAGAAATCCTGCAATTCAGAGCCGCTGATCTCCAGTTGTTCCGTGATGGCATCGCCCTTGAAGGCGAGGGTTTCCAGCTCGGCTTTGTCGTTTTCCTTGCGGTACTCCTCTTTCAGCGCCCCCAGTTCAAGAACCAGTCCGGCGGACAGAAGCTCCTTCATTTTATTGGCCAATAGTTCTTTTTGAAGTCCGTTTTCAAACTCCAGCACCTGGATGTGGTTGTAGGCCAACAGCCGTTCATATTCTTCTGAACCAATAAAAGCGCCATCGCGCTGAAAAGCCGGATAGGAACGGATATGATCCTTCAATTCGGCATCGCTGACACTGAGATGCATTTTTTCCGCTTCATTCTCTATGATCGCCGAGCTGACCATGCCCTGCAGGACTTGTTCGGCGATACCCAGCTGGTTGATCATTGAACGGTTGAAGTTGTTCTTGAACTGATTGCTGTACATATCGAGGGTGCGGGCCAGGTTTTGCTGAAAGGCTTCGCCGCTGATCTTCTTGTTCCCGACCGCGGCTACATTACTGTCCAGACCTTCGCCTGAAAACTGGCCCGAGCCCCATTGCACGAAGATGAAACCGACAAAGGCCAGTATGACCAGCCATAGTATCCAGGAGAGCGATTTCATGTTGCTGCGCATAGTTTTGAGCATGTTTATTCCTCCGATTGATTTTGGTTTTTGGTTTTTCTGTTGTTCATTTTCAGGTAAATTGACACCGTCGCGCCATGGTTCTCGTTGTTGCTGACCACGATGTTGCCGGAATGCTCCTGGATGATATTATAGGCAATGGTCAAACCGATGCCTTTTTTCTGGGTCCGGCTTTTGGTCGTATAAAAGGGATCAAATGCTTTTTCCAGGTTTTTGAAGCCGCCGCCATTGTCACTGATCTCGATGATCACATTTTGATCATCGATCGATTTTTTCAGTTTGATCGTGATCTTGCCTTCAGTGATATTGTTTTCCTTGAATGATTCGATGGCGTTTTCCGCAATACCCTCGAATACCTGCCACAGGGCAAAATGGTTGCCCAGAATGATGATATCCTGGTCGAAACCAATTTTCTCGATTGTGAAATCGCTGTTTCCCGGGTGGCTTGAAATGACTTTGACCAATTTTTCCAGCAAGTTGGACAAATTGATTTCCATCTTGATCTGGTCCATGTCCGGATTCAGCTGGTTCAGCTGATCGATGACCGTCTTGATGCGCATGGCCTGTTTCTGGATGCTGGCCAATTTTTCTTTGGCATACGGCGTGATGTCATCGCGCAGGGTCAGCAGGTCGACATAGCCCAGAATCCCGGTCAAGGGATTGTTGATCTCGTGGGCGAATCCCGAAACGATGGCGGTCAGCGATTTTTGCTTTTCAGTCTGAATGATGTGTTTCTGGGTGCCGCGCAGTTCCTGGATGGCGATCTGCAGCTTGCGGTTGGATTCCTTCAATTCGGCGGTGCGCGAAAGGACCTGCTTTTCAAGGTCCTTGTGCGTGGATTCGATCTCGGTCATCATCTTTTCGATTTTTCCTGCCATTTCATTGAATTGGCTGCCCAGAAAAGCGAATTCGCTGTTGGCCTTTATATTCGTGCGGTGTGCCAGGTTTCCATGGCTGATTTTTTCCAGACCGGTTTTAAGCGAGTTGATGGGTTTGGTCAAATGGTTGTTGGTCCAGGAAATGATTAAAAACAGGAGCAGCACCGGCACGGTCGCGAGTAAAAGCAGCTGCCATCTGGCGTCGATCAGGCCCAAGCGGACGACATAAGCCATGGCAATATAGCCTATGCTGATCAGGACGAAAGAGAGCAGCAGTTTGCTGCGCAATGTTTTTATTATTGGCATTTATTTTAAAGCTTATTTTATTATAAATATGGATAAATATCAACCACGCGAATGCCGCCATGCGGGTTTGCCGGAAAAAAGGGCCGGAGGCCGGATTATTGCAGGAGGTCCCGGATCACTTGGCTGGAATTTCTCCAGCCCGGGACTATTTTCACGAACAGGTCCAGATATACTTTTTTGCCGTAGTGAGTTTCGAGAGTCTGACGCGCCTGCTGCCCGATCTTCTTGATCATGGCGCCGTTTTTGCCGACGACTATTTTTTTTTGGGCGCGCGACTCGACATAAATCGCGGCCCGGACGAGGATGATCTCGCCGCGGTCCTTGATCTCTTCGACCTTGATGGTGGTGGTGAACGGAAGCTCGTCCTCGATCCAGGGCAGCATGTTTTCCCGGATCAACTCCCCGACAAAGAAGTTTTCCGATTGCTGGGTGCAGGCGTCATCGGGAAAAAAGTTTTCGCCCTCGGGCAGATTGGCAAAAATCAGGTCCTCGATCAGCTCGAGATTGTCCCCTTTCAGGGCGGATATGGGTACGATTTCCTGCCAGGGGAACAGGTCTTTTTCGTGCTCGATCTTTTCCAGCACTTTGCCTTTGTTCAGTTTATCGATCTTGTTGATCACCAAAAAAACCTTCTTATGGGCTTTTTCCAACAATGAAAAAACGAAATCGTCCTCCCGGGGAAAAGCCAGATCAATGAAATACAGGATCAGGTCGGCATCGAACAAGGCATCGTTGACCGCTTTCATCATCAACTCGTTGAGTTTGAAATGGGGTTTATGGATGCCCGGGCAGTCAAAGAAAATGATCTGGCCCTTTTCACTGGTCTTGATGCCCAGGATCCTTTTGCGCGTCGTTTGTGGTTTGTCGGAAACGATCGCCACCTTGATACCCATCATGGCATTGATGAATGTCGATTTGCCGACATTGGTCCGGCCCAGGAGGGCCACATAACCCGAATGCCGGGTGTTATTTTTTTTCATGGTGGATGCGTACGCTTTTAATGCGGTTTTTTTCCACTTCCATGACCTCAAAAACATAGCCGGCGACAGTTACCTGGTCATGCGGGCCCGGGATTCTGCCCAGCATGCAGCTGATCAAGCCGGCCACGGTCTGGTAGTCTTCACTGTCATCGATCTCTATTTGCAGGGCTTCATTCAACTCATAAATGGCGAAATCGCCCTTGACGATGAAGCCATCGCGGTCACGGACAATGGGTTCCAGGTCTTCGTCATATTCATCCTTGATGTCACCGACGATCTCCTCGATGACGTCTTCCATGCTGATCAGGCCGCAAACACCGCCGAATTCATCGATAACAATGGCGAATTTCTGCTTGGTTTTCTGCATTTCCTTCAGCAATTCCAGGATGCGCATGGTCTCGGGAATGAAAAACGGCGGCCGGAGTATCTCCTGGATGTCGAAGTCATCCCTACCCCAGTAATTGAAGACATCCTTGGCTAAGATAATGCCTTCGACATGATCGATCCTTTCACCGACCACCGGGAATCGTGATTTTTTTTCTTTGTTGATGACATCGACGATATCTGCCAAAGAGGCATCTTTATGAATATGGACCATATCCACCCGCGGGGTCATGATCTCCTTGACCAGCGTATCCCCGAATTCAAGGACACTTTCGATCATTTCCTGGTCTTCTTTTTCGATCACCCCTTCCTTGGCCCCTTCTTCAAGGAACACTTCCACTTGCTCCTCGCTCGGGTCCTCATCCTGGTTTTCGCGTGAATCGGCCGGACTTTCCCTTAAAAACGACTTGAAAATGAAATTCAGCGGATAAAAAATGATCCAGGCGATCGGGAAAAGGAAAATCAGGCTACGCAGTATCTTTTCGCGATTCAGGTAGGCGGTAATATAAAAAACCAGGTTGAAAAAAAACAGATACAGCAGGCCGATCAGCAGGATCCGCGATGTCGCTGAAGGAATGGCGTTCTCCAGTGCCTGGAACGTGCGAATCAGCAGGACAATCTGCAGGAAAAACACCACCGTCTCCAAAGAATGGATGACCAGGTCGAACTTTTCCACAAAAGCAAAATCGGGCTTGCGTCCCGGCGACAGGCCCTTGAGGAATTTGGCCAGTGAAATGCGGGAAAAGCTTTCAAAACTACTTTCCAGCAGGTAGAACAGTATGGTTACCAAGTACAGGATGACCAAAATGGCGATGTTCATTCCATTTCTCCGGCAAAATCCGCAAATAACCGTTGTTGCTCAGCCAGCATGTGCCCCTGGTCCTTTTCATGATCCAGGCCATGCAAGTGCAAGAGGCCATGGATCATCAAAAGCAGCAATTCCCTTTGCAGGGAATGGTGGTTGGCCTGGGCCTGTTTTTCAGCCACACTCCAGCAAATCAGGATATCCCCAGAGTAAAAACCGCCGGGAAGCTTTTCCGCGCACGGAAAACTCAGCACGTCGGTGACCCGATCCTGGCCGCGATACTTTTTGTTCAATTCCCGAACTTCATCATCGGCGGCTATTTTTATGGTCACGGCTCCCTTGACAGGCAAGCGGCTGGCAATTTTCCTGATCGCGCCCAGAAGGGCTTTCTTTTTCAATGGAAAACCGTCATTCCGTATTTGAATCATGGCCGTTCTCTTTTTTGAAATCAAAGCCCGGATACGCAATGCGCTGGTGGTAGATGGAAGCCAGTTTATTGTAAAAACTGCCGGCGATCACATTCAATGCCTGGAATGTCAGCCCCTGGCACTCTGAAAACTGGTTTTCGGCGCTGTCGGCGCTGATGATCTGCTCAATCACGTTTTTTATGTCCTGGTCATTGGGTGATGACAGGCTTTTGGAGGCCGCTTCCACCTGGTCAGCCAACATGATAATGGCCTGCTCGATCTCCTGCGGCTTTTTCCCCGGGTAGCGGAACATGTTTTCATCGAAATCATCCAGCTGACCGTCGCTGTTTTCCCTGGCTTTTTCATAAAAATACTTGACCAGCTTGGTCCCGTGGTGCTGGGTGATGGCGGTGGCCACTTGATGAGGTAATTTCAGCGATTCGGCTTTCTCCATGCCGGTATTAATATGGGCGATGATTATTTTGGCGCTTTCACGCGGCGTAAGGTTGGTGTGCGGGTTTTCATAAACCGACGAATTCTCGGTAAAAAACTGCGGGCTGTCAATTTTCCCGATATCGTGATACAAGGCCATGGCCCTCAGCAGGATCGGAGACAATTGCAGCTCCTGGGCTGCGCTTTCGGCCAGGGAGGCTACCATTTGCGAGTGGTGGTAGGTCCCGGGGGCTTTTTCCAGCATCTCGCGAAAGACCGGCAGGTTTAAATTGGTTATTTCCACCAGTTTCAGGTCGGTAAGCAATTTAAATATGACTTCCCATAGCGGGATCATGAAATTGGCGATAAAAACCGACAGCAATGCCGAAAAAATACCCATGAACACGAAAAAAGCGATGGTCCGCCAACTATAGTTGTCCTCGGCAAGGGCAAAAATGAAAGTGGTCAGCATATTGACCGGCAACAACCAGAAAAAACCCGACTTCAGGATCGATGAGCGCTTCAATCTTTGGTAGAACTCCACGCCGAATGCCACCGCCAGGTTTCCGGCCAGGACAAACAGCATGATCTTGAAATTCCATTCACAGATGATACCGCTGATAATGGCATTTAATATGGAAAAAGTGACGGCGCTTTGCAAACCGAACAGAAAAGCGATGATCAACGCCCCCACGGCGAAAGGAATGCCGTACGTAAGGCCGACGCTGTCGACGTCAACGCTCAGGGCGATGTTATTCAATATCAGCGGATAGATGAATAGCGCCAAGCGGTAGATTACGGCGCAGGTGAGTAAGGTCATGGCGCCGACAAAATCAAGTTTCTGGCTGTTGGTGCCGCCGATCCCGGCCAACGCGTGCAGGCGCCAGAAGAAATAAAAAAGGACGGCCATGATGGTAAAGATCATGAAAATGCCGGGGATCTTGTAGCTGGTTGTTTTTTCCTCGGCACGGATCAAGTGCACCAGCCGCAGATGATCCTTGTTTATTTCGTCCCCGCGGCGCAGGATGATCTTGTTTTTTTTCAACTGGATGAAGACCGGGTTGACCAGAGTCAGGGCTTTTTCTTCCTGCAGCCGGGTCAGAATCTTTGAAAAAGTGACATTGACGCCGATGTATTCAAGCAAAATCGGGGCTAAAATATCTTTTTCTTGCTGTGATAAGGAATAGTTGCTTAGAAAATTACTTAATTTGTCAGTGATCTCATTGCTGTCATATAGATCGGTTACTTTAAACTGCGTATAACCGCGCTTTTCCGAATAAACGGTAATCAGGTCGTCACGGCCCTTGGGAATGCCGATCTTGGAAAGAAGAATGCCTTTTTCTTCCCAGATGGTTATTTCCTGCAGCAGGCGGTGCAGGTCGATGCGGCCAAAGACATTGGTGCGCAGCAGGTCGTTTATGGCACCAACGGACAATTCAAGGCCAAAATTACTGCGGATATGGGATCGGGCCTGTTCGAGGTTTATTTGGCCTCTGGCCCATTCCTTGCGGATCCCCCTGAAATAGTTGAACCATTCATTGAGCAACAACTGGCTGCTGGCGATCTTCTGCTCGCTGAACTCGTAGACCGGGATCAAATTGGCCCTGGCTTTCTGCCGGTTCAGCTCGGTCATTTCTCTGTCCTGGATGGTCATATCCTTGCGGATAACGATATCCTCGGTGGCAATGTCGTCTACTTTCAGGGGTGAGTCGGTGATGGTTTTAAAGGGCGGTTGATAACTGACATAAGAAATAATGGCGACAAAGGTGAAACCGATCAACAGCTTCCCTAACGATGATTTTTCCTTGCCAGAGACTTCGGGGCGGTTTCTTTTCTTTTTTAATTCCAGGTCAAGGTTCATTTTTCCGCCCGGGCGTACGCTTCAATGATTTTTTGGATCAATGGATGGCGGACGACATCTTTCATGGTTAAATGGATCACGGCAATGCCGGCCACATTCTTCAGGATGCCGATGGCTCTGAAAATGCCGGACTTTTTGGGTTGGTCCAGGTCGATCTGGGTGATATCGGCCGTGACCACTACCCGCGAATTGATGCCAAAGCGGGTGAGAAACATTTTCATCTGTGAATCCACGGTGTTTTGCCCTTCGTCCAGAATGATGAAGGCATCGCTGATGGTACGACCGCGCATGTAGGCCAACGGCGCGATCTCGATGATCCCTTTTTCGATCAGTTCGGCCGTTCTCTCGAAACCGATGAGGAAATACAAGGCGTCATAAAGGGGCCGCAGGTAGGGATTGATCTTCTGCTGGATATCACCGGGCAGGAAACCGAGTTTTTCACCGGCTTCAACCACCGGGCGGGTCAAAACGATGCGTTCCACTTTTTTGTTGATCAGGGCGTTCAGGGCCATGGCAATGGCCAGGAACGTTTTGCCGGTGCCGGCCGGCCCGATGCCGAACACCATGGCCTTGTCCTTGATCGCCTGGACATAGGCCTGCTGGTTTGAGGTTTTTGGAAAAACCTCCTTGCCGTCGACCTTGATCACGTTTTTATTCTGGACATTTTCCTGCAATTGGTCGATCTTGCCTTCGGCGACCAGGTTGAGGCTGAACAGGATGTCATGGTGCTGCAGGCCGTTGCTGCCGCCGGCGATCTGGACCAGGTGCTGCAGATACTTCTTGAATTTTCTGGCCTGGACCGTGCTCCCTGAAAACATGATCTTGTTGCCGCGCAGGGATATCTCCAGCTCGAAGGCCGTTTCGATCGCGGCCAGGTTCTTTTGGATCAGTAGTGGAAATTGATTGCCCAGTTCGTCCGGGCAGATAAATTCATCCATACCAAAATAGTCCCGAAAATCCTTTTTTCATTGCTTTTATTATAGGGAGCAATAGTGAAAAAGTCAAATGTCGGACTCTAAAGATATTCGGCCTGGGGGTGGCAGACCACCATGGCGCTGACGCTCAATTCGGGGACCAGCTGAAACGAATCACTGCAGCTTACCCCTATCGTTCCGGCTTCAAGGAGGCGCACCAGCTTCTGCTGGTCGGCCAATTCGGGCCAGGCCGGGAACCCGGGGCTGAACCGTTTGCCCTGTTTGGGCGGAAGCCCCAATTCCTGACGGATATGCCGCTGCATGAAAGCGGCCAGCGTTTCGGCCAGCTGCTCTCCGAAGCCATGCAGCAGCATGTACAATTGGTACTGGTCGGAGTCATAGAGTTTCTTTTCCAGCAGCGGGAATTCTTTGCCGCAGCTAACAATGAAAAGCGGTGCCACATCGCCTTTGTCGCTGAAATAGTCGGCTAAAGAGGTCTTTTTTCTAAGGGGAAACTCCAGGATGGTGTCCCCGGCCCCGGCCTGCAGTGCTAATTGCTGCGACTGGCAACGGCGGCAGGGGAAATAGCCGTAAACGGCTTGAAAACCGCTGATTTTGCTTTCACCAAGCAGTGTAATGACCGTTTCCATGAATTCTTCCGCCTGGGGACCCTCCTGCATGCTCCAGCGCGACCGGACCAGGGTTTTTCTGTCCAGGCCGGGCAGAATATCGGCCAGGGCCCATGACATCGTTTTAACTCCGGAGAAAGGCAGCTCCAGGGGCCGGTGGTCGAACGTCACAGGTTTTCCGGCCGCGGCGGCCCGGGCAGGCTTTTTTTTCACAACGGCTTTGGCTTTCGCGAGGGGGCGGCCGTCCATGATCTTTAGAGCCTGAAAGGCATCGGCGCAATAATAAACTTTTTCGTGATTCTCGGGCTGCAATGTCGAATCGACAAAAGCCGGGGTCAACGCGGCGCCGCCGCAGATGACAGGGATGCGAATGCTCAGTTGGCTGAGATGGCGCAGCACTTCCTTCATTTCCAGGGTCGATTTGACCAACAGCGCGCTCAAGCCGAGAAAATCGGGGCGATGCTCTTCCAACGCGGCGGCAATGGCGTTGCCGTCCCGGTTGGTGCCGATATTGAACACCTGGTAACCGTTGCTGCGCAAAATGATATCGACCAGGTTCTTGCCGATGTCATGAATATCACCCTTGACCGTGGCCAGAACCATGCGGCCCCGGTATTTTCTTTCCTTGTGGAGCATTTGCGGGGCCAGGATATCCAGGGCCGTTTTGACCACTTCGGCCGATTTCAAGACAAACGGCAGTTGCATTTTCCCGGCTTCAAAAAGGACGCCGATATCGGCCATGGCCTTGAGCAGACAGGAATTGACGATCTCCAGCGCCGGCATTTTCGCCAGCAACAGCGTGAGTTTGTTTTCCAGTCCGGACGGGTTACCGCTAAGCACCGCCTGGTAAACTCCAGCTTGCGGTGAGTGAGGCGCGTGGCTGTCATCCTGAGCGCCGGTCTTTTGACCGCGGAAATGATCGCAAAGGGCCAGCAGCGGATCGCGGCCGGCGCGGCGGTTGAATATCAGGTTTTCCGCCAGCTCGATCTCTTCGGGCGCGATGCGGTTCAGCGGCACCACCCGGGCGGCGTGAAAAATGGCCGCCGTCAGCCCCTGCTTGACGGCATGGTACAGGAAAACGGCGTTGACTACTTTCCGGGCGGCCGGCTGCAATCCGTAAGAGATATTGCTGACCCCAAGCAAAGGAAATGTCCCGGGCAGATGTTTTTTGATCAAAGACAGCGCGGCCAGTGTTTCTACTCCGGCGCCAGCCAGGTTCGTGTCCCCTGAACCCAGGGTGAAGGTCAGCGGGTCCATGAAAAGGTCGGCCGCTTTCAATCCTCTTTTAACAGCCAGGTCGTGCAGCCTTTGCAGTACCGCCAGTTTTTGTTCTGCCGTGCGCGCCATGCCTTCTTCGTCAATGGCCAGGCAAACTACGGCGGCGCCGAAATCCCCGGCCAAAGCGAGTATTTTTTCGGCCCGGGCGCCGCCGTCTTCGAGATTGATGGAATTGATCACCACCCGCCCGGCGCTGCGCTTCAATCCGGCGCTCAACGCCTCGATATGGGTGCTGTCGAGCATCAATGGCAGCGTGGTTTGCGAGTTCAGCCGTCCAACCAGGCGGTCCATGTCCCGGACTTCATCCCGACCGGCATAGGCCACGTTCAGATCCAGGAGGTGCGCCCCTTCCTTTTCCTGCTCCAGGGCGACGGAAGCCATGGCATCCAGGTCATCCCTGAGCAGGGCCTCCTTGAACTTCCGGCTGCCGGTGGCGTTGGTCTGCTCGCCGATGATCAACGGGCCGGGTTGAACAGCAAATTCCTGGGCCGCAAACAGGGAGGTGGCCATGGCCGGGCAGGAGACTTTTCTTTCCCTGGGGCTCAGGCCGCCGACCCTGTCGACCAATGCCCGCAAATGGTCCGGCGTCGTTCCGCAACAGCCACCGACCATTTCGACGCCAAAATCACTGACAAAAGCCTGCATATAGTCGGCGAACGGCCCGGGCTGCAGATCATAGACGTATTTTCCGTCGCTGAATTTCGGCAGACCGGCATTGGGCATTACAGCCAGCGGCAAGGGCGACGCCGCGG
>Ga0209450_10001126_pt1 | contig 13356 bp, 11 predicted proteins | sample FrelakmetLWP11LW_FD_187149 | JGI IMG/M metagenome (GOLD analysis project Ga0209450, IMG submission 187149) | Freshwater lake sediment microbial communities from the University of Notre Dame, USA, for methane emissions studies - LWP11 LW (SPAdes)... | ecosystem: Environmental > Aquatic >... | reverse complement strand
GTCGCCGAGTACCGGATCGGCGTCTCGCCGCCGAGCTTCGACAAGCAGTTCGTGCGCGACTGGCTGGAGGCGCAGCCGTGGAACAAGGCGCCGCCGCCGCCCGACCTGCCGCCGGAGATCATCGCCAGGACGGCCGCCAAGTACCGCGAGGCGCTGCGCGCGATCACCGGCAGGGACATCGACTCGCTCTAGAGAGGGCACCGTGCGTCGAGCGGGGTCTATCCTCGAGCTGACGCAGGTCAATGCAGTCCGCGCGCGAGACGCGAAGCTTCCCGGCAGTTCGCAGTCACGCTCACGCGGCCGACGAGTCAGGAAACAACAATCCGGCCGCGGCGTCCCTTTCGCGGCCGGCAACCACGAGGAGAACAGGCATGGCCACCTACACCGTCGGTGATCTGATCCGGCACAAGGAACTGCAGGAACTCGTCACGGTCGACCCGACCGCCACCGTGCTCGAGGCGGTCGAAGTGATGAGCGGCCGCGAAGTCGGCGCGGTGCTGATCCGCGGTGCGGGCGGCGCGGTCGAGGGTATCTTCACCGAGCGCGACGTGCTCAAGCGGGTCGTCGCCGAGCAGCGCGATCCGAAGACGACCCGGGTGGCGGACGTGATGAGCCGCAACGTGCGCCACACCTCGCCGGCGACCACGGTGGAGCAGGCGCTGCAGCTGATGGTGACGCACCGCTACCGCCACCTGCTGGTGCAGGAAGGGGCGGAGGTGAAGGGACTGATCTCGATCCGCGACATCATGTACTCCTTGATCGTGCCGGAGATGGCGATGGCCGCCGAAGGCCGCCATGGCCACATGCGTTCGCGTGCCGAGGAAGCGGTGCGCATGATGCAGTCGGCCAAGGCCAAGGGCAGCTGAGGTCGTCATCCGAAGCGGCGCCGGCCGGCCGCGGCCGCGCCGGCCTCGCGTAAGCGTCGCGCCGCTCAGCGCGGGTGTCTGGCCCACGTAACGGCATCCGGTCGCACCTCCAACCGCCATCGCAGGAGAACTTCCGATGAGAGCTTTTCTGTGCGCGCTCGGCTGTGCGCTGGCGCTGGCGGCGTCCCCCGCCGCGGCGCAGGACAAGGGCAACGCCGAGCGGACGTCGGCCGAGTGGCTGGCGCTGATCCAGGCGGACAAGAAGGCGATCGTCGCCAAGTCGATGGACCTGACGCCCGACGAAGCGGCGAAGTTCTGGCCGCTGTACGAGACCTTCCAGCGCGAGCTGGCCGTGCCGCAGAACGCCATCACACGCGCGCTGCTCGATTACATCGCCGCCGGGCATAAGCTGACCGACGCCAACGCCAAGCGCATTGTCGAGGAGACGCTGGCGGCCCAGAAAGAGGAAGCGCGCCTGCGGGACAGGCACTTCCGGCGGCTGCTCAAGGTGCTGCCGGCGCACAAGGCGGCGCGCTACGTGCAGATCGAGAACAAGATCCAGGCCATCGTGCGCTACGAGGGCGCCAAGGCGGTGCCGCTGGCACGCTGACGCTCAAGGGGGTGGCGCGCCCTGCGGCAGCGCCATCTCCAGCACGCGCGCGACGTGCAGTGCCTCGCGCTGCGCGCCGTCGTGGATCTGGTGGCGGCAGCTGGTGCCGTCGGCGACGATCAGCGCGTCGGCGGGCGCGCTGCGAACGGCGGGCAGCAGCGAGGCCTCGGCCATCGCCATCGATGCCTGCTGGTGAGCCGCCTCGTAGCCGAAGCTGCCGGCCATGCCGCAACAACTCGACTCGATCGTCTGGACTTTCAGCTGGGGCACCAGCGCCAGTGCAGCGCTGATCGACGGCATCACGCCGAATGCCTTCTGGTGGCAATGGCCATGCAGAAGCGCAGTGCGCGGCAACGGTCTGAAGTCGACTTTGAACCGGCCGGCCTGCGCTTCGCGCGCGATGAATTCCTCGAAGAGGCAACTTGCCGGCGCCAGTTCCTTGGCTCCCTCGCCGAGCTTCAGCACCAGGAACTCGTCGCGCAGGGTCAGCAGGCATGACGGCTCCAGCCCGACCACGGCGGCGCCGGCCCGCACGTGCGGCAGCAGCGCGTCGAGCGTTCGCTGCGCCTCGGCGCGCGCCTGCTCGACCATGCCGGTGCCGAGGTAGGTGCGCCCGCAGCACAGCGGCCGGCCGTCGGCGCCGACGAGCACCGTCACCGCATAGCCGGCGGCCTGCAGCACGCGGCGCGCGGCCGTGAGGTTCTCCGACTCGAATGAATTGTTGAACGTGTCGGCAAAGAGCACGACGCGCCTGTCGCCGGGTTCAACGGCGGTGCCGGCGCGCACGACTCGCACCGTCGAGGTGAAACGGTCGCGGCGAAACTCCGGCAGCTTGCGCTGCGCCGCGAGCCCGGTCATGCGCTCGGCGATGCGCGCCAGCAGTGGCGAGCGGTTGCGCAGATTGGCCAGGGCCGGCAGGCGCGCCGCCCACTCGGCGTAGCGGGGCAGGTGGCCGACCACGCGGTCGCGCAGCGTATGACCATGGCGCTGCTTGTGGTGATGAAGAAACTCGATCTTCATCTTCGCCATGTCGACGCCGGTCGGGCACTCGCGCTTGCAGCCCTTGCAGCTGACGCACAGTTCCATCGCCTCGTAGACCGTATCCGAGGCAAGCGCATCGGCGCCGAGCTGGCCGGACAGCGCCAGCCGCAGCGTGTTGGCGCGGCCGCGTGTGCCGTGCGCCTCGTCGCGCGTGACGCGGAAGCTCGGGCACATGGCGCCGGCGTCGAACTTGCGGCAGTGGCCGTTGTTGTTGCACATCTCGACGGCCTTGCCGAAGCCGCGCGCCGGGTCGCCGCCGGTGCCCGGCTCTGTGAGCGTCTCGGTCGCCGGGTCGTTGTGCACGTCCCAGGCGCTCCAGTCGAGCACCGGCTCCAGCGAAGCGATCGCATAGCCCGGCCGGTAGCGGAACAGGCTGCGGTCGTCCATCAGCGGCGCGCGGACGATCTTGCCGGGGTTGAGCAGCCCCTGCGGATCGAACAGGTCCTTGATGCCCTCGAAGGCCCTGGTCAGGCGCGAGCCGAACTGCCAGCGCACCCATTCGCTGCGTACCAGGCCGTCGCCGTGCTCGCCGGAATAGGCGCCCTTGAACTTGCGCACCAGCTCCGACGCTTCCTCGGCAATCTCGCGCATCAGAGTCGCGCCGTCCATGCGCATGTCCAGGATCGGCCGCACGTGCAGCGTGCCCACCGACGCGTGCGCGTACCAGGTGCCGCGCGTGCCGTGCCTGGCGAAGACCTCGGTGAGCCGCTCGGTGTACTCCGCGAGGTGCTCGAGCGGCACCGCGCAATCCTCGATGAAACTCACCGGCTTGCCGTCGCCGCGCAGGCTCATCATGATGTTCAGGCCCGCCTTGCGCACTTCCCACAGCGCCTTCTGCGAGGGGTCGTCGACCAGCGGTACCACCGCGTTCGGCAGGCCGAGCTCGCCGATCAGTTCCTCCAGCCGCGCCAGTTGCGCCAGCAGCGGCGCCGAATCGGCGCCGGCGAACTCCACCAGCAGGATCGCTTCCGGCTCGCCGAGCAAGGCCGACTCGATCACCGGCCGGAAGGCCGGATTGGCGCGCGCCAGTTCGATCATCGTCCGGTCGACCAGCTCGACTGCGGTCGGACCGAGCCCGACGATGTGCTGTGCCGAGTCCATCGCCCGGTAGAAGGTCGGGAAGTTCACCACGCCGAGCACGCGGTGCGCCGGCAGCGGCGCCAGCTTCAGGCGCAGCCGGCGGAAGTAGGCCAGCGTGCCCTCGCTGCCGACCAGCAGCTGCGCCAGGTTGACGCGGCCGTCGTCCGTGTATGGCCGCGGCGACTGCGGATGGAACACGTCGAGGTTGTAGCCGCCGACGCGCCGCATGACCTTCGGCCACGCGGCGTCGATCTCCTCGCGGTGCTTCTCGGCGAGCGCGCGTACCGCTTCGCCCAGCTCGCGCGCGCGGCCGGTCGCCTGCTCGAACAGGCCGAAGGTGGCGCCGCTGCCGTCGGCCAGCCAGGCGTCGATGCCGGTGACGTTATGCACCATGTTGCCGTAGGCGATCGAGCGGCTGCCGCAGGAGTTGTTGCCGGCCATGCCGCCGAGCGTGGCCTGCGCCGAGGTCGACACGTCGACCGGGTGCCAGACGCCGTGCTTCTTCAGCTGCGTGTTCAGGGCATCGAGCACGATGCCGGGCTGCACCTCGACCTCGTTGCGCTCCAGGTCGAGCGCGGTGAGCTCGCGCAGGTGCTTGCTGTTGTCGATCACCAGCGCGGCGCCCACCGTCTGGCCGCACTGCGAGGTACCGCCGCCGCGCGCCAGCACCGGCACCTTGTGCGCGGCGGCGATCGCGAGCGCCGCGGCCACGTCGTCCTCCGTCTTCGGCACCAGCACGCCGACCGGCTCGATCTGGTAGATCGATGCGTCGGTCGAGTAGCGGCCGCGGCTGGCGGCGTCGAACAGCACCTCGCCCTGCGTGTTCTTGCGCAGGTCGGCGGCGAGCGCGGCGGCCTGGGCGCGCGAATCGAGCGAGACTCTCGCGGCGCTCGGCCCCGGGGCAGATGAGTCGTTCATTGCGATTACCCCGCTAAGCGGGCTGTGACGTCGCCCGGCGGCGGGCACGGGCCGGCGCGGGACGGCCCGTGGCACGAGCCGGTCGTCGGGCAGCCGAGGGCGGCGCCTCGGCAGCGTTGTTCGCGATCGCGGCAGCCGCTGTCGCCTGGCTCGGGGGCGAGCTCGCGCCCGCACCCCGGCTCGCGCTTCCGGCAAGATGCGCCAGCACGACATCCGCCTTGTGCCGCATGTGGCTGACGAGGATCCGGCGCAAGCGGGCGCCGTCTCGCGCAACCAGCGCTTCGATCATCGCGTCGTGATCGCGCACTGCGGCATTCCATTTCTCGGTGTCGAAGTTCGAGCTGAAGCGCAGCGCCTGCAGTCGCGCGTTGAGCCGGTCGTATACCTCGCTGAGCACCGGGTTGCGCGCCGCTCGGTTGATCCCCAGGTGAATCTGCGCGTTGAGCCGGTAGTAAGCGGGCAGGTCGCGCCGCGCGTGATGGGCGCGCATCTCGAAGTTCAATGCCTGCAGTTCGGCAAGTTCTTCGTCGCTGATCCGCGCGCAGGCAAGTTCGCCGGACAAAGCTTCCAGCGCCGCCATCACCTCGAAGGCGTGCGCCACGTCGTCGGCGGACAGCTGAACGACTATCGCGCCGCGGTTGGGCAAATGCTCAACGAGGCCTTCGGCCGTCAGCAGCTTCAGCGCCTCGCGCAGTGGCGTGCGCGAGACCTGCAGCTGTTCGGCAAGTTCGCGTTCGTTCAGCTTCTGGCCGGGGGCGATGCCGCCCTCGACGATCAGCGCCCGCAGGCGCTGCGCCACCGCCAGGTGCAGGACTTCGCTGCTTCCGTTCAGCTTGGTGTTCGCGGGCATTGGTATACAAAACTCCAACCGCGGGAATTGTATTCCTCCTGCTTTGAGGTAAGCACATTCCGACACGGCTTGCGTTTTGTATACCAGATGACTAATCTCTTCCGCCAGGCCCGCGCCGCCGCGTGGGCACTGTCCCTCCTGCGTGCGATCGCCATGCTCAAGCTGAACTCCCATCCCGCCGGGCGCCACTTCCTGCAGATCCCGGGTCCGACCAACGTGCCCGACGGCGTGCTGCGCGCCATCGACTATCCGACCATCGACCACCGCGGCCCGGAGTTCGCGGTCCTCGGCAAGAAGGTCCTCGCCGAGATCAGGCAGGTGTTCCAGACGCGGCAGCCGGTGGTGATCTACCCGAGCTCCGGCACCGGCGCGTGGGAGGCAGCGCTGGCCAACGCGCTTTCCCCCGGCGACGTGGTGCTGATGTACGAGACCGGCCACTTCGCGTCGCTGTGGAAGAAGATGGCCGAGAACCTGGGGCTGAAGCCCGAGTTCATCGCCGGCGACTGGCGCAGCGGGGTGGACGCGGCGCAGATCGAGGCGCGGCTGGCGCAGGACAAGGCGCGCGCGATCAAGGCTGTCTGCGTGGTGCACAACGAGACCTCCACCGGCGTCACGTCCGACATCCCGGCGGTGCGGTGCGCGATCGACAACGCGAAGCACCCGGCGCTGCTGCTGGTGGACACGATCTCGTCGCTCGCCTCGATCGACTACCGCCACGACGAATGGGGTGTGGACGTCACCGTGGCCGGCTCGCAGAAGGGCCTGATGCTGCCGCCGGGGCTGGGCTTCAATGCGGTGAGCGAGAAGGCGGTCGCCGCCGCCAAGGACTCGAAGTTCCCGCGCAGCTACTGGCGCTGGGACGACATCATCGAGGCCAACAAGGGCGGCTACTGGCACTACACGCCGTCGACCAACCTGCTCTACGGCCTGTCGGCGGCGCTCGACCAGCTGCTGGCCGAGGGACTGCTCAACGTGTTTGCCCGCCATCGCCGGCACGGCGATGCAACGCGCGCCGCGGTGCGCGCCTGGGGGTTGGAGATCCTGTGCCGCAATCCGGCCGAGTACTCCGACTCGCTGACCGCGGTGATGATGCCCGAGGGGAGCGACGCCGACGCGCTGCGCGCGCTGATCCTAGAGAAATTCAACATGTCGCTCGGCACCGGCTTGTCGAAGGTGAAGGGCAAGGTCTTCCGCATCGGCCACCTCGGCGACTTCAACGACCTGACGCTGCTGGGCACGCTGGCGGGCGTCGAGATGGGACTGGCGCTCGCGAAGGTGCCGCACCGTGTGGGCGGCGTGCAGGCGGCCATGGGTGTCCTGGCGGCGTGCGCCGCAGGGCGCGCGGCCGAACTGGCGCGCGCGGCGTGAGGGGACGCCGGCAAGCGTTCGACAGCACTGACGATTCGCGAACCACTGAGAGGGGGAACAGCATGGCACTGCAATCGATTCCGAAGTTCGCACGCTGCGTCGTGGCCGGCGCCGTGGCGCTTGTCGGCTCGCTGGCGGGCAGCGCGCAGGCGGCCGAGTGGCAGCCGACCAAGCCGGTGGAGGTCATCGTTCCGGCCGGCGCCGGCGGCGCGTCCGACCAGATGGCGCGGGTGATCCAGAGCATCGTCACCAAGCACCAGCTGATGACGCAGCCGATGATCATCCAGATCAAGTCCGGCTCGAGCGGTGCGGAAGGCGCAATGGACGTGCAGGAGTCGCAGGGCAACCCGCACAAGATCCTGGTGGCGTTCTCGCTGATCTACACGCTGCCGATGGCCACTGGCCTGCCTCTCGACTGGCGCAAGATGAACCCGGTGGCGATGATCGCCATGGACGAGTTCCTGCTGTGGGTCAATGCCGAGACGCCGTACAAGACGCCGAAGCAGTTCCTCGACGCCGTCAAGGCGGCGCCCGCCGGACAGTTCAAGATGGGCGGCACCGGTTCGAAGCGCGAGGATCACCTGATCTCGTTCGCGCTGGATAAGGTGTACGGCGCCAAGTTCACCTACATCCCGTACAAGAGCGGCGGCGAGGCGGCGACCCAGCTGGTCGGCAAGCACACCGACGCGAACGTGAACAACCCGAGCGAGAACGTCGCGCAGTGGCGCGCCGGGCAGGTGCGCGCGCTGTGCGTGTTCTCCGAGCAGCGGATGGTCTACAAGGACAAGATCACCAAGGACGAGTCGTGGGCCGACATCCCGACCTGCAAGGAGTCGGGCGTTGACGTGACCTACCAGATGCTGCGCGCCTTCTTCCTGCCGCCGGGCACGACGAAGGAGCAGGCGGCGTTCTACGTCGACCTGCTGCGCAAGGTGGTGGCGACGCCGGAGTGGAAGGAATACGTCGCGCGCAACGCGCTCAAGGAGACCTTCCAGACCGGCGCCGACTTCAACAGGTTCCTGGAGAAGGACGACGCCTATCACAGGACGCTGATGACCGAGGCGGGCTTCACGAAGAAATAGAGCCCCGGCCCGGGCGGCACGACAGCACGTCTGTCTGCCGCCCGGCGCATGCTCAGGAGCAGGCCCGTGGAGCAGAAGCAGGTGAACGAAACACCCATGCGAGGTGCGGTGTCGCAGCGCGCCGTCGGCGCGGCGACGGCGATCGCGTTCTTCCTGGTCGGCGTGGTGATGATCGTCGACAACTACAAGCTCGGCGCCGGATGGGCCCCGGAGGGCCCCGAGGCGGGCTATTTCCCGCTGCGCATCGGCGTGATCATCTGCATCGCCGCCGCGGTGGTCCTGTTCCAGGACCTGTTCGGCAAGGGCGAGGGGAACAAGGTCTTCGTGACCTTCGGACGGCTGCGGCACGTGCTCGCGGTGCTGCTGCCGACGATCGTCTACGTGCTGGCGATCAAGTTCGTCGGCATCTACGTGGCCTCGGCGGTTTTCATCGGCGCCTTCATGCGGGTGATGGACCGCTCCGGCTGGCTGAAGACCGTCGTCATCAGCGTCGGCGTGAGCGCGGCGCTGTTCTGGCTGTTCGAACTCCAGTTCATGGTGCCGCTGCCCAAAGGGCCGCTGGAAGCGAAGTTCGGATACTGAGGCAGCGGAAAGGGGAACGCCAGTGGAGGACTTCGGCGCACTGCTGCACGGTTTTGCGGTTGCACTGACCTGGTACAACGTCGGCATGATGGCGATCGGCATCGTGCTCGGCATCGTCATCGGCGTGCTGCCCGGCCTGGGCGGACCGAACGGCGTGGCGATCCTGCTACCGCTGACGTTCACGATGCAGCCGACATCGGCCATCATCATGCTGTCGTGCATCTACTGGGGCACGCTGTTTGCGGGTGCCATCACGTCGGTGCTGTTCAACATCCCCGGCGAGACCCACTCGGTGGCCACCACGTTCGACGGCTACCCGCTGGCGCAGCAGGGGCGCGCCGGCGAGGCGCTCACCGCGTCGTTCACCGGCTCGTTCCTCGGCGCGTTCGTCGCGGTGCTGCTGATCACCTTCCTCGCGCCGCTGGTGGCGAGCTTCGCGCTGAAATTCGGGCCGCCGGAGTTCTTCGCCGTCTACCTGCTCACGTTCTGCAGTTTCGTCGGCACCGGCAAGGATCCGGCGAAGACGATCATCTCGATGATGATCGGCTTCGGCCTGGCGGCGATCGGCATGGATACGGTCAGCGGCGAACTGCGCATGACTTTCGGCTGGTCGGAACTGCTGCGCGGCGTCGACTTCCTCGTCGTCGTGATCGGCCTGTTCGGCCTCGGCGAGATCCTGCTGAGCATGGAGGAGGGCCTGGCCTTCGAGGGCAAGAGCGCCAAGATCAACCTGAAGGTCGTGCTCGAGACCTGGAAGCAGCTGCCGAAGTACTGGGTCACCCTGATCCGCAGTTCGGCCATCGGCTGCTGGATGGGCATCACGCCGGGCGGCGCCACCGCCGCTTCGTTCATGGGCTACGGCATCGCCAAGAAGTTCTCGCGCCGGGGCGACAAGTTCGGCACCGGCGAGCTCGAGGGGGTGATCGCGCCGGAGACCGCCGCGCACGCCTCCGGCACCAGCGCGCTGCTGCCGATGCTGGCGCTCGGCATCCCCGGCTCGGCCACCGCCGCGGTGCTGCTCGGCGGGCTGATGATCTGGGGCCTGCAGCCCGGGCCGCTGCTGTTCGTCGAACAGAAGGAGTTCGTCTGGGGACTGATCGCCAGCATGTACCTGTCGAACGTCGCCGGCCTGATCATCGTGCTGACGACGGTGCCGCTGTTTGCCGCGATCCTGCGCATTCCCTTTTCGATCATTGCGCCGATCATCATCGTCGTCTGCGCCATCGGCGCCTTCACGGTGCACAACGCGATGCTCGACGTCTGGCTGATGATCGTGTTCGGCATCGTCGGCTACGTGATGAAGAAGCTCGACTATCCGCTGGCGCCACTGGTCCTGTCGCTGGTGCTCGGCGACCGCGCGGAAAACGCCTTCCGCCAGAGCATGCTCGCCTCGAGGGGTGAACTCGGCGTGTTCTGGTCGAATCCGCTGGTCGGCAGCATCACGACGCTGGCGCTGGTCATGCTGTTCTGGCCGGCGATCTCCTCGGCGTGGCGCAGGCTGCGCGGCATCTGAGATCGCGTCGGTGTCGCCCGAGGCTGGCCGCGCAGCGGTGAATCGCCATGACCGCCGCCGCGTGGCAGTCTGACGTTGGAGGCACGGTGAGCGATTCGTCGATCCTGGTGAGCCGTGACGGGTTCATTGCCACCGTCGTGCTCAACCGCCCGGAGAGACTCAACGCGCTGACCAAGCCGATGTGGCACGCGCTCGGCGAGGCGGCCACTCAGCTCTCGGCCGACGACTCGGTGCGCTGCATCGTGCTGCGCGGCGCCGGCGAGAAGGCCTTTTCTCCGGGCAACGACATCGGCGAGTTCGCCACCGAGCGCTCGAACAAGGCGCAGGCGATCGAGTATGGCGCGATCATGCACGCCACCGCGCAGGCGCTGGAGAACTGCCGTCATCCGATCGTCGCGCAGATCCACGGCATCTGTGTCGGCGGCGGGCTGGAGATCGCCGCGCTGGCCGACATCCGCATCTGCGGCGAGTCGAGTCGCTTCGGCGCGCCGATCAAGAACCTCGGCCTGGTGATGGCCTACGCCGAGATGGCGCCGCTGGTGCGGCTCGTCGGCCGCGCGGTGGCGTTGGAGATCCTGCTCGAAGGGCGGATCTTCGATGCCGCCGAGGCGAAAGAGAAGGGACTGGTCACGCGCGTGGTGGCCGATGCCGAGGTCGAGGCCGAGGCACGCGCCGCCGCGCAACGGATCGCTGACGGTGCGCCGCTGGTAGCGCGCTGGCACAAGAAGTTCGCCCGTCGTCTGGCCGAGGGCCGCGCCCTCAGCCTCGCGGAGCGCGACGAGTGCTTCGACTGCTTCGACACCGAGGACTTCCGCATCGGCTACTCGGCGTTCCTGGCGAAGAAGAAGCCTCGATTCGTCGGGCGATGACCGGGGCTCGCGGGCGATGAGCGAACGTAGAGCCGGGCCGCTGGCCGGCATGCGCGTGCTGGAACTGGCGCAGATCATGTCGGGGCCGACGGCGGGCATGATGCTCGCCGACCTCGGCGCCGACGTGATCAAGGTCGAGAAGCTGCCCGGCGGCGATGATTCGCGCGGCTACACCGACCCGCGCATCAACGGCGTCTCGGCGCCGTTCCTGATGATGAACCGCAACAAGCGCGGGCTGGCGCTGAACCTGAAGCACGCGCAGGGTCGCGACGTGCTGCTTCGTCTGGCGCAGCGCGCCGATGTGCTGCTGGAGAACTTTCGCACCGGCACGCTCGACAAACTCGGCCTCGGCTACGACGTGCTGCGCGCGGCGAACCCCGGCCTGATTTACTGCGCGGTGAGCGGCTACGGCCACACCGGTCCGTATGCGGACAAGGGCGGTTTCGACCTGATCGCGCAGGGTTTCGGCGGATTGATGTCGATCACCGGCGAGCCGGGCGGCCCGCCGGCCAAGGTCGGCCCGCCGGTGTCCGACATCAACGGCGGCATCCTCGCCGCGCTCGGCATCACCGCCGCGTGGGCGCACAAGCTGCGCTCCGGCGAGGGGCAGGTGGTCGACACCTCGCTGATGGAAGCAGCGCTGCAGCAGACCTTCTGGCACGCGTCGGTGTATTTCGCTACCGGCGCCTCGCCGGGGCCAACGGGTTCGGCGCACATCCTCGCCGCGCCCTATCAGGCGTTCCACGCGCTGGATGGCTGGATCAACATCGGCGGCGCCAACCAGGCCAACTGGGAACGCATTGCCGACGTGCTCGGCCATCCCGAGTGGCGCACCGACCCGCGCTTCGCCACCAACACCGCGCGCAAGCAGAACCTGCCGGCGCTGGTCGAACTGATGAACGCGGTGCTGGCCACGCGCACGCGCGCTGACTGGCTGGCTGCCTTCGATGCGGCAGGCGTGCCGGCCGGCCCGGTGCACTCCATCGGCGAGGCGCTGTCGCACCCGCAGACGCTGGCGCGCGAGATGGTGGTCGAGACGACGCATCCGCAGGCCGGCCCGGTGAAGAGCATCGGTTGCCCGATTCGTTTCTCCGCCACGCCCGCCTCGGTCACCCGGCCGGCACCGCTGCTCGGCGAGCACACGCGCGAGGTGCTGCGCGAGCACGGCTACAGCGAGCAGGACATCGATGCGCTGGTCGCCGCCGGCGTGGTACAGGAGGGCTCGGCGCAGCATCCGGCCTGACGAGCGTCGCCTGGGCGCAGCGGGGCCGCCGAGAGGCGAGCCGATACAATCCGCGCTTTGGCGAAGACTGCAGCAATGAACGTCAAAACGCGCGCAGCGCCCGTCGTCGGCGTGGTGATGGGGTCGAACTCCGACTGGGACATCATGCAGCACGCCTGCGAGGTGCTGAAGGAGTTCGGCGTTCCGTTCGAGGCGAAGGTGGTCTCCGCGCACCGCACGCCCGACGAGATGTTCGCCTACGCCGACGAGGCGCGTGCCCGGGGACTGCGCGTGATCATCGCCGGCGCCGGCGGCGCGGCGCACCTGCCGGGCATGCTGGCTTCCAAGACCGTGATCCCGGTGCTCGGCGTGCCGGTGCCGTCGCGCTACCTGCGCGGCGAGGACAGCCTGCTGTCGATCGTGCAGATGCCGAAGGGCATTCCGGTCGCCACCTTCGCGATCGGCGAAGCGGGCGCGGCGAACGCGGGCCTGTTCGCGGTGGCGATGCTGGCCACCGCCGACGCCGAACTCGCGCAGAAGCTCGCCCAGTTCCGCGCCACGCAGACCGAGCGCGCGCGCAACATGACGCTGCCTTTGTGACGTGATCCGTTGAGCGCCGAAGCCACGAAGCCCGCGGTCGAGCCGATTCCCCCCGGCCAGTGGTTGGGCCTGCTCGGCGGCGGCCAGCTGGGCCGCATGTTCGCGATGGCGGCGGCAAGCATGGGCTACCGGGTGTTCGTCATCGATCCTGATCCGCATAGCCCGGCCGCAGCGGTTTGCGACGAGCACCTGCAGGCGCCCTATGAAGACGATGCGGCGCTCGATGCGCTGGCCGAGCGCTGCCGTGCGGTGACGATCGAGTTCGAGAACGTGCCGGCGTCCGCCCTGCGCAAGCTGGCCGACCGCCTCCCGGTGCGGCCGGCGGCCGATGCGGTCGCCGTGGCGCAGGACCGGATCGCCGAGAAGCGCTACATGGTCGCCAACGGCATCGAAGTCGGCCCGCACAAGATCGTCGACCGCGTCGACGACCTGCTGCGCGCGCCGGACATGCTGTTTCCCGGCATCCTGAAGACGGCGCGGCTCGGCTACGACGGCAAGGGCCAGGCCGTGGTCACCACGCGCGACGAGGCCGTCGCCGCGTGGACGAAGATGGGGCGCGTTCCCTGCGTGCTGGAGAAACACCTCGCCCTGCAGCGCGAGGTCTCGTGCATCGTCTGCCGCGGCGCCGACGGGCAGGCCGCCACCTTTCCGCTGATCGAGAACGAGCACCGCCACGGCATCCTGGCCGTCTCCATTGCGCCGGCGCGCGTGTCGCCGCAGGTGGCGGCGAAGGCAGCGGAGATCGCCCGCAAGCT
>Ga0209450_10001125_pt1 | contig 13359 bp, 12 predicted proteins | sample FrelakmetLWP11LW_FD_187149 | JGI IMG/M metagenome (GOLD analysis project Ga0209450, IMG submission 187149) | Freshwater lake sediment microbial communities from the University of Notre Dame, USA, for methane emissions studies - LWP11 LW (SPAdes)... | ecosystem: Environmental > Aquatic >... | reverse complement strand
AACTACAATGCCAGCGGTCGGCGGATGTCAAAAACCGTCTATCCGACCGGGCAATATATCGAATACTGCTATGATGGCGATCAGGTGATTGCCGAATACGATGGAACGGGCACACTTTTACGGAAATACATCTACGGCCCCGGCGTTGATGAACCGATTTGCATGATTGACGCGGCGACGGGAAGCCGGTATTATTATATACCCGAATTAAAGTTAATGTGATACATTATCCGATATTTCCAAGGTAGAGTTTCAACAAAACTCATGAAAGGAAAACCCGGATGGCCAAGAATGGAAAGATCAAGAAAATCGCGGTGATGACCGGTGGCGGAGACTGTCCGGGATTAAACGCTGTGATACGAGCGGTGGTCAAGACCGCGATTTATCGATATGATCTGGAAACCTGGGGGATTGAGGACGGCTACCAGGGACTGATTGAAGACCGGATTCACCCTCTGGATTCTCGTTCGGTCAGTGGAATTTTGACCGTTGGAGGGACAATCCTTGGTTCGTCAAATACATCGAATCCGTTTTGCTATCCGATTACCCTCGGCAAAAAAACTGCCAACAAGAATGTCTCTGAGCAGTGCATTGTCAATCTGGCCAAACGCGGCATCGACACCCTGATTTGCATCGGCGGAGATGGAACAATGAACTCTGCGGCAGCATTTGCCAAAATGGGTCTGACCGTCATGGGGGTGCCCAAAACCATCGACAATGACCTCTATGGGACTGACATTACATTCGGCTTCGATACCGCAGTGAATACCGCTACCGAAGCGATAGACAAGCTGCATACCACTGCCAGTTCGCATCACCGTGTGATGCTGCTGGAAGTAATGGGGCGGTACGCCGGGTGGATCGCCCTGCACGCAGGCGTCTCAGGCGGAGCGGATGTGATTTTGATTCCCGAAATCCCTTACGACATCAATAAAGTTTCCGAGTATGTTATTGCCCGCTCTAAAACAGGTCGGCGGTTCAGCATTATTTGTGTTGCCGAAGGAGCCAAACCCAAAGGCGGTAAAATGGTCGTGGCCAAAACAGTCAAAAATAGCCCCGACCCAATCCGTCTGGGCGGAATTTCATTCGCACTGGCCGACCAGTTATCGGCAATTACTGACATTACATGCCGGGCGGTTAATCTCGGACATGTTCAGCGAGGCGGCATCCCCAGCCCGTTTGACCGGGCCCTGGCGACCCAGTTTGGGCACCACGCCATGGAATTGCTGATGCAGGGCAAACCTAATCGATTGGTCGTAATGAAAGATGGCAAGCTGGGCAGTATCCCGTTGGGACACACGGCAGGCCGGATTAAAACCGTACCGATGAATCATTCGCTAATCGCAGCGGCTAAAGCGGTAGGAACGTCATTTGGAATATAAAATCGGCTCATCTTATCAGCCAATACGAATCGGCAAACTATAAGGCGTTCTCAAACACTTTTACGCCATCAACCACTTTGCAGGTGTGAATCGCATAACGATTCGCAAACTCAGGTCGGCTTCTCGGATAGGCAGCGTCTACCGCCTTTTTCACTGCCTCGGCTCCGTCAGCCAAAACCAGAGCCCCTGCCGCTCCCTTATCGCCGCCGCCCAGCATCCGCTCGCCGAGCGTTTGCGGTACCGTACGCACAATATCACACATCGTTTCTAATTCAGGTCCGGAAATCTTATAGTCATCGCGCAGGCCAACGCCGTCTTCGCGGAAAACCCCGCCGACCCTGGCAATATCCCCCTTTTTCCAGGCCTCCATCATCACATAGAACCGCTTCTGTGCCTTATAGATATAGGTCATTCGATCCACCAAATGCGGATGTTTTTTGTCGAATGACGCCTTCATTTTTTTATACAACGCTTCGCTCTTGACATCGGCAAGGCAGGTAATGTTAAACTTTGCCTTTTTCGCCTTGTCAACCAATTCGTCGCACTCGGCCCGGCGGACTTTATACGTTGATTTTTCCAGCCCCGGACGGACGGTGCCGGTATCCATCACAATAATACGGAAATCTTTTGCCTTTTTGCCCAGCGGAACATAATCAATGGATCGCTTGGCAGGCTTATAATGCGTCCCCATACCCTCTTTGGCAAACAGAATCATAATCTGATCCAGTTTTCCGCACGGCGAACCGATATATTCATTCTCTACCGCCTGCGCCAAATCAACGATTTTCATCTGGTCCTTCTCGACAATCCTATTGGCATCCAACACGGATAAAATTAAATTCAACGCCAACGATGCCGACCGGCTCATTCCGCCGCCAGGGATATTGCCGAATATGACCGCGTCAATGCCCTGTGTGAGTTTATATCCCGCTTTTTTCAGGATATAATCGACCCCATAAGGAAACCGCGCCCAGGAATCAACCACTGCCGCCGACCGCGGAGCGGGGACTTTGCCCAAATCAAACCGCACAATCCCGTCTTCGGGGAAATTGTTGCTGTACAGGCGCATTGCGGTCGTACCATTGGGCTTATACGCCATCCAGATAAACCGGTCGGTGCCGACGCCAAACAATTCGGTGCCGTTGTAGTCGCCATGTTCAACACCGAGACAGAAACGGGACGACGTCCGCCGTACTTTGCCGCCGGCTACATTCAGTTTTTTCGCCGTCGCAAGCTTCTTTAACAACGCAAAAGCCTGCTTATCATTCGAAATACTATCGATTTGCACAATAAGCCTCTTATTTTTTATCTTTTTTCTCCGCGTTAGACGCTTTCTTGGCTAAGATCAGCATGAGTAAACCAAAAATAAGCAGCAAGATGCCCCAAATCAAATTAATATTCATTCCCAGGGAACGCTTGTACATCTCCGCGTCAGAACTCGTTACAACGCCATACACAACCAGAACCGCTCCAATCAACGTAAACATCAGGCCAATCGGCCAGCGAATATCAAGACCCATAGTATTACCCTTTCACATTACCAGAAGATTAAATTCAAAACAACACATGCTGCCAGTAAAATCACACCCAATACTGCCGGACGGAGAAACCAGTTTTGCTCATCATCTTTGATTTTGGGCGTCAGCGAATAGACCAGGCCTTTAAGCTCTTCGTTAGTCTTGGTTTGTTTGGTTGCCAGCGAAATCCCCGCTGTCAATATCAAACAGACCGTAAATGCGAATCCCGCCAGCCAGAAATTTTGTGCCATTTCGCTGGGAAAATACTGAACAACATGGAGATAGCCACCCTTAATGCCAGGCTCATTGCCGGAAGCCAGGGTCAGAGCATGGAAAATTGCTGAAGTCGATGTCCCCATAAGCAAGCCCCAAAAAGCACCCGTCGCCGTCGTTCGAACCCAGAACATCCCAAGGATAAATGTAGCGAACAGAGGAGCGTTCACAAAACCAAAGACCAACTGGATTACATCCATCGCATTGTTATACTGACGAGCAAAATAAGCACAGGCAATACTAAGCAAAATACCAACCACAGTTATCACTTTGCCCATCTGCAGGTAATGATTATCGCTTTTATTACGGGCCAGATACGCCTGATACAAATCGTATGTCCAAACCGTATTAAATGCCGTAACATTTCCCGCCATACCCGACATAAATGACGCCAGTAATGCCGTCAGAGCAAGCCCCAGCAATCCAGTAGGACAATATCTTGTAACCAGCGAAAGAATCACGCCATCGTAATCATTTTCCGCCACAGCGCTATTCAGACGTTCTTTCAACAGTCCTTCCGGCAGCTGCTGAGCGGCATTGTCCTGCAGAATCATCGCCACTTTATCTTTGTCCATCTTCAGGCCGGTCGCCTTACTGATTTGTTCTACGGCGACGTCGAGGCTGTCTGCCGAAACGGAGCGAATCGTCTGAATTGCCGACGTGTATGCAGCCGTCGGAATAGCTCGCTTCGGCATCTCGTACCCCTCTTTTCCCATTGAAGCCAACCCGACAGCCAGCATCCCGGGTAAAATCACCAAAATCGGAAAGATCATTTTCGGCACGGCCGCAATCAGCGGGGTACGTCTGGCGGCGCCCATATTTTTCGCCGCCATCGCTCGCTGAACTACGAGAAAATTGGTACACCAGTAGCCGAATGACAGCACAAAACCAAGGCCAAAAACCATTGCAAAAATATCCACGCCCATCGGATTGGCAGACGGCCCGCCAAACAACGGCGTCCACGCACTGGTCCATGCGTTTGGAGCGAACGTCTTAGTATTCAGCTCCAGCGCAGCTGGATTTTGGGCAACCAGTGAAAGTTGAGTTTTCAGGGCATTCCAGCCGCCAACCTCTTTAAGTCCCAGATACACAACCGGAGCAAAGCCCAATACAATCATGAAAAATTGAAGTACTTCAGTATAAATCGCCGAAGTCAGGCCGCCTTTGAGTACATATACCAGTACCACCGCTGAGCATATCCACAAGCTTAAGTTGTAATCCCAACCCAATAGATGGTTGAGCAGTTTGGCTAACGCATTCATTGAAATACCGGAAGCAAACACCGTCATCACGGCAAAGGTAATCGAATTCAGGCAGCGAACGCGTTCATCAAATCGCATCTTGAGGTATTCCGGTACGGAGCGAGCCTTGGAACCGTAATAAAACGGCATCATAAACACCGCCAGAAAGATCATCGCCGGAATAGCGCCAACCCAGTAGAAGTGGCAGGTTGCTATGCCATACTTGGCGCCGCTGGCGGCCATACCCACCAATTCCAGCGCTCCAAGATTCGCAGAAATAAAAGCAAGGCCTGTTACCCATGCCGGAATAGAACGACCTGACGTAAGAAAGTCTGAGGACGTTTTCATGTAACTGCGCAATGTCCATCCGATACCCAACACTGCTCCGACATAAATGAGCATGACCAGATAATCTATAAGACCCAAATGCATACTAAACTCTCCTTTCCAAATTCAGGGTGTTATTTATTTATAACCGTGTTATCAACAGGGGTCAAAACACGACATCTTTCTCAAAACCCGAAGCAAAAACACACTCCTGCGAAACAAAGTGCCTTATTCTAAACAAAGTTATCTCTTTCGTCCAGCCATAAATTATTTTATCGTAATTGCATTTGATTTCAACAGAAATCATTGTGATTAGCAGGGCAATCGCATGAAAAAAAGAGGGTATTTTTGATTCTTTGTATGGCCTGTGAAAAAACTTCTGTTTTGACAAAATGTCAAAATAGGCAATATTGCTTTTATGTGCCTTGGATATATTGGCAACCACTCATAGAGCGCGGACAGGTACCAAATATTTTCGTGTTTTGTCTTCCACTTTCAACACATTGGGGCTATAATTCACAAAATTGTAGGTCGTAACCCCAAAAATTAAGACAAAATTAGTCAGTAGTCAGAAAGGATTGTAAAATGCGTATCGTATCTGTAATTATAACGGTTATCGCCGTCGCCGTAATAAACTTAGGTTGCGATTCAATGGTCAAAAAAGACGCCGTGGCTTTAACTCCTCCGCCGGTTATCGATCCCGGACAGGAATGCGGCCAGCCCCCGGCCAATGCAATTGTCCTCTTCGACGGTAAAGATTTTTCTCAGTGGCAGTCCCCTGAGTCAATTGTCTGGAAAATCCAGGACGGCTATATGGAGGTCGCTCGGACCGAAAAGGACAAGCATCAGGGCATTCAGACGGCTCGCGGGTTTGGCGATTGCCAGCTGCATGTCGAGTTTGCAACACCCTCTGAAGTCATTGGCGAAGGACAGGGCCGAGGCAACAGCGGCGTATTTTTAATGGGGCAGTATGAGGTGCAAATATTGGATTCATATAACAATCCAACTTATCCAGACGGTCAGGCTGGAGCGATTTACAAGCAGTCTGTGCCGATGTTCAATGTCTGCCGTAAGCCCGGGCAATGGCAAGCTTATGACATCGTCTTCCGTCGTCCGCATTTTGACGCCAAAGGCAAACTGGTTAAACCCGCAGTCGTAACGGTGCTGCATAATGGCGTGGTTATTCAGGACAATTTCATTCTACAGGGTATTACCTATCACGCGGAATCCCCCAAGTATATTGCCCATGCGGACAAATTGCCGATTATGCTGCAAGATCACGGCAATCCGACACGGTTTCGCAATATCTGGGTCGTTGAACTGCCTGAACGAAATTAGGCGGGCGAAAGGCAAAGATGAAAGAGGCCGTCGGCAGTGCGGTGGAGCTGTCTATCATAATACCGGCGTTTAACGAGGCAAAGAAAATCGCAACCGATATCGCCGCCGGGTCTGCGTTTTTGTCCTCTTATACTCCTTTCGGCGAGATAATCATCGTAGACGACGGCAGCAAAGACAACACCTCGCAGATTGCTGAGCGAGCCAGACAGCAATCTGCTGTGCCGGTGCGAGTGATTCAGCTTGACCGCCATCACGGCAAAGGGTACGCGGTACGAAAAGGTGTTCTTGAAAGTAACGGCAGATACGTCCTGTTTGCCGACAGTGGCATCTGTGTGCCATTCGAGCAAGCCTTAAAGGGGATCGCTTTGATTGAGAGCGGCAGCTGTCGTATTGCTCATGGTTCACGGACGCTAACCGGCTGCCGTATTCGACGAAAGCAATCGTTCTACCGCAGAATCTGTTCATACCTGTTCGGCAAACTGCTTATCGGAAACCTTCGTCAACATGCCCATTTGACGGACACACAATGCGGATTTAAGGTCTACGATGGCGACACGGCACGCCAGCTGTACGCAGATAGTACTCAGGATGGATTTATTTTTGATGTCGAGATTATTCTCTTGGCAATCCAACACGGAATGACGATAAGGGAGTTTCCGGTGGACTGGCAATGTGACCAAGACAGCCGTCTAAAACCAGCTCGTCAAGCAATTACGATATTGCGGGATTGGATACGATTAAGACGCCTTTACCGTCATTGGTAGGTCTTGAACGGATGGACGCTGCAGGCGGCAGAAAGCGTCTTCGTTCATGGTATCCAATGCCTCTATTCAAAGTCCGGTCTTTGGTAGAGTGATGTTAGCAAAAAAAAAAGCAAAATCCCCACAATCTTTACGTCAAAGTGAGAGGATTTTGCTCTGTTAAAATTTTTATGTTAATGCAGAGTTTTGGCTTAGCGTCTGCCGAAACCACCCGGACGTCCGCCTCTGTCGCCACCTCTATCGCCGCCGGGACCACGACCACCGCTGCCGCCTCTCGGGCCGCCGCCAAAGCCGCCAGGACGTCTGCCGCCACCACCACCGCCGCCAAACCGAGGCTTATTCATCTTTGGGGGGTTTGCTTCTGCAACCTTGAGTGCTCGACCTTCGATTTCTTTGCCATTAAGGCCGTCCATCGCTGCCTGCGCTTCCGAATCTGAAGCCATTTGAACAAAACCAAACCCTTTGCCCTGACCTGTTTCGCGGTCCATCACGATGTTGACGCTTTCGACCACCCCAAACGGGGCAAACAACGCCTCTAACGCCGCGCTGTCACAACCTGCACTCAGATTGCCCACATACACTTTCTTTGCCATCTTGTATCTCCAAAATAAAAAGTTTAGACCTATAGGCCTTACCGACAAACAGGTCAGACATATAGCGGAAACAGTTTTCCGCTCTTTTTGCTGCTGACCACTATACCGTTCTAAACAAAAATTGCAAAATAATAAAAAATAACGCAAATAAAAAACTTTTTTTACTACACGGAATAAGGATTTATGACATCTTCTATGTGGGCTACTCCAGTGGTACTTCCTGCTGATACGCCGGAACCATGATATTCCATCCGGTCTGGTCTGTAAGATACTGTCGAAAACTTTCGCTCACTTCTTTTTCTCCGTGAACTAAAAAGACACATTTAGGCGGCTTATTAATGTTTTTCAGCCAATCCAGCATCTCTTTTCGGTCCGCATGAGCACTGAATCCCTGAACTTTTACTACTTTGGCTTTAAGCTGATACATCTGTCCCAAGATACGAACCTCAGAGTTTCCATCCAAAATCTCGCGTCCAAGCGTCCCCTTGGCTTGATAGCCTACAAATAAAATGGTACATTCTGGGCGGGAAATGTTGTTTACGAGATGATGTTTAATGCGCCCACCGGTACACATCCCGGAGCCTGCAATAATCATGACTGTTCCTTTGATGTGGTTAATCGCCTTGGATTCGGCGGTAGCCCCAACTTTGACTAAGCCCTTGAAACTGAATGGCGACCCATTTTTGAGCATAACCGAACGCATCTGCTTATCGTAAAGCTCGGGGTGTTTCTCAAATATCTCCGTAACTTTGACGGCCATGGGACTGTCAAGAAATGTCATAATGTGCGGAATGCGGTCTTCTATCAGAAGTTCGTTGAGAAAATACAGGACTTCCTGGCTGCGTTCGACCGAAAAACTCGGTACCACTAAATTACCGCCGGCTTGCCATGCGTCATTGACTGCCCGGGCTAGTTGTTCTTTGGTGTCTTCCTTCGTACTATGTTCACGGTCGCCGTAAGTCGATTCAATGAGAACATAATCGGCCTGTTCGAAAATCTCGGGGTCACGAATAATGGGCTTATCATTACGTCCAAGATCGCCGGTAAACAGAATAGTGCGAATTTGGCCATTCATCCGAAGCGATAGCTTGATAATTGAAGCGCCAAGAATATGTCCCGCTTCGTAAAAACAAACCTCAATGCCCTCCAGCGGCGAAAATGGCTGTGCAAAGGGTACAGGACTAAAAACGCTAAAACATTTTTCAGCATCTTCTACGGTATAAAGAGGTTCGACAGGACGAGGTGTTTGGCGTCCTTCCTTTTTATGGCGTTTGCGTTTGTATGCCGCATCTTCTTCCTGCAGCTTACCGGAATCGAGCAAAACGACTTTGGCGATTTCCGAGGTTGCCGGCGTGCAATACACCTTTCCCCGAAAACCCTCTTTGAAAAGTTTTGGGATCAATCCGCAGTGATCCAGATGAGCATGCGTCAGCAGTACCGCATTGAGTTCAGCGGGAACAAATGTAAAATTTTCCCAGTTGCGATCCTGGAATTCGCGTTCCTGATACAGCCCGCAATCGATCAGTACTTTTGCCCCGTTAAATTCCAGCAGATGCCTTGAACCGGTTACATTCTGGACGGCGCCGAGAAACTTGAGTTTGAAATTCATGTCCGCCTGCAATTCAAAAAAAGTGACAAATCAATACGCCGATTTCTGTGTTTCGGGTTGCGGTTCCATCGTACCGGTTGCCGCTTCGGAGGCCATGAGTTCAGGCTTGACAAAGATATAATACAGTTTGCCTTCCTGGTAGACGCGGCCGGCCATTTTGCTGGCCTGATCGCCAACACCCATATAGACATCTGTTCTTCCTGGAGCGCGAATCGCCCCGCCGGTATCTTGATCCAGTGCAAACCCGATATAGGGCCTGTCCGTAATCTCCATTCCCGTCATTCGGGGAAGGCGAGTCTGAAACAATCCGATACAAGCACGCGGGTAGATCGATTTATCCGTCGCAATTGACCGCATCGCCGTCACTGGCTCATTGAGGCTGCCTTTGGGCTCGCCCTGATCAAACTGGAAAAAGACAAATCGCGGATTGCGATGGGTGTAGTCGTCCATCATCTGAGGGTTAGCCTTGAAATACTCGATTAGTTTCTGCAAACTAAGCTGTTCACGAGTCAGCACGCCATCTTTAATCATTTCCTCGCCGATACTTTTGTAATCATGGCCATTGCTGGCGGTATAGCCGATTGTCAGCAGCTTGCCGTCCGAGGTGCGGATTTTGGCCGACCCCTGTACTTGAGCGATATACACTTCGAACGGATCGGATAAATAGGCCAACTCCAGCCCCCGAAGCTGTCCGCTTGCCTCAAGCTCTTTTCGGTCCGGATACTTTGTGAATGACCCATCCGGATTCTTCCTGCCCAAAATTTCTCCATCTTCGTCTTTGACCAAATCTTTAGGCTGCTTATAAAGGGGGTACCGGTAAACGCCCGTAGGCTTGAGGGACCCATCGAATATCGGGGTATAATAGCCTGTAAAGAGTACTGTTCCCATGTCGTCGCAGCCAATGGATTGATAAAACTCAAATTGCTCTTTGATAGCGGCAGCCAAGGGGCGTCCGGCCAATCCACTATCCAGCAATTTTGCCAGAGTTTTCAGGCTGGCAACCGCTCGCTCGTGAGAAATATCTTCGCCAAACGGATAATACTTCTTGCTGCTGGGCTTGGCCAGATAGTGCAAACTATAGTCAATCGACTGTCGCAAGTCGAGGATTTCATAACAGGCATAAGTAATGTCGGGAATCATCGCCGGATCGGTAATCTTGCGAAGCGCAGTCTGGCCGGGAGGCAGTTGACGATAATAGTCCGGTTTTTCAACTCTTAATTTCTTCTTGCAACCCGTAAAGGGAATCAAAAAAACTGCTGCCAGTAGGAGTCCTGCAACTACGTTACGATTCATAACTTCTCCATCAATAAAAGACTTCATTTGTCCAGCTTTTCCATAAGCAATGGAATAGAAAACGGTTAGGCCATTATCGCCAAAATTCCACGGATGTCAACCTCTACCCGATCATGAAATAAAATAATGTGCCTGTTTTGCCAATATCGGCACGAAGGGGGGTAAAACGTGAAAAACCGGATGAAATTGTCAGATTTCGGACTGGGGATCAAACCCCTCTTTTTCTTCCGGATTATCCGTTTCGACTGCAGCAACCCGGTATTCGCTGTCCAGCCACTTGCCCAGATCGACCAGCCGACAGCGTTCAGAGCAAAATGGAAAAAGAGAAACCTGTCCCGAAATAGGCCTGGGGACAGGTTTTTGACAGATTGGGCATTTAAATTGCATCCGGCTATTCTTTGCCCGGGGATTCATCGACATCTTCAATCTCATAGAGGTCATCCAAGTCGGGGTCAACTTCGAGAACATCAAATTCCTTGTCCGCATCCTCTACTTCTTCCTCTTTTTCCTCAACTTCTTCAACCTCATCTTCATCTGGCTCCTTTTCAGCCTCAGCCTTCCATCGCCGGGGCTGCTCGCGCAGAGATGCGGTTCCTTTTTCAATTTTGCTGGCGTATTCGACGCAATATCTCGCCCAGGGGCTGGCTTCAAGTCGGATTTTGGGGATTGGTTTGCCCGTTCCCTCGCAAATCCCATAAGTACCTTCTTTAATTCGCTTTAAGGCCGCAAGAATTTCCGTGACAATCTTACGTTCACTGCTCATTAGCCCCAGAGCAAAATCCTGCTCAAAGGTATCTGAGCCCAGGTCGGCCATGTGGATCGGCATCGTGGATAAATTGCCCGTTGCGTCAATTTGGTTTTTTCCCAGCGCCTCGTTTTCAATGGAATCAACATCCCCGACCAACTCTTTCAGTTTCTCGAGAAGAATCCGTTTGAAATACTCAAGTTCTGTCGGGGTTAGATACGTTTTATCCGACCCTTGCGCGGCCTTGGGAGCCGTTTTTGACGGTGCAGACTGAGAGGAGGAAGTATTTGTTGACTTTGTTTTGATCGCAGTCTTTTTTGGCGCAGTCGGGAGGACTGCCTTGGCCGCAGATTTGTTCTGCAAGGCAGCTTTTTTTGTCGCCTTTTTTATCGGCTCTTTATTTTCCGTTTTCTTAACCTTTTTTGCCAATTGAGTCAACCTTTCGCAACAGCCCTGCTGCCATAGACTTACTTCCTCGGTGCATTCTCCATTGTCGGCAATTTAAGAAACCCAAAATATAATTTCTTATAAAAAAAATAGCAAGCCTAAAGATACTCTTTCCTAACTCCAATTATATAAAACAGTTATGTGTATTTTGTTCGATTTATATTAAAGAATTATGTTGCCCTAAGGGGATAAAAAAGGGGCGGTCGTCCAATACGGCCCGATAACATTCTACGCCAAAATAATCCTTAAGTTTTTCAATATCAAGAACTTGCGAAGGTTTTCCTACGCTGTGCCGGCCGCCCTGCCCCAACAAAAGAAGCTGATCGCAATATCGGGCGGCCAAGTTGATGTCGTGTGTTACGGCCAAAATCGTCTTTTTTCGTTCTGTCTGCAATGTTTTTAACAGATTGAAGATGCGAACCTGATGCTTTAAGTCCAGATGATTGGTCGGTTCATCCAACAATAAAATCGGCGTATCCTGTGCCAGAGCGCGGGCGATAAAAACCCGCTGCCGCTCGCCGCCGCTAAGCTGGGCAAGTGTTCGATTGGCCAGATGGGCAACTTCAGTCATTTCGAGCGACTCAGCCACAATTTTTCGGTCTTCGGCATTTTCAAACAAAACAAAGTCCTGACGGCACATACGGGCCATCGTTACGGTTTCAAGCACTGTAAAGCCAAACGATGGAACGTATTCCTGCCGAACCATCGCGAGTTGTCGAGCAAGTTGTTTGTGGCGATAGCTGCTTAAGGGCTTATCCGCAAGACAAATCGTGCCTGCCGTGGGTTTTAGTAATCCGGAAATCAGTTGAATCAGGGTGCTTTTGCCTGCGCCATTGGGTCCGACGACCGCCCAGAAAACACCCGGTTCAATAGACAGCGTCAAGTCCGACAGGATTGGCTGCTTAGAGTAGCTAAACGACACGTTTTCTATCTTAATCAGCGACATCGATCCTCCCGGAATGCAGCGACCTACCGAATTGTACCAGCAGGAACAAAAAGAACGGCCCCCCCGCCAGCGCCGTAACAACGCCGACGGGCATTACCGCCGGGGCAACTACGACGCGTGAGACGGTGTCTGCAATAATCACAAAGGCTGCCCCGGCCAGCGCTCCAATGGGTACCAGCTGCCGATGGTCCGGACCAATCAGGAGTCTTACACCATGCGGTACAATCAGCCCGACAAACCCAACCAGCCCGCTGAGGCTGACTGCAACTGCGGTAATGAGTGCCGAAACCGCAAAACATCCCTGATACAGCAGCCGGACGTTGACGCCGGAGAGTCGCGCTTCTTCGGGACTGAAGCTAATGATGTTCAATGCCGGGGACAACCACATACAGAACCCGATACCGCCTGCGACAAGAGCAGCGCTAACCAGCAACAACGCCATACTGTCAATGGCCGTCAGATTTCCCATCAGCCAGAAAATGGTCGTCTGTACCTGGCTGGCGGCGGCAATGGAATTGAGAAACATAATCACCGCAGATAAAAAGGCATTAACGACCACGCCCGCAAGAAGCAGGCCGGTCATTCCGCCTTTGCGTCCGGCGCCGCCCAGCAGCCAGACCGCCCAAACCGTAACCAACGCAGAAATAAATGAACAGATGGTTACGGAGGAAATCGCCAAAAAAGACCATCCAGCGCCAAGGACAACCGCAATCATTGTTCCCAGTCCTGCGCCGCTGGAAATGCCGAGGAGGTAGGGGTCAGCCAGCGGATTGCGCAAAATCGCCTGCAAGACCACCCCGGCACACGCCAGCGCGGCCCCTACTATTCCGGCCAGTGCGATTCGCGGCAATCGAAATTTGACATAAATTTCATAGTCCAGATTGAAC
>Ga0209450_10001124_pt1 | contig 13360 bp, 11 predicted proteins | sample FrelakmetLWP11LW_FD_187149 | JGI IMG/M metagenome (GOLD analysis project Ga0209450, IMG submission 187149) | Freshwater lake sediment microbial communities from the University of Notre Dame, USA, for methane emissions studies - LWP11 LW (SPAdes)... | ecosystem: Environmental > Aquatic >... | reverse complement strand
ACTCGTCTCCGGCACCGAGCAGACAGGGCGGCTCGTGCTGCGCGCCGACTCACCTTCGTTCACCTGGCCGCGGATGTTCCGCGAGCCGATCGTGGCCACGAGGGCAGCCGGTGAGCTGGAGTGGCGGCGCGATGGGAAGGCCTGGGTGGTCGCGGCGCCAGACCTGTCGATCGTGCATCCGCAGGCGGTCGCGGAGTGTTCCCTGACGCTGCGCCTGCCGGGAGGCGGTCGTTCACCGCACCTCGACCTCGACGCCCGCGTCGAGCAGCTCGACGCGACCCTCGTGCCGCGCGTACTGCCGGTCGGACGGCTCAAGCCACCGAGCCTCGCCTGGCTGGAGCAGGCGTTCCTCAAGGGCACGGCGAGCGCCGGGCAGCTCTCGTATCACGGTCCGGTGCGCAAGTTTCCGTTCCGCGGCGGCGAGGGGGAATTCCGGGCTCGTGCCGAGGTGCGTGACGCATCGATCATCTTCTTCGACGGCTTCGTGCCACTCGTGGGAGCGGCCGGTACCGTGGAATTCCACAATGCGGGGCTGCAGGCCAGGGTGAGTGCGGGCGAGGTGGGTGGCCTGCGGCTGCGCGACGTGCAGTTCGCCATCCCGGATTTGAAGGAGACCGTGATCGAGGTCGACGCCGCGGCGTCGGGAGACCTCGCCAGGGCGCTCGCCGTGGTGCAGGGCAGCCCGCTCGGTCCGCAGCTCGGCTCGCAGTTCATGCAGCTGTCCGGGCAGGGGCCGGCGGAGTATTCGTTGCGGCTGCGCCTGCCGTCCCATGATCCGCAACGGCGCGACTACGTCGTGCGCACCAGGCTCCGTTCCGTGTCGGTGACGTGGCCGGTGCTGCGTACCACCGCCACGCGTGTCAGCGGCGACTTCGAAATCCACAACCGCGAGTTTCGTGCCCCGGCGCTGCGTGGCGTGATCCTCGATGGGCCGTTCGAGCTGAGCGTGAAGCCCGGCCAGGTCGGCGGCGACGTGAGCGCATCGATCCTGCTGAGCGGCAGCGGCCGCGCGGCCGGCGCGCCGTTGCCGGCATTCATCGGACTGGCGGGCACGATCCGCATGGGCGGCTCGGCCGACTGGCGCCTGGACGGCCGCATCGAGCGCCGCGGCGACGGCGCGCGCTGGCCTGCGCGGATCGAGGTCGCGACCGACCTGCGCGGCCTCGAGATTGACGCGCCGCGGCCGTTCGCGAAGCCGCCTGCCGACCCGCGGCCGACTCGCGTGGTGCTCGACCTGCCCGGCACGGCGCGCACCGAGGTACGTATCAACTCGGGCGCAGCCAGCGCGGCGCTACTGTTCGCCCAGCGCGACGAGCGGCGCTGGGATCTCGAGCGTGGTGCCGCGCGCTTCGACGGCCGGCCGGTAGCCATGCCGGCGCAACCTGGCCTGCACGTCGCGGGGGACTGGCCGGAGTTCGATCTCGGCGAATGGCTTGCGCTGCGCACGGATGGCACGGGCGGCCGGCGCCTGTCGGAGTGGCTCGGGCCCGTGGAAGTGCACCTCGACCGCGCTCGCGTGCTCGGCTTCGAGTTCCTGGACGTCACCGCGCGCCTCGAGCCGCTCGCCGACGCCTGGCGCGTGACCGCGAGCGGTCCCATGGCGGAAGGCACGGTCACCATTCCGGCCGACTTCGCCGGCAGCCAGCCGTTGCTGCTGGACATGCGCAAGCTGGTGCTGCAGGCCGCGCCGGCCGTCCCGGGCACGTCGCGGCGCGAGGAAAGCGACCCGCGCCAGCTGCCGGCCATCGATGCGCGGGCGGGGGAGTTCACCTGGCAGGGCCGGCGATTCGGCCGGCTGGATGCGCGACTTGAGAGGGTGCCGCAGGGCTTGCGGCTCACGCATCTGGCGACGGAGTCGAAGGACTTCACTCTGAACGGCCACGGCAGCTGGCTGGTGGAGAGCGGCGGCCCGCGCACGCGCCTCTCGCTCGAGTTCGCGAGCAACGACCTGGCGGGCGCCTCGCGTGCCCTCGGCTACCGGGATGCCGTGGCTGCCGATCGGGCCCGCGCCGCTGCCGACGTGAACTGGCCCGGCGGGCCGGCCGAAGATGTGCTGGAGCGTCTCGAAGGCACGGTGCGCCTCGAACTCGAGCGAGGCCAGCTGCGCGAAGTGAAGCCCGGGGCCGGCCGCATGCTCGGCTTGCTGAGCGTGGTGGACCTGCCGCGGCGCCTCGCACTCGACTTCCGTGACGTTACGGACAAGGGCCTCGCCTTCGACAAGGTGCAGGGCGACTTCGAGATGCGCGCCGGCAGCGCCTACACCAGGAACCTGCTGCTCGAGGGCCCCGCGGTGGACATCGGCGTAATCGGTCGCACCGGCCTGCTGGCGCAGGACTACGACCAGACCGTGGCGGTCAGCGGCAACCCGAGCGGGCCGATCACCGTCGCGGGCGCGCTGGCAGCCGGGCCAGTCGGCGCGGCGGGTGCGCTGCTGTTCTCGCAGTTGTTCAAGGGGCAGCTGCAGGGCCTGGCCCGTGTCTACTACCGCGTCACGGGACCCTGGTCGAAGCCCACGGTCGAACGCATTTCCGCTTCCGCCGGGGACACGGTTCCGACCGCCCCGGCGCCCGCGCAGGAGGGTAAGCAATGACCCGCGTGGCGGCGATCCAGATGACCTCGTCGGCCGATGTCGGCCGCAATCTCGCGACCGCAGCCGCGCTACTGCGGCAGTGCCACGAACGGGGCGCGACCCTCGCGGCCCTGCCGGAGAACTTCGCATTCATGGGGGCTGCGGAGGCCGACAAGCTGGCGATCGCCGAGGACGAGGGGTCGGGCCCGATCCAGGACACGCTGGCCGGCCTCGCGCGCGAGTTCGGCCTGTGGATCGTCGGCGGCACCGTGCCGCTGCGGGTGGCGGGCGAAGCGCGCACCGCAGCCGCCTGCCTGGTGTTCGATGCGGGCGGGCGCCGCGTTGCGCGCTACGACAAGATCCACCTGTTCGACGTCGCGATCCCGGGCAGGGACGAACGCTACCAGGAATCGGCGTCGGTACGGCCGGGGCAGACGCCGGTCTGCGTCGACACTCCCGCCGGACGACTGGGCCTCGCGGTCTGCTATGACCTGCGCTTTCCCGAGCTGTTCCGGCGCCTGCTCGCGCTCGGCGCCGAGTGGTTCTGCCTGCCATCGGCGTTCACGGCGCCCACGGGCCGCGCCCACTGGGAGACGCTGCTGCGGGCGCGCGCCATCGAGAACCTGTGCCACGTCGTGGCTCCCGCCCAGTCCGGTTTCCACGACAACGGCCGGGAAACCCACGGCGACTCGATGATCGTGGACTGCTGGGGCCGGGTGCTGGCCCGGTTGCCGCGCGGCACCGGCGTGGTGGCGGCCGATATCGACCTCGTGCGGCAGCGCGAGGTCAGGCAGAATTTCCCCTCCGTCGCGCACCGGCGCCTGAACACCTGAGTCCATGCAGATCCAGATTCCCCCCGCCCTGTTTGCGCCCCAGTCCGCCCCGGCGCCCGCCGGCGCCGATCCGCTCGAGGTCGCCCGCTCCGGGCTGCTCGCGCCGGCCGGTCTCGACGAGGAGCGCGTCGCGCGCGTGCTCGGTGACGTGATGGGACATGCCGTGGACTACGCGGATGTCTACTTCCAGCTGATCCGGGAGGAGTCCTGGGCGCTCGAGGACGGCATCGTCAAGGACGGCGCCCACAGCATCGATCACGGCGTCGGCGTGCGTGCGCTGGCCGGCGAGAAGGCCGGCTTCGCGTACTCCGACGAGGTGGTGCTGCCGGCGCTGCTCGAGGCGGCACACGCCGCGCGAGCGATCGCGCGCTCCGGCACCGCCGGTTCGCTGCAGGCCTGGCGCGCACAGCGCGGCCGCAGCCTGTACGCGCCGATCGACCCGCTCGAGACCCTGGGGGACCCGGAGAAAGTGCGTCTGCTGGAGGAGATCGACCGCGAGGCGCGCGCCCTCGACTCGCGCATCACCCAGGTGATGGCGAGCCTCGCCGCGTCCCACGACACGATCCTGGTGCTGGCGAGCGACGGTACGCTGGCGGCCGATGTGCGCCCGCTGGTGCGGCTGAACGTCTCGGTCATCATCGAGCACCAGGGACGCCGCGAGCAGGGCTACGCGGGGGGCGGCGGCCGCTTCGCCTATACCGAGTTCCTCGCTGCGGGCCGCTGGCGCGAGCTGGTGCGTGAAGCCGTGCGGACGGCGCAGGTGAACCTCGAGTCCGTGCCGGCGCCGGCCGGCACCATGACGGTGGTGCTCGGTTCGGGCTGGCCCGGCGTGCTGCTGCACGAGGCCGTAGGTCACGGGCTCGAGGGCGATTTCAACCGCAAGGGCACCTCCGCGTTCAGCGGCCGGATCGGCCAGCGCGTCGCAGCGCCGGGCGTGACGATCGTGGACGACGGCACGCTGGTCGCGCGGCGCGGATCGCTCAACGTGGACGACGAGGGCACGCCCACCCGCTGCACGACGCTGATCGAGGACGGCTACCTGCGCGGCTACCTGCAGGACAAGCTCAATGCCCGGCTCATGGGCGTGGCGCCGACCGGCAACGGGCGGCGCGAGTCCTTCGCGCACCTGACGATGCCGCGGATGACCAACACCTACATGCTGCCAGGGTCTGCCACGCCGGAGGAGATCATCGCGTCGGTGCCGAAGGGCCTGTACTGCCGCAATTTCGGCGGCGGCCAGGTGGACATCACCTCGGGCAAGTTCGTGTTCTCGGCGAGCGAGGCTTACCTGATCGAGGACGGGCGCATCACCGTGCCGGTGAAGGGCGCGACACTGATCGGCAACGGCCCCGACGTGATGACGCGCGTGTCGATGGTGGGTAACGACCTGCGTCTCGACGACGGCGTGGGCACCTGCGGCAAGGAAGGGCAGGACGTGCCGGTGGGCGTCGGACAGCCGACGTTGCGCGTCGACAGCCTCACCGTCGGCGGCACGGCCTGACCGGCTGCACCCGCCGCTGGAGCGCCGCCATGTGGATCCCCCGCCCGCTGTACGAAGCTCTACCCTACGGCTACATGGGACTGGGTGGTGCGATGCTCGCCGCGGCTTTCTTCGTCGAGCAGGGGCCGCGCGGCCTGCTGCTCGCCCTCGGCGCCGTGGGCCTGACGGTCGGGTTGGTGCTGTGGATGCGGCGGCGCGACTACCGCGCCAGCCAGCGCGAGTACGACGGGCGCTCGCTCGACGACTGAACGCTGCTCAGCCGTCGCGCCCTTCCTCGGACTCGACGTTCTCTGCCTCGTCGCCATCCTCGGAGCGATCACCTGACCGTTCCTCGTCCCCGGTGTTCATGTTGCCGGTCGAAGCGGTGTCGAGTGCATCCCGATGATACGTTATCTCGTGCAGGCCGAGCTTGACGGAATCGCCGTCCTCCAGGCGCCGGCGGCGTATCCGCCGGCCACCCGAGAAAATTCCGTTCGTACTGTTCAGGTCCTCGATCCACATGCCGTCGGCTGCGCACACGATCTGTGCATGGTGGCGACTGATGTAGGTGCTTTCGATCTGTATGTCGTTGTCCGGCGTGCGCCCGATGATGCATCGGCCCACCCCGATCGGACACTCCGACAACTTCTTGCCCTTGAACGACAAAACGAGTCGTCCCGGCACCAACTGTACCTGTGGCGACGTGTCCTCGATCCCGGCCCGCAGCTGGGAAAACGTGCGGGCCGAATACTCGACCCACTGCAGCTCTTCGATTGCGGAGCGCACGTCCTCCAATGAGACCGTCGGGTGGTCCTGTGCGAACGCCGCGAGCATCGCTGTATCGCACAGTGTGTTGGTGAGCCGCGGGATGCCGCCGGCGTAGCGGTAGATCAGCGGATACGTTTCGGGCTCGAAGATCTCGCGGTCGCCGGCGCCGGCGACCCGCAGCCGGTGCCGGATGTACTCCGTCGCCTCGGGTTCGCTCAGCGCGGTGAGGTGGAAGCGTAGCCGGACTCGTTGCTTGAGTTGCACCAGCTCCGGCGAGTCGAGCTTATCGTGGAGCTGTGGCTGGCCAGCCAGGATGATGCGCAGCACCTTCTCCTTGGTGGTCTCCACGCCCGACAGCAGTCGCACCTCCTCGAGCACCTTGTTGCTCAAGTTCTGCGCCTCGTCCACGATCAGCACCACGCGGCGGCCGCTGGCGTACTGCTCGACGAGGAACTGATTCAAGGTGGCGAGCAGCTCGGCCTTGCGCATCCTGAACGGGCTGAAGCCGAACTGCACGAGCAGCGTCTGCAGGAATTCAATCGGCGAGACCTGCGTCTGGTTGATCTGCGCCACCACCACGTCCGGGTCGAGCTCCTTGAGGAACGTCTCGATGATGGTCGTCTTGCCCGAACCGATCTCGCCCGTGATCACGACGAAGCCGTCCGTGAACCAGATCGTGGACTCCATGTACGCCTTGGCGCGTGAGTGGATCTGGCTGAGGTACAGAAACGCCGGGTCCGGGCTGAGCCGGAACGGCAATTCCTTGAGTTGAAAGTGTTCGAGGTACATGCAGTGCTCCGGGCACTACTATACGAGAGGTGTGGGAGGGGGCGAAAAGGTTGTCCGTCACATTCCCTGCGGGCAATCGTCTCCGGGGCCGTCCGGTCGCGTCAGCGCGGCACCCGTCGCAGGACCTGGCGCAGGACCTCGTCGCGCCGGGCCGCCGTCGGGGCGACCACCGTGCAGTGGCCGAGCTTGCGGCCGGGGCGCGGGGACTTGCCGTAGTCGTGGTGGTGCGCGCCGGGCAGCGCGAGGATCCGGTCGCGGTCCGGCATCGTGCCGATGTAGTTGACCATGGCGGCGTGGCCCACGGCGCGGGTCACGCCGAGCGGCATCCCGAGGATGGCGCGCAGGTGGTTCTCGAACTGGGACGTGACCGCGCCCTCGATGGTCCAGTGGCCCGAGTTGTGCACCCGCGGCGCCATCTCGTTCGCCACCAGCCGGCCGCGCTCGACGAAGAACTCGATGGTCAGCACGCCCGCGTAACCCAGGTGATCGAGCACGCGGCGCAGGTGGCCCTCGGCCGCACGCTGCAGGCGCGCATGGCGGGTCGGCGCGACCGTCACGCGCAGGATGCCCTCGCGGTGCGTGTTGGTGACGATCGGGTAGGCGCGGGTCTCGCCGCGGGTGCTGCGGGCGCCGACGATGGACACCTCGCGGTCGAATTTCACGAAGCCCTCGAGGATCAGTGGCATGCTGCCGAGCGCTTCCCACGCCGGCCCGACGTCGGAGCGTTTCTTCAACACGCGCTGGCCGCGCCCGTCGTAGCCGAGGCGGCGCGTCTTGAGCACGCAGGGCAGGCCGAGGGCGGCGACCGCAGCCTCGAGGTCCGCCAGGGAGTCCACGGCGCGATAGGGGGGCGTAGGAATGCCGAGCCGGCCGAACAGCTCCTTCTCGAGGATGCGGTCCTGCGACACCCGCAGCGCGTCCACCGGCGGGAAGCAGGGACGCGTCGCCGCCATTTCGTGCAGCGCCGCCACCGGGACGTTCTCGAACTCGTAGGTCACGAGGTCCACGTCGTCGGCGAGGCGCCGCAACGCCTCGATATCGTCGAATGCCCCGACCACGATCGGGGCGACCCGCGCGCCGGGCGCGTCGGCACTGAGGTCGAGGAAGCGGAACTGGAGCGCAAACGGATGGCCGGCCAGCGCCAGCATCTGCCCGAGCTGTCCGGCGCCGATGATGCCGATCTTCATGCGCTCGCAGGGGGCAGGCGGGGGTCGGGCTGCGCCAGCACCTTGCCGGTCTGCGCCGCCCGGAACGCCTCGAGCGCGTCGAGGATGCCGGGATGGGTGTTGCCGAGGATCGAGGCGGCGAGCAGCGCAGCGTTGGTCGCGCCGGCGACGCCGATGGCGAGCGTGCCGACCGGGATTCCGGCCGGCATCTGCACGATGGACAGCAGCGAGTCGAGCCCGTTCAGGGCCTTCGACTGCACCGGCACGCCGAGCACCGGCAACGAAGTCTTGGCGGCGGCCATGCCGGGCAGGTGCGCCGCCCCGCCGGCGCCCGCGATCAGCACCTGCAGGCCGCGGTCGCGGGCCGAGGCCGCGTACTCGAACAGCAGGTCGGGCGTGCGGTGGGCCGAGACGACGCGCACTTCATGCGGGACGCCGAGCTTCTCGAGCGTCTCGGCCGCATGGCGGAGGGTCTCCCAGTCGGAGGTCGACCCCATGATGATGCCGACGAGTGGTTTCATCCTTGAATTGTAGCATCGCCCGTCAAGGGTCCCGGGGCTGCGCCCCCGCCAGCAGTTCGCGCAGCCGGCGGAACAACAGCCGTGCCGCGGCCGGTGGCCGGGTCGCATCCCGCTCGGCCCGCGCCTGGCGGACGAGCGAGCGCAGCTGCTGCAGGTCGTGGGCGTCGATCATCCCGCCCAGCTCGGTCCAGGCGGCGGGGTCGTCGAGGAGCAGGCGCTCGCGCCATTGCTCGATGAAGTGCTCGCGCCGCACGCGCTGCCGGTCTGTCTCGGCCCGAGCGGCGAGTGCCGCCCGTATCGGCTCGACGTCGATCCGGCGCAGCAGCTTGCCGATGTAGAGCCGCTGGCGGACGCGCGCGCCGTGCGCAGTGATGCGCCGCGCCGTGACCACGGCCTCCCGCAGCTCGTCGGGCAGATCGATGGCGTCGAACTCGATCGCCGGCAGCGCGACGAGTTCGTCGCCGAGATCCTGCAGCTCGCGGCTCTGGCGCTTGAGCTCGCTCTTGCTCGGTCCCTCGTCGTCGAAGTCGTCCTGGTCGCCCATCGGCCGCGATGCTAGCACGGCGCAGGGCGGGGCCCGCGTCGCTGCTAGAATGACGGTCCCAGCCGCGGACGCAGTCTTCAATGGCCAACGATGTCTCCCACGCCGTCGCCGCCGACGGTGCCGAACTGCTCGCCCTCGTCGAACTCGCACTCGGTGAGGCAAAGTCGCTCGGCGCTGCGCAAGCCGAGGCCGCCATCAGCATGGACGTGGGCCTGTCGGTGTCGGTGCGCCTCGGCGAGGTCGAGACCATCGAGTACCAGCGCGACCGTGGCATGGCGGTCACCGTGTACTTCGGCACGCGCAAGGGCTCGGCGAGCACGGCCGACCTGAGTGCCGGTGCCCTGCGCGAGACCGTCGCCAAGGCCTGCAGCATCGCGCGGTTCACCGCCGAGGATCCCTGCGCGGGCATCGCGGATCCCGACACGCTGGCGAGGGACATTCCCGACCTCGAGCTCGCGCATCCCTGGGATGTCACGCCCGAGCGCGCCTGCGAGCTCGCACTCGAGTGCGAGGCGGCAGCGATGGCGGTCGACGCGCGCATCACCAATTCCGAGGGCGCTGCGGTCAGTACGCATCGTGGCGTGCGCGCCTACGGCAACTCCCACGGGTTCCTGGCCGCGTATCCGGGTACGGTGCACAGCCTGAGCTGCGCGGTGCTGGGCGCCGAGGGCGAGGAGATGGAGCGCGACTACTGGTACTCGACTGCGCGCGACTGGCGCGAGCTCGAGGCCGCGCAGTCCGTCGGCCGCACCGCTGGCGAGCGTGCGGTGCGTCGCCTGGGCGCGCGCCAGCTCGGCACGATGAAAGTGCCCGTGCTGTTCGCGCCCGACGTGGCCCGCGGGCTGGTCAGCCACTTCGTCGGCGCGATCCGCGGCGGCAGCCAGTATCGGCGTGCCTCGTTCCTGCTCCATGCCGCGGGCCAGCAGGTGTTTCCGGACTGGTTCGCGTTGTCGGAAAGGCCGCACATCCCGCGCGCGCTGGCGAGCTCGCCGTTCGACCACGAGGGCGTCGCCACCAGCGACCGCGAGCTGGTCACGGGTGGCGTGCTGCTCGGCTACGTGCTGAGTACGTACTCGGCGCGCAAGCTCGGGCTGCGCACCACCGGCAACGCCGGCGGCACGCACAACCTGATCGTGCACGCGCGCGACCGCGACTTCGACGCAATGCTGGCGCTGATGGGCCGCGGCCTGCTCGTCACCGAGCTGATGGGGCAGGGCGTCAACGGTGTCACCGGTGACTACTCGCGCGGCGCCGCCGGATTCTGGGTGGAGGACGGCTGCATCACCTACCCGGTGCACGAGGTCACCATCGCGGGCAACCTGCGCGACATCTATCGCAGCATCGTCGACGTGGGCTCGGACGTGGACGCGCGTGGCGGCATCCGCACGGGATCGATCCTCGTCGAGCAGATGACGGTGGCCGGCGCCTGAACCGGCGCCGCAGCGATTCAGCCCTGGGGAGCGATCAGGTCGCGCAGCGTGCGGCCGCGCAGGCTCGCGCGCAGGGCTTCGTCCGCGATCCGCGCCGCCTGGTCGGCTTCGGGGACGGCCCGCGGTGTCGGCCGGCGCGGGTCCGGCGTCTCGTGCCGCACGGCATCGAGGATCGCATCGAGCGAAATCGCGCCGAGATCGCGGGCCGGCGCCACCGTGTCGTCCTCCACGTCGAGCACCAGTCCCTGTGCCTGCAGCGACGTCACGATTTCGTCCAGCACGGTGCCCGGTACGTGCAGCCGCTCGGCGAGGCCGGCGATGGTCCAGCGCGCGCCGCCCGCCACGAAGCGCTCGCCCACCAGATACATGATCGCGAGCGCCACGCGCTCGCGCAGCGCACTGGTGAGCGGTACCTCGGCGTGCCCGCTGCGCAGGTGCTCTGGCTGTTGCACGTAGAAGGACAGCTGCGCGCCGAGCAGCAGGATCAGCCAGCTCAGGTACACCCACACCAGGAACAGCAGCACCACCGCGAAACCTGCGTAGATCGCTGCGGTCTTGGCCGAGTAGACCACAATGCGCGCAAACAGTGCGCCGACGGCGGCCCACAGCACGCCGCCGAATACCGCGCCGACCAGCGCCGGCCCGAGGCGCACGCGCGTGTTGGGCATGTAGACATAGACGAACGCGAACAGCGACACCACCATCAGGTACGGCGTGAGATGCGCGTTGCCGATGGTGCCGGCGTCGCCGGTCGCGAGACCCGAGAGCCGCGCCAGCACGTCGCTCGCCTCGACCCGCGCGAGCAGCACCATCGCGAATACCGCGATCGCCGGTCCGATCAGCATCACGACGAGGTATTCGCTGACGCGGCGCGCCAGGCTGCGGGGGCGCTCGACGTGCCAGACGAAGTTGAGCGCTTCCTCCATCTTCTGGATCATCGACACGACGGTGTAGAGCAGGAACGCGAAGCCCACCGTGCCGAGGATCGTGCCCTGCACGTTCTCGACGAAACCCATGATGCTCTTGGTGAGCTCGTAGCCCTGGTCGCCGAGCGGCCGCAGGAATTCAAACAGCACCGGCTCGAGTTCGCGGTGGTAGCCGAACGCCTTGAGCACGGAGAACGCGACGGCGGCCACCGGTACGATCGCGAACAGCGTTGAGTAGACGAGGCTCATGGCCCGCAGGCCGAGCTCGCCGCGGCCGAGGTCGCGCAGCAGCGCGTACAGATAGCGCAGCGGCAGCACCACCCAGCGCAGCGCTCGCCCGCCCAGGGCCTCGGGCAGGTCGAAGAGCCAGTGTTCGAACTGGCGGCGCAGAGTAGGAAGCAGGGCGGGTGACTGGGTCAAGCGAGATCAAGCCTTGCACGGCGGGCGGTGGCGGGCAAGTGCTAGATTAACCGGATGCCGGCCATTTCCAGCTTCCCTTCCCGGATCGTGTGCCTCACGGAGGAGACGACTGAGGCGCTGTACCTGCTGGGCGAGCAATGGCGCATCGTCGGCATCTCGGGCTTCACCGTGCGGCCGCCCCGCGCCCGCAAGGAAAAGCCGCGCGTCTCGGCGTTCACCTCGGCCAGGCTCGACCGCATCGCGGCGCTCGAGCCCGACCTCGTGCTCGGCTTTTCCGACCTGCAGGCGGACATCACGGCGGAGCTCGTGCGCCGGGGCATCGAGGTCCACGTGTTCAACCAGCGCAGCGTCGCCGAGATCCTGCGCATGCTGCGCACCCTGGGCGGGATGATCGGCTGCGAGGCGAAGGCTGCGGCGCTGGTGGGGGAGCTGGAGGCGGGGCTCGAATCGATCCGGGCCGCGGCCGCGACGCTGCCGCGCCAACCGCGCGTCTACTTCGAGGAGTGGGACCAGCCGCAGATCTCGGCCATCCGCTGGGTCTCGGAGCTGATCTGCATCGCGGGAGGCGACGACGTGTTTCCCGAACTCGCTGCGCAGTCACTCGGGCGCGACCGCATCGTCGCCGATCCGCTCGAAGTACCGCGCCGCGCGCCGGACATCATCCTCGGGTCGTGGTGCGGCAAGAAATTCAACCCGCGGTCGGTGGCGGCGCGCCCGGGCTGGGCGGACGTGCCCGCCGTGCGCGAGGGCGAGCTGCACGAGGTGAAGTCGTCGATCATCCTGCAGCCCGGCCCCGCCGCGCTGACCGACGGTGTGCGCGAGCTGCACCGCTTAATCGTCCAGTGGACCCGAAGATAGCGGACATTCCTGATCGTCGTTCGGTAGTGATCTGTGCTGATTTCTTGGCGCCCGAAACAAGTCCATTCTTGCGTCGGATGGGCAACAAATACGTAAGCGTTGGACTCAAGGTGGCCCTCGCCGCGGCGTCCGGGTTCTGTTCCTGGTTGGTCTGTTGGAACACTCCGTTGAACGCTGATGAGAGGTTTTATGGCCTCCCCGCGCTGCTGTTTGCCGCGGGCGTCTTGTTTCCCTACGTGAGGCGCGACAGGTTCCTCTGGTACAGGTGTCTCGGGCTGATCACCATCAGTGTGATCAGCTACTACTGTGCGATGAATATCGCACTCGGGGGTTGGGGAGCTTTCGGGCCTGGTCAAGAAAATCTCGTGACAGGCAGCTTGGTCGGAGCAACCATCGTGTTAACGGGCGCAAGGTTGCTCATTCCGCTGAAGCATTCCGTCGAACTAGTCGTCACAGGACTTGTCGCGGCAATCATCGGCGGAATCGGGTTCGTGCTGGTCGCGGACGATAGGGTCTATCTTGCCTTCGTGCTCTGGCACAGTGTCATGACACTTGCCATTTACAGTGCCGAAACCTGGCCGCTTCCGATTGGCGGGACCAGGTGACCGCTTCTGGCCGATCTTACCGTTCCCGTAAGCAGACCTTCTAGGCGAAAGCTCGACCTAAAGCGGTCCGTCTTGGAGCCTGTTACTCATCCCCTACATGGCGTGGGAATCGAACCCGCTTGAGCCACCTGCCGTGCACCTTGAATCAACCAGTTACGGTCGCCGACGGTGCGGCTTGTGAGTCAAGTGTGAACTTGCAAGCGCGATCAATGAGCGCACGCAGTCCGCACTTTCGATGGTTCGCATTGAAACGCGGCGCACCGCGACGAAACCCGACTACGGGGGGTGGGATTGTAGTCAGGCCCGTCGCGGACGCCGCGGTGTTCTGAAATATCGACCCGCTTGAAGTCTTCTGTCCCCGGCGCGCGTGCTGCTCAGGGAACCGGCGTCGGCTCGGGGAACTTCCAGCTGCCGTCGAGGATCTCCGCTCGCGGCCGGGACAGGCGCACGA
>Ga0209450_10001123_pt1 | contig 13374 bp, 13 predicted proteins | sample FrelakmetLWP11LW_FD_187149 | JGI IMG/M metagenome (GOLD analysis project Ga0209450, IMG submission 187149) | Freshwater lake sediment microbial communities from the University of Notre Dame, USA, for methane emissions studies - LWP11 LW (SPAdes)... | ecosystem: Environmental > Aquatic >... | reverse complement strand
CCGAAGATCCGGGGTACGCGTGACGGTCCAGATCCCCGGCGCCAAGGGTACCTTCGCGAAAATCTCCGGGATCATATCCGCCGCGGGAGGCGATATCGTCGGGCTCGGCGTCACCGAAGCCCAGGGCATCCCCGGGGACTTCTGGCACATGACCCTCAAGGTCCAGGACCTGACCAAGAAGGCCGTTTCGGCCGCCTTCTCCAAGGCCGGGGTGGAGGTCGTGGATATCCGGGAGACCAAGGATTAGCGCTAGGGCGGCTGCGCCGCCCTAGCGGCGACGAGCTCCGCTCGTCGGGTATTTTGAGCCGCCCCATCGGCGCCGCAAGGCTGGCTTAAGCCGGCCTTGCGCGGCCTCCGCCATCGACGGTAAGGACGCACTTGCACATCGGGCATCGGCCCCGCCCCGCGCCAGGCACGCGCAGGGCCTTTCCGCAGACCGGACAGCTCACCCGAAGCGGGAAGACTGCCGGGGCGCTTCCCCGGAAACCCCGGGCCGCCTCCTCCGGGGACTTGCCGATGTTGAAATACTCAAGGAATCCAAGTATGCGGAAAACCTCCAGAACCTTGGGGCGTACGCCAAAGAGGTGGATGTTCCCGCCCCGGCTCTTCAGGAGCTTCAAGAAGGAGGTGAAGGCCCCGATCCCCCGGGAGGAGATATAGGTGACGTTTTCCAAGTCGAAGGAGAGGAAGAGTAGCCCCTGGTCGATGACCTTTTCGACCCGCTTGGAAAAGAAGGCGACGTTGAAGCCGTCCAGGTATCCGGACATCCGGATCACCGCTCCGCGCTCGATCCCTTCCAGACTCTCGATCGCCAGGTCCAGGGTATCGTCGGTCTCGGAATAGAATCCCGGGACGAGTTCGGTATCCCGATTCATGCCACGGCCCCTTCGCCCGCGTCCTGCGGCGGCTTTAGACTGTTTGGTATGGTTCTCATGATCAATAAGTATAATCCATCCCGAGCGTCTATGCTAATTCCGCCGGCGTTTATCCGGATCTTCCTCCCGATATTCCGAGGGCGGCGCTCCAGGGCTTACCCGGGCCCCGCTATCCCGCCCGGGTCCGGCGCGGGTATACTGCGCCATGTTCCGGGAAATCTGCCTAGTCTGCCGCCGCCCCGTCCGATTTTGCCAATGCCCGGAAAAGCCGCCTATGGAAACCCGGACACGCATTGTCCTCCTGACGCACCTCAAGGAGTGGAAGCGCCAGAAAAGCGGCACGGGAAGGCTGACAAGCCTGCACCTGCGGAACTGCGAGATCATCCCGGGTATCGGATTCGATGGACACCCGAGGGTGCGAGAGCTCCTGGATGATCCGCTGAGCTTCCCCGTCCTTCTCTATCCGGGTCCGGAGGCTTGGAATCTGTCGGAGCGAAAATTCCCCGCCGGTGATCTGGCGGGCCGGAGACTCACGGTATTCCTGGTGGACGCCACCTGGTCCTGCTCGCGGATCGTACTCCGGGAGAGCCCCGGCTTGCTCAGCCTGCCCAGGCTCATGTTCACTCCGAAGGAGCCCAGCCGCTGGTTGATCAAACGGCAGCCCAGGGCGGAATGCCTGTCCACCCTGGAGGCCGTCCACGAACTGCTTAGCGCCCTGGCCGCGGCCGGCCTGGATGAATACCCCGAACCGGGGCGGCTCCTGGAGGCGTTCCGGCGCATGCAGGAGGTGCAGATGGAGAGCGCCCGGGAAAGGCGGCGCGCCCGCTACCGAGGATGCGAACTGAAAGCGGATTTGGAGACAGATGCGGTCCTGCGCGCTTCCGCCGCTTTCGCGGCGCGGGCGAACCCTTCAATTCCCCTCGCTTCCTTTAAAAAACAGCGAGCCGTCCCGGAGGACGGCTCGTAGCCATTTCGTGGAGGTGAGGGGAATTGAACCCCTGACCTCATGAATGCCATTCATGCGCTCTAGCCAACTGAGCTACACCCCCGAAACGTGGGCAGTATACGAATAGTCGTGCCGGGTGTCAATCGTCCGCGGCCGGACGGCTGCGCCGTCCGGCCGGCGCCGGCTTGTCTCTACCGACCGCCTCAGTCCATACTCGGCATATGCCGAATCCCGACGCCGCCCTGGCGGCCATCTGTCCCGTGGGCCTTGAAAAGGTCCTGTCCCAGGAGTTCTCCCGTATCGGAATCGAGGCGGAGTCCCGCAGCCCCGGCCGCATCGGATTTCGGACGGACCCGCGTGGGATCGCCCGGGCGCTCTGCTCCCTCCGGACCGCGGACCGGCTCCTGGCCGCTCCCGGAAGCTTCCACGCCCCGGATTTCGATTCCCTGTACGAGGGAATGCGGGCCCTGCCCTGGGAGCGCTGGATAGGCCGGAACGATCGCGTGACGATCGTCCGGGTCCGCTCGCACTCCTCAACCCTGGAAGCCCAGACCTCCGTGCAGTCCGTGGCACACAAGGCGATCTACGAGCGGCTCGGCCGGATCTACCGCCAATCCCGAATGCCGGAAACCGGCCCGGAGCGCGAAGTCCGCATCTACCTGGATGACGACCTGTGCACGCCCCTGGTGGATCTCTCCGGGGACCCGCTGTACAAGAGAGGCTGGCGCACCGAGTCCGTGGACGCCCCCTTGCGGGAAACCGTGGCCGCGGGCCTTTTGTTCCTTTCGGGCTGGACGCGGAAGCGCCCGCTCCGGGACCCTTTCTGCGGCGGCGGGACCATAGCCGTGGAGGCGGCCCTCTGGGCCCGGGACGAGGCCCCCAACCTCCGCCGGACCTTCGCCTGGGAGACCATGCCTTCGTTCGATGCGGCCGCTCTTAGGGAAATCCGGGCGGAGCTCGAATCGCGGATCCGGAGGGACATCCGGGCGGACATCCAAGGTAGTGATCGGGATGAACGCGCCGTGGCCATAGCCCGGGCCAATGCCAAGAGGGCCGGAGTCGAGGACCTGGTCCGCTTCGAGCGGCTCGAGATGGAAGACAGCTCCTCCGACGGCGTCCCCGAGGGCCTGGTGCTGGCCAATCCTCCCTACGGAATCCGCATGGGTACGGAGGCGGAGGCGGAGGACACCTGGCGCCGGGCCGCCGGCCTGCGGGAACGATTCCCCGGCTGGGGCTTCGGGTTCATCGCCAACCGCGAGGATTTCCCTGCCTGCTTCGGTGCGCGGCCGGCCTCCAGCCGCACGATCCTGGCGGGGGCGGAAAAACTGTGGTTCCACTGGTTTCCGGCCAAGACCGAATCCGGGAAACCCTGAAGTAAAAAACCTTGCGCCCCCACGTCGCACCGTAGTACAATGCGGGCGGCCCGGGTGCACTCATTCGTTTTCCATCCAACCAAGCCCGGTACCAATCGTCACATTCGTCAAGGAGGAAAATTCATGAAGCGTTCCATCGCCGTCCTAGGTATAGCGCTCCTTATTGTGGGGACCCTCTTCGTCGCCTGCCAACCCAAGGAAGTGAAGCCCACGTTCATCAACATCGCAACCGGCGGAACCGCCGGCACCTATTTCCCCCTCGGCGGCGCCCTGGCCGAGATCTGGAACACCAACATAAAGGGAATGAACGCCACCGCCCAGAGCACCGGCGCTTCGGTCGCGAATATAAACCTCCTGCGGGAAGGCAAGAACGAAGTCATCATGGTCCAGAATGACATCTGCTACTACGCGGTGAACGGCCTGGAGATGTTCAAGGACAAGGCCTTCGCGGACATCCGCGGCCTTCTGACCCTCTATAACGAAACCTGCCAGGTAGTCACCCTGGCGGACAAGGGAATCACGAAGATCGCCGATCTCAAGGGCAAGCGCGTAGCCGTCGGCGCCGCCGGTTCCGGGGCCGAGGCCAACGCCCGCCAGATCCTCGAAGCCGCCGGGCTCTCCTACAGCGACCTGACCGCCCAGTACCTCTCCTTCGCCGAAGCCGCCAACAACCTCAAGGACGGCAACATCGACGCCGCCTTCGTTACCGCCGGCCATCCGACCGCGGCCATCCAGGACATCGCCGCAAGCCGCAAGGTCGTGATGGTCAGCCTTTCCCCCGAGATCATCACCGCCATCACCACGAAGTATCCCTACTACACCCCCACCACGATCCCCGCGGGCACCTACACCGGCGTGGAAACCCCCGTCAACACCGTCGCCGTAAAAGCCATGCTTGCGGTCAAGGCCGGCCTGGACGCCAAGGTCGCCTACGAGATGGTCAAGACCCTGTACGCCAACACCGAACGCCTCAAGGCCGCCCACAAGGTCGGGTCCCAGATAACCGTGGACAGCGGCAAGGCCGGAATGCCCCTCACCTTGCACCCCGGCGCCGACAAGTTCTTCAAGGAAGCCAAGAAATAGGCGTGCCCTTCGACTGCCGGAGTCTCCAGAGCTAGTGCTTTTAGGAGTTAAAAAAACTTGCGCGCTTAAGAGGTATCGTAGTAGAATACCTCTCGTCGGGTTAATCGACTGTTTTTTATTGAATCGGCCCGAACAGAATCTCTACAACTTCCTATGGAGGAGTCATGAAGCGTTCCATTGTCGTCTTTATCGTCGCTCTCTTCTTGATCGCCGCTCCCTTCCTCAGCAGCCAGCAGACCTTCGTCAACATCGCCACCGGCGGAACCGCCGGCACCTACTTCCCCCTCGGCGGCGCCCTGGCCGAGATCTGGAATGCCAACATCAAAGGCGTGAACGCCACCGCCCAGAGCACCGGCGCCTCCGTCGCCAACATCAACCTCCTGCGGGACGGCAAGAACGAAGTGATCATGGTCCAGAACGACATCTGCTACTACGCCGTCAACGGCCTGGAGATGTTCAAGGACAAGGCCTTCACGGACATCCGCGGCCTTCTGACCCTCTACGACGAGACCTGCCAGGTCATCACCCTGGCCGACAAGGGTATCACCAAGATCGCCGATCTCAAGGGCAAGCGGGTTGCCGTGGGCGCCGCCGGATCCGGAGCCGAGGCCAACGCCCGCCAGATCCTCGAAGCCGCCGGGCTGACCTACAAGGACCTTACCGCCCAGTACCTCTCCTTCGCCGAAGCCGCCAACAACCTCAAGGACGGCAACATCGACGCCGCATTCGTGACCGCCGGCCATCCGACCGCCGCCGTCCAGGACATCGCCGCCAGCCGCAAGATCGTCCTGATCAACATCTCCCCCGAGATCATCGCCGCCATCACCAAGAAGTACCCCTACTACACCCCGTCCACGATCCCCGCGGGCACCTACACCGGCGTGGATGTCCCGGTCAGCACGGTAACCGTGAAGGCCATGCTCGCCGTCAAGGCCAACCTGGACGCCAACCTGGCCTATCAGATGGTCAAGACCCTGTACGCCAACACCGAGCGCCTCAAGGCCGCCCACAAGGTCGGCTCCCAGATCACCGTGGCTTCCGGCAAAGCGGGCATGCCGCTGATCCTGCATCCCGGAGCCGACAAGTTCTTCAAGGAAATGGGAAAGTAATCCCTGCTTCCGGCCGAGGCCCCGCCTCGGCCGGGTATTCAGGAACAACCGGGGTGTCCCGTGCGGCTCGCCCGCCCGGACACCCTTTTTTTCGGGATCGATGAAGCGCTGTCTATGGTTTTTTATTATCACGGCCGTCGCCGCCGGAGCCGCGGTATTCCTGGTTCTGCCGATGGTCCCCGTCCTGACGATCCGGGACGAAGGCGGCCGTATTCGCGCCCGTCTGATCTGCGAAGACGGCACCTTTGTCCACCGCTTTGTGCATTCCGTGCACCTGTCCGACGTGGACGAGGAGTATACGATCGAGGCGGACGGGAGCCTTCGGCTTACCGCCACTCGGTTTGACACCCTGGGGGTGGGGATACCCTCGGACGCCGAGGGAGGTTTTTCCCAGGAAGGGAATCGATTCGTCCTGCGGATGGATCGAAGGTACCGATCCCTCCCCATTCGGGTATCCCCCCTTCCCGGGCACGTGATCATAACGGGAGGCCGAGTCTACCCCCTTTCGACGTGGATCGCCCCGGAAGATCTGGCGATCCTGGAAGCTCGAATCATTCCCCGCATTGGGGTCCTTGTACCCCGGCGGGAAGGTCGATAAAGAGACGCCATCCGGAGGAACGGGCATGAGTGAACGAAATAAGAAAGAACCTGCCGCGGCAGGTGATGGTGCCCCGAAAAAGCGCGCCGGCTCGCCGAAGAAACCCGCACCCGTACCCAAGAAGCAGGCACCGACAATTTCCCCGGAATCGTCCGCCCCGCTGGAGACGGTGAACGGAATAGAAATCCTAAAAAAATTCGATAAAGAATCGGATTTCCGCACCCTGGCCGGCTTCCTGGGAAAGTTCATCGCGGCTCTGGCGATCGCGTTCTCGGTATTCCAGGTGTACACCGCCGCCTTCGGAGTCCTGGACGCCATGATCCAACGGGCGATCCACCTGGGCTTCGGGCTCACGCTGGTCTTCCTGCTGTATCCCACCCGCAAGAAATGGCCCCGGGACAAGCTGCACCCCCTGGACGCGATCCTGGCGGTGGCGGCAGCGGTGGCTCCCCTGTACATCCTGATCAGCTACCAACAGCTCGTCCTCCGCGCCGGGACCACGACCCCGATGGATATCGCGATGGGACTCCTGGGCATCATCCTGGTGTTGGAAGCCGCGCGGCGCGTGGTGGGCCTTCCCATCGTGATCATCGCGGGGGTGTTCATCCTGTACGCCTTCGTCGGGCCCTTTATTCCGGGCCGCCTGGCGCACCGGGGTGCCGCCGTGGACACCCTGGTGGGGCATCTCTTCTTCACCACCGAGGGAGTGTTCGGGATTCCCCTCGGGGTCTCCAGCACTTTCATCTTCCTGTTTATCCTGTTCGGCGCCTACCTGGAGAAGACGGGGCTGGGACAGTACTTCATCGACATCGCCAACTCGATAGCCGGCTGGGCTTCCGGAGGCCCGGCCAAGGTGGCCGTCCTTTCCAGCGCCCTCATGGGCACCGTCTCCGGCAGTTCCGTGGCCAATGTCGTGGGGACGGGAAGCTTCACCATCCCCATGATGAAGAAGCTGGGGTACAAGCCCGAGTTCGCGGGCGCCGTAGAAGCCACGGCCAGCACGGGAGGCCAGATCATGCCGCCCATCATGGGCGCCGCGGCCTTCCTGATGGCCGAGTTCACGGGCATTCCCTACGCCCGCATCATCGGCGCCGCCGTCGTACCCGCCCTGCTGTATTACTTCGGGGTCTGGGCCGGGGTCCACATCGAGGCCAAGAGGCTCGGGCTCCGGGGCCTCCGCCGGGAGGAATTGCCGAAACTCGGGGATCTTCTCAAGAAGTCCTTCCTGATGATGCCTTTGGCGGCCATCATCTATCTCCTGGTCTCCGGCTATACACCGATGCGGGCGGCCCTCATCGCGATCATCCTGTCCATCGGTACCGCGGGCGCCGCCTCCATCGTCAACTGGATACGGAAACGTCCCGTCGGTTTCCGCTGGGTGGACATCGTGAAGGGGCTGGAAGCCGGAGCCCGGGGCGCCCTGGGCGTCCTGGCCGCCACGGCCTGCGCGGGCATCATCATCGGAGTGGTGACCCTAACAGGTCTCGGCCTCAAACTGGGCTCCAGCCTGGTGGCCCTGGCCAACGGAAATCTCTTTCTCACCCTGGTCTTTACGATGTTCACTTCCCTGATTCTTGGCATGGGAGTGCCGACGACGGCCAACTATGTCATCACCTCCACGATCGCGGCGCCGGCCATCATGATGATCCTCACGAAGGTCCATCCGGGAATGGATCCCTATGCCCAGATGATCGTCCTGCCGGCCCATATGTTCGCCTTCTATTTCGGGATTATCGCGGACGTGACCCCGCCCGTCGCATTGGCTGCCTTCGCGGGGGCGGGAATAGCCAAGGCCAATCCCATGAAGACCGGCCTCATCGCGACCAAGCTGGCCATCGCGGCCTTCCTGGTACCCTATATCTTCGTGTACAGCCCCCAGATGCTGGGCATCGGAGCCACGTTCCTGGACATGGTCGGAATCTTCGTAACCTCCTCCATCGGGATGATCGGAGTGTCCGCGGCGGTCATGGGATACCTGACCCGGAATATGTACCTCTGGGAGCGGCCGATCTTCTTCATCGGGGGAATTCTGCTGGTGATCCCGGGCTTCGTGACGGACGCCATCGGCGCGGCCATCCTCATCCTGGGCTTCCTGATCCAGAAGTTCCTGAAGGCTCCGGTTCCGAAGGCGGCCTGAGCCGCGGATCGCGAATGAACAATGAGGCCGGGACGGGGTTCACCCCGCCCCGGCCTTTTATTTGCCGCCCGCCCGACGGCCGTTCAGCCGACGATTCCCAGCTTTGATAGGCCGTCGTACACGAACTGTATCGCCAGGCCCGAGAGAATGAGCCCCATCATGCGCTCCACCACGGACACACCGGTTCGGCCCAGGACCCGCAGGACGAATCGGGAGGAGAACATGGCCAGGGTCACCCCCGCAAGGGACAAAAGGACGGCTCCGAAGAGCATTAGGGTCACGGTCAGGTACGAGGGGGCGTCCGCGGAATAGAGCATGAGGGTGGTGATTGTGCCGGGCCCCGCGATCATGGGGATGGCCAGGGGGAAGACCGCCACGGACGCGGAGTCCTCATCCTCCTCCTCCTTGCTGGTCTTGGTGCGCTTGGGTTGGCCGAAGAGCATGTCGATGGAAATCAGGAAAAAAAGGGTGCCGCCGGCAACGTAGAAGGACCCCGGAGAGATCCCGAAAAACGTAAGTATGAAGCGCCCCGCCAGGGTGAAGATCCCCAGCACGATGAAGGCCACCGCTGCGGCCTTCCAGATCGTGCGTTTTTTTTGAACCTCCGTCATCCGCCCCGTCGCGGAGATGAACAGGGGAACGATGCCGATGGGATCGATCACGATGAAGATCGTGAGGAAGATCTGAAGGAAGGTATTCAGCATGCCGCTGAGGATACTGCAGAGGGACGAGACCGCGCAAGCCGGCCGCGGGATTTAACCGGAGCCCCGACGGTCCGGGCGGCCGGGGGCATTTGACTCCGCGGCGGTTTCGCCCTATATTTCCCCTAGGGTCCAGAGAACCGGAGGTAATATGAGCCTGGAAGTCACGCTGACATCCGAGAATTTCGAGGAGGAGGTCCAAAAGTCCAGCCTCCCCGTACTGGTGGATTTCTGGGCGGAATGGTGCGGCCCTTGCCGGATGATCGCTCCCGCGGTGGAGGAACTGGCCCGTACGTATCAAGGCAAGCTCAAGGTCGGCAAGGTGAACGTGGACACACAGGGCGAACTGGCCGGCCGCTTCGGCATCATCTCGATTCCCACCATCATGATCTTCAAGGACGGCAAACCCGCTCGGCAGAAGGTCGGAGCCCTGCCCAAGCCCCAGATAGAAAGCCTCTTCAAGGACCTGATCTAACCCCAGATTACCAACCGGACAGGACGCAGGCTGAGTCTCCCTGGAACCACCTAAGGAGTGTGGACGGCATCCGAGTTCGGACCGCCGATCGTGGAACCCTTTGTGGGCACCACGTGCCAATCCGAGGCAGAGCCGGTATCCCTTGAATCCGAGGACCGGCAGATCGTGCGGGTGCTGGTGGTTCCCTCGCTCCAGGCGGCGTCCTCCGGCCGGACCTCGGAACCCGCAATGACCCATCCCCCTTCCGCGACGACCGACCGCGCCTGGTCCAACAGGGTCTGGCTCCCGAATCCGCCGTACTTGGTGTCCGATTCCGAGGTCCGGGCGGAGTAGATAAGCGCGTCCCGGAGCGCTCCGGTGGGTGAACCATACAGGGTCAATACCCCGTTCTCCCCCGGAAGGGCTCCGTCGCCTCCCCGGTACCAGAAGTCCCGAGCGCCTGGACTCGCGTCCAGGCCGCCCGAAGAGGCCGTGTCCTCCGTCTCGTCCCGTTCCTCCGGGATGCCCTGGGGCTTCAGGTGAAAGACTACGTACTCCCCGGCGGCGACCTGGCAGGGGGGAAAGACATAGCGCAAGACCGGCTTTGCGGCCGAGCCCACCCGAAAGGTCAGACCCGCCAGGTTGCCAGACTCCAGGACCGCCAGCTCCACGACATCCGGATGGGTTGTCGATCCCTGGGTGAGAGCCTCGTTGAGCAGGATCCCCGGCAGGTCCGGATTGTGCCCCCAGAAGGGAAGGACAAAGCTTGTGGAATTGCCCGAAGCGTCTCGAACGTTCCCTTCCAGGGACAGGGTTTCGCCCGCGGAGAGGGCTCCGGAAACCGTGATCCGGACGCGGCTCCCTTCGGTGCTCGTTTCCAGGACGCCCAGATCCGGGTCCGAGGAAAAGCCGTCCGGGGAAGCCTCCACGTCCTCATCGAAGTCCACAACAAACTCGCATGCCCCGGTCGAGTCCCAGGCACGCACGCTCGGGGGCGTCAGGTCCCGCGGAGCGAGCACTTCCGAGACGACCTGGGGAACGCAGGCGGATAGAAGGGCTGCCAGTCCGAGAGCGCATCCGGCGGAAACGGCTGTGCCGCCGGATACCGCCGCAAGGCGGAAGCCGCGGGGCGTCCAGATTGGGGTATCCATCGTTGTACCTCCCGCGGGTATACGGGGGGAAAGCGCCGCTTCGCTTGCATCCGACGCGGGAAACCGGCAGCCCCTCCCGTAAGGCGGGGTTGGGGCGGGAAGCGGGGGCGAACCTAAAGAACGGCCCCGGGGAAGCCGATAGCTAAACCGTGAATCTCTCAGAGCTTTTGCAGACCCTCCAAGTCCTCGCCCTGGCGGCCGCGGTCGTCCTACTGTATAGGCTGGTCGGGGAATTCCGGCTCCTCAGAAACCGGCTGGAAGCGGATCGGGAAAAGAAGGACGGCCAGACCATCAACGTGAACCTCTCACCCGTCGCCCTGCCGGAAGCCAAGGATGCACCGGCTCTGTCCCCCCGCCGGGAGCCGGAGCCGATCCGGGAGGAAGAACCGGAGTCGGAACCCCGCCCGGAACCGCCCCCCATCCAGTCCCCGGGCTCAGTCCGCGTCACCCCGGTCGGGCTCGGGGCCGTGAAGTGCCCGAAGTGCGGGGCCGAGAACTCGACCTACCGCTCCGAGTGCTTCAACTGCGGAGCCCCCCTCCGCTGATCCAGCAGCTCACTCCGGCCGATCGCCCCTCCGTCCAATCCACGCACCTTCCCGGATCCGTTCCCGGATGGGATCCCCGTAGAGCATGAGTGTCAGCCCCCCAAGAATCAGGGGAATCCCGAAGGGCAGGTAGGGCGTCGCCGTTTCCCCGACCGCCAATCCCAGGGCCACCGCGATCAACGGGTTGACCAGCGCATAACTGGAGATGCGGAAACTCGGCTCTTTGACCAGAAGATGGTTGTAGGCCACCAGGGTGATCGTGCCCATGACCGCCAGGTAGCCCACGGAGAACCAGGACCATGCGGACACCCCCCGGAAGGCCGCGCTAAAATCCTGCACGAATACCCGTGCCGAGGCCAGAGCCGCCCCTCCCGCCACGGTCATCTGGATGGCCGTGGACAGAAGGACGCTCTCCGCTCGGGGCAAGGCGCGGGAAACGCTGGTGCCGAAGGCCCAAGCGAGTGTTCCGGCCACCGCGATCAGCACGGCAGGGTGGAACGTGGCGGACAAGGAGCTGCCGTCGTACAGGAGGACGGCGATGCCCAGGATCCCGGCCAGCACCCCTCCGATGCGGATGGCTGAAATCCGGGTCCGGAAGAGGAGATAGTTGTACGCCGCGATGTAGAAGGGGCCGCATACGACGATCAGGCTGGCGGTATAGCTTGGGATGGTCTTTTCCGCGATCGTGATAAGTCCGTTACCCAGCAGAAGGAGAAACACTCCGAGCAGGGCGGAGCCGCCGGCCTGCTTCCAGGTCAATGTCTTCCTGAAATCCCCCTTGACCAGGGCGATCCCGGCCAGCAGCACGGCACCCGCCAGGAACCGCAGGGCTACCACCAGGGGAGCAGGGATCGTGGCAACCGCGGCCTTGATGAAGTAATAGGTGGAGCCCCAGACGACGTATACAAACGCGTAGCAGAGGACGATAACCAGGCTTTCACGTTTCATGCCCGGCCGTCCGTCGAAACTGCAGCCGCCTCGGTAACCGCCTCGGCCGCCGCTTCGGCGACCCCTCGGATGATGGTCGGCAGGTGCTCCGGCCGTATCCAGTAATGGGTCACCAGGCGCAGGGCCCCTCCCTCGGGAGGATTCACCAGGATACCCCGGGCCTTCAGGGCAGCCGAGAAGGCCTCAGGGTACGAAAGCCCCCGGATCTCCAGGAACACCATGTTGATACGGACGCCGGAGCCCAGGATCCGGATGCCCGGAAGCCCGGCCAGGCTCGCCGCCAGGGCCGCCGCGTTCCGGTGGTCTTCGGCCAGGCGCTCCCGCATGGGTCCCAGAGCCAGGAGCCCCGCGGCCGCCAGGACGCCCGCCTGCCGCATCCCGCCCCCCATCAGCTTGCGCTTGCGCCGGGCGGCCTCGATGAAAGCCTTCGTGCCAGCCAGGAGGGAGCCCACGGGGGCGCACAGGCCCTTTGAAAGACAGAACATCACCGAGTCGGCCCGGGAGGCGATCTCCCGGGCCTCGACCCCCAGGGCGGCGGCGGCGTTGAACAGCCGCGCCCCGTCCAGGTGGGTCGGAAGCCCGTGCCGGTCCGCGACGGCGCGGATCGAGTCCATGTAGGACAACGGCAGGACCCGGCCGCAGCCGTGGGCGTTTTCCAGGCAGATAAGGGAGGTGTCCGGGTAGTGGATGTCCCCGGCCGGGCGGATCCGGGACTCCACCTCGACGGGATCGAGCTCGCCCTCCCGGGAGGCCAGGGTTCGGAGCTGGACGGCCGCGATGACCGAGGCGGCGCCCGCCTCGTGGGCCACGATGTGACAGTCGTCCCCCAGGATCACCTCGGTGCCCCGGCGGCAATGGGTGAAGAGGGCCAACTGGTTCCCGAAGGTACCGGTGGGCACAAAGAGGGCCGCCTCCTTGCCCGTGAGCCGAGCGCCCAGGGCCTCCAACTCGTTCACCGTGGGATCGTCCCCGTAAACGTCGTCCCCCACCTCCGCCCGGGCCATGGCCTCTCGCATTTCGTCGGTGGGCCAGGTGACCGTATCGCTCCGCAGGTCGATGTAGTTCATGCCTGACATAGTACGCGGCGGCACAGGGCGCGGCAAGCGTCAAACGCAAGGAAACCGGCCCCGGGATGACAAGGGACGATATGCGGGGACGACCGGCAACGGCCGTTCCCGGTCACCCGGATCAAAGCCGCTTGCGGAACCGCACGACCGCCACGGAGACGTAGAGTACGGCCAGTCCTGCAAGTGCCAGGGAATCCGGCCAGAGCACCGCGAGCCCCGAACCTTTCAGGAAGAGGGAGCGCACGATGCGCAGGTAGTACCGCAGGGGCATGATGTATGTGACCGCCTGGATTGCCGCGGGCATGTTTTCGATCGGGAAGACGAAGCCCGAGAGGATCATCATGGGGAACATGAAGAAGAAGATCGAGAAGAGCATGGCCTGCTGCT
>Ga0209450_10001122_pt1 | contig 13378 bp, 10 predicted proteins | sample FrelakmetLWP11LW_FD_187149 | JGI IMG/M metagenome (GOLD analysis project Ga0209450, IMG submission 187149) | Freshwater lake sediment microbial communities from the University of Notre Dame, USA, for methane emissions studies - LWP11 LW (SPAdes)... | ecosystem: Environmental > Aquatic >... | reverse complement strand
AAGTCGCAAGCGATGTTATTTTTATTCACGGATTTGCCAAAGTTTTATTGACTTTGCATATACCATTGCCAGTTACTAATATTTTAGTATCAGGTATTGGCAGGGGTATTAATACTACACTTACTTTTATTCCAGTTTTAGCGATGATGTTTTTTATTCTAGGGATATTAGAAGGATCTGGTTATATGGCGAGAGCTGGTTTTGTAGTAGATAGGTTAATGCGCGCAATTGGATTACCAGGAAAATCTTTTGTTCCGATGTTGATAGGTTTTGGATGCAATGTTCCAGCAATAATGGCGGCCAGAACATTAGAAACGCAAAGAGACCGTATTCTAACAATTATGATTAGCCCTTTTATGTCATGTGGGGCAAGGTTGGCAATTTATGCTGTGTTTACGGCGGCTTTTTTTCCAACAGGAGCTCAAAACATAGTATTTTTATTATATGTTATAGGTATTATAGTAGCAGTTATTACTGGTTTGGTGTTAAAAAAAACCTTATTGCAAGGATCTTCGTCTTTTTTAATAATGGAATTACCGATTTATTATTTACCCAAATTATCTAATGTATTGTCTCAAACATGGGCGAGGTTAAAAGATTTTTTAGCTAAAGCTGCTAAAATAATAATTCCATTTTGCTTAGTAATTAGCATGTTAGATAATATTGAGATTAAGATTGATAAAACCGAAGATTCTTTGTTAGCGGTTGTTGGGAAAAAGATAACTCCTTTATTTGCCCCTATGGGTATTTCGCAAGATAATTGGCCTGCTACGGTTGGGCTAGTAAGTGGAGTTGCTTCTAAAGAAATAGTGGTTGCAACTTTAAATACTCTATATAATGAAGAAAATATGTCCAAACCTATTTCTAAAATAGAAAATTATAAGATAAAAACAAAAGGTTATATTTATGGAAAAATGTTTGAAAAATTTCATGGGGCTTTGGGAGCTTTTACCTATCTTTTATTTGTATTACTATACTTTCCTTGCGTTCCCGCTTTAGCCACTATGTTTAAAGAATTGGATTGGAGATGGGCTAGTTTTTCAATATTATGGAATACTGGTTTAGCATATGGAGTTGCTGTAGTTTTTTATCAAATAGCAACCTTTTTTAAACATCCATTATATTCAACTAGTTTTATAGCCGCAATTATAGCTAGTTTTGTTATTATTATATTATTAATGCGTAAATATGGAAAAGGAGAAATAGTATGATTTTATCTGAATTAAAGGGATACTTAACCGCCAATCGTGTAGTAAGTATGGATATGTTGTTGTCACATTTTAGCGGAGTCGAGCAAGAAATTATTAGTGAAATGCTGGCTATTTGGATGCGAAAAGGAAATGTTCGCAGAATTGAAGCAATTGATCAAGGATATCCAGAGTGTGCTAAACACTACGCTTCTGCAGTTGAGTTATACGAATGGATTGAAAAACAATGAATAATTCAAAACATTATACCAAAATGATTTCATTTGGCGGCGAGGCGCGAACGAAATCGAGCCCCGGAATGTACACCGACGTACATGAGGAGCGAGTGATCTCCGCCTCTGCGAAGACTGGGTTTGCAACAAAGCCGCCGAATGAAAGCAGAAGGGTATATAAGCATTATCGCCTTATTATTTTAGGTTCTGGACCAGCAGGTTATACTGCCGCGATTTATGCTGCTAGAGCAAATTTATCTCCCTTGATTATTGCAGGAGATTTGCCTGGAGGGCAATTAGTTCAAGTTTCTATAGTTGATAATTGGCCTGGCGATACTAATGGCGTATTGGGTTCGGTTCTTATGGAACGTATGCTTAAGCATGTTCAGCGATTTAATACTGAAATTGTATATGAAAGTATAATAAAAGCTGATTTATCTAAAAGACCTTTTTTGCTTCAAAGTGAGCTAAATTATTATACTTGCGACGCATTAATTGTTGCTACAGGAGCTTCAGCGCGCTTTTTAGGGTTGCCGTCAGAAAAAGAATATCTTGGTAAAGGGGTTTCTGCTTGCGCGACTTGTGATGGATTTTTCTATCGTAAAAAATCTGTAGCAATAGTTGGCGGAGGTAATTCAGCTTTATCGGAAGCCTTATATTTATCGAATATTGTTAAAGATGTTACGATTATATATCGTGGTGATAAATTTCGCGGTGAAAAAATTTTGATCAATAAAATTAATGAAAAAGTACAAAATGGAAATATTAAAATAGAATGGAACCAAATTGTTGAAGAAATTTTAGGTGATGGTAAAGTAGTGACGGGAGTTAAGGTAAAAAATACTAAAACTAATAAGAGCCAACAGTTAGAAGTAGATGGAGTATTTATTGCTATTGGTCATGAACCAAATAGCCGCCTTTTTGAGGGGCAGTTAGAAATGGATAATGGATTTATTAAAATACGTAGTGGAATTAATGGTAATGTAACAGTCACTAGTATTGACGGAGTTTTTGCCGCTGGAGATGTGACAGATCATATTTATAGACAATCTATTGTTGCATCGGGATTAGGATGTATGGCGGCGCTTGATGCTAGAAAATACCTTGATAAATTGTATTAAGTTAATTATTATTATAACTATTCAGCGATTAGTTAAATAGTGTGGTGAAATTTTATTTTGAAGAGGGATGTATCCGTGAGATTTAGCCACAGGGACGCCAAAGTATTTTTGTTATGAGAAGATGAAACGGGAGAGCAGATAGTACTTTTGTACAGCAAACGACCGTTACGCTTCTCATAACAATAAAGACGAGGCGTAATTTTTTGTGGCTCTTGGTAAATGATTACTTATTATTAAGATATTATGGCAAAAGAAGATCATATAGAAATGCAGGGGGTAGTGATTGAGACATTACCTAATACTATGTTTAGAGTTAAACTAGAAAATGGTCATATAATTACAGCTCATATTTCTGGTAGAATGCGTAAGAACTATATCCGTATTTTAACTGGCGACAAAGTCGCAGTTGAATTGACCCCATATGATCTTACTAAAGGTCGAATAAGTTATAGGGCAGGGGATAGAAAAAATATAGAAGACAAGACTAAAAAGTGAAGCTTGGAATTTAGGAATTTCAATAGATTTTTTAACCCCCAAATTTAATGGATTGCCTTTTTAATCACAAGCTTGCAGCATTATGCTGTTATATACTCAACTAAAATGATTTTGCAGAACATAAAGAAACGTATGTCATACCGCGGCTTGACCGCGGTATCTACAAAGTTTATGAGATCCCGCGATCAAGTCGTGGGATGACACAGATTTTAAAAAACCGCAAAATGATTTCATATGGATATAGATGACAAAAATATCCACTCTACGTGTTATTTTCGCGAGGCTTTGTTTGTGCGTAAAGGAAGTTTTTATGATGTCTTTATTTAAAAGGATTGGTTCGATATTAAATGGTATTACTAATAACATATTCCCTAAGAAAGAAGAAAATTTCTCTAATCTTAATATAGGACCAGTACAGGAGTCGTTTTTACCTACGTTGCCACCTACATCAAAATTAGACTCAGATGCGACGCCAACAGTACTTTCAGAAAAAGCAGCAAAAGTATATCCAGTTGAACAACAGGATTCTGGTATATCAATAAAATTTTCTTCTATGGCGGAATTAAAAAAGTTTGAAAGTAGAATTGGTGTATTTGAGTTTCCGCCAGGAGTAGTATCATGTCTTAGAACTATAGTGCCAGCTAAACACGGTGAAAGAGAAACATATACTGCGCATGTAGATTTGACAAAAGTAGAAAATAAAGACCATAAGGAAATGGTAATGAATGGAGTAAATAAAGTATTAAATGGAATGGCAGAAATGTACACAGCTCCAACTTTACCTCCGACAACTCCATCTTCTTCAGAAGGTATGGAAAGCAGGCGACCAGATTAAAATTGGGAGTGTCTTAATTCTATACCTAAATAAAATCATTTTGCGGTTTTTTAAAAAACTGCGTCATCCCGCGACTTGATCGCGGGATCTCATAACCTTTGTAGATACCGCGGTCAAGCTGCGGTATGACGTGTGTATTTTTATATTCTGCAAAACCATTTTAGATGGGTATATATCGATTTTGGTAAAAATCTATTATTCTAAATTTCGCAGTTGGATTTTGCTACATAATTTAGGATAATGCATGTAATGAAAAAAACTAAAGTTGTTCTTGGTATTTCTGGAGGTGTAGACTCCGCGGTATCGGCCTTGTTATTAAAAGAACAAGGTTATGATGTTTATGCGGTATTTATGCAAAATTGGGTAGCGGATCAAAATGATCCGTATTGTTCTATACCTCAAGATTTAAATGATGCACGTTCGGTTTGTGATCGGCTTAAAATTCCATTTTCTATAATCAATTTTTCTCGAGAATATTGGCATAGTGTTTTTCAATATTTTTTGGATGAATATAATGCAGGGAGAACACCCAATCCTGATATTATGTGTAATAAAGAAATTAAATTTAAGGCATTTTTGCAGCATGCAATGGATTTAGGAGCTGATTATATTGCGACAGGACATTATGCTCGTATAGATAAAATTGATAATGAATATCAACTGCTTCGAGGCAAAGATCAGAACAAAGATCAAAGTTATTTTTTATATACTTTAAATCAAGAACAACTTGCTAAAAGTATATTTCCTATCGGTGAATTAACTAAAAACGAAGTACGTATGCTCGCTAAAAAAGCGCAGCTACCAAACCACTCTAAGAAAGACAGCACGGGGATTTGTTTTATTGGAGAGCGGAATTTTAAAAAATTTCTAAAAGAATATTTATTAGATAAGCCTGGTGATATTGTTACTATGGATGATGAAATTATAGGAAAGCATGACGGGTTAATGTTTTATACTTTAGGACAACGTAAAGGGTTAAGAATAGGCGGACGTAATAATTCTAGTGAAGAGCCATGGTATGTTGTATCAAAAAATATGGCGAATAATAGATTGTATGTAGTTCAAGGGCATGATCATCCGAGTCTATTTTCAAATCTTTTGTATTATAAAAATAGGCATTGGATTAGTTCTAAGCAGCCGCAGCTTCCTTTGCAATGTGAAGCGCAAATTCGATATCGTAGTTTCGCCAAAGAATGTATAGTACGCGAGTCTGAAGTACGATTTAATGAACCGCAATGGGCGATTACACCAGGACAATCGGTGGTTTTTTATTTAGGTGATCATTGTTTAGGTGGGGCTATAATTTCGTAAGACATACAACAGACCCTCGATGTTAGTATTATAGTGTTTTCTTAAAATAATGTTGTTGCATAAAATAATATCAAAATTATATTTATGGGATAAATCCTGTATATATTTTTTGTCATGAGCAAAACGAGCAGTTTTTTGTAGGCAATAAGGATAATTTGAAGTTGTTTCAATAGTAAAAGCAAACATTCCATTAGGCTTTAAGGTTGTAGTTAAGTGATAAAATATTTGTTCTAAATTTCCTATGTATACTAAGGTGTCGGCGGCTATAACTAAATCTATGTTATTATATTTTTTAATAGCGTTATTAATATCTTCTAGTACTAATTCGGTATAAAAATTTTTTTGTTTTGCTTGTTCTAACATTTTTTCTGACAAATCTATACCGATCAATGTATTAGCAATAGGATGAAATTTTTCGCCTATTAATCCAGTCCCACATCCTAAATCTAAAATGTTCAAATTATGTTTTTCGCTAATAATTTCAATTATTGCCTTATGAATTAAATATGGAATTTTGCTGTCAAGTATTTTAGTTAAATGCTGATCATAATAGGGAGCATATTGATTAAATAAATTTTCTATATATATGCTTGGCGCAGTAGTGTAATGATGGCTATCATTAATAGCGTCTAATATATAAGATGCTTCGATGTTTTTAGGGTCAATACGTAATACTTCTTTATAATGACTGCTAGCCTTAGAATGGTCGTTTAATTTTAAGAAAATAGCTCCAAGGTTATTATGAGCTTCAATATAATCTGGGTTAATATGTAATGCTTGTTCAAAATATATTATAGCCTCTTGATGTTTTTCTTGCTCCATATAGGCAATGCCAAGATTATAATAATTTTCGCTATCGGAAGATAAAGGAATTAGTCGTAAAAAATATTTAGCAGCTTCTTGTGGATTATGTAGTTTTAAAAATATAGAACCCAAATTATATAATGCATCAGTATCATATGGTTCTAATTTTAAAAATTCTTGATAGTAATAAAGCGCGGAATTTAGATTTTCTTGCTGGTATAATATTTGGGCTTTCATATGGAGAGTCCGAGAATTTTTAGGTTCTATAGCTAATATTGAATCCAGTTGTTCTAAAGCTTTATCGAACAAGCGTTTTCGAGAAAAAATAGTAGCTAAATTATAATGAGGGTCAGTGGATTGTGGTAATAAATTTATAGCTTTTTCTAAAAAAAATTGTGCTTTGGATATGTTGTTTTGTTTTAAATAAATAGTACCAATATTGTTATAAGCAATACCATAATAAGGATTTAACTGTATGGCTTTTTGATAGTGTTTAATTGCTAACTCGAATTTACCTAATTTATTATAGACATTCCCAAAATTATTATGGAGCTTTGGATTGTCAGGGTCTAATAAAATAGCTTTTTGTATAAAATCATAAGCATCTACAAGATCGTCTTGCTGTGATGCGCACAAGCCAAGTATAGATAATATTTTGCTGTCATTAGGATTTTTTTGCAATTCTTCTTTATAATGAGCTTCTAAAAATGATATTTGATCTTTATTAAATTTCATGTGCAAAATAGTGTTTAAAATAAAGGATATTATGAATTAAAATTATATTAATAGAGACCAAGTAGATGTGCAATTATTTTTTAAACGTTTTTATGTTTTTTTCTTAAGGCTATTATAAATACCATATGTTTATTTATACTCAACTAAAATGATTTTGCAGTAAAGTCTTTGTGATATGTTATTTGCAAATACGCATAAATTCATCCATGAAGCCCGAAGATTACACTACGATTTGCAAAGGTGTTGTTGAATAAATAGATAGGAAAAACGTCTAATAATAATCGTCATTCCCTCGAAAGCTGGAATCTAAAAAGCGATATTTTTATTGTATTGTTATGAGATTCCCGCTTTCGCGAGAATGACGGCGGTGGCGGAATGTTTTCATGGTTATTTATTCAACAACGCTATTTGCAAATAACATATCACAAAGACCAGATACATTGCAAAATGATTTCATATGGGTATATTAAATAAATTACCCCGCGGCTTGCCGCGGGAGACAACGCTATGGAGTTTCCAAAGGGGAGAAGCGCAGCTCTTCCCTTTGGTTGCGTACGAGGTTCACGCTCCGTGCGCAATATAAAATTGATTTAACAACACCGTTCGCATATATACTTTTTGCAACAATTCGTTTATGATTAATGCATTGAATTTAAAATAAAATATTGTTGTGTGGATGAAAATATATATTAATAGTTTTATTGTTAGCAAAAATATTTTATAATTTCTTTCTTGACACTAGTTCTAAACAATTGGTATAAAATAGTCAGTCCATTTTTAGGGCTTAAAAATATTTCCTTAGGGAACTTAAAAATTAATATAATCGGAGCATTAAATGAATAAAACAGATTTAATTGATAAAATAGCTGATCATACTGGTCTTTCAAAAATTGATTCCAAAAGAGCTGCAGAAGCTTTTATTGCAATTGTTATGGATTCTTTAGCTGAAGGCGAAGATGTTGTTTTAGTAGGTTTTGGTACTTTTACAGTAGCTAAACGCGGCGCTCGTAAAGGACGTAACCCGCAAAATGGCGAAGAAATTAATATACCAGCTAGAAAGATCCCAAAATTCAAAGCTGGAAAAGCATTTAAAGAAGTAATTAGATAATTACTTTATTTTAATTAAATAGTATCATTAAATTTGATTATAACTTTGCAGATAAAGTTAGAGCATGTCATCAATTCTTTGATTTTTATTAAGTCAGTAGAATTGAGGACATGTTCTTAGTAAAAATGTAAAGTATACTTTAGAGTTAATGCTATGCTGTATTAAAATGTGAATCAAAAGCTAATTTTAACTTTTGACTTGTATTTAAAGAATAGATTTAAAAAAACGGGTACTTAGCTCAGTTGGTAGAGCGTCGCCTTTACACGGCGAATGTCGGGGGTTCGAGTCCCTCAGTACCCACCAAAAAGCTAGATATTATTTTGCGGTATAGTAGAGATAGTTATGCTAAAAATAGTTGAACTAAATTATAATTTAGTATAAATTTACATTTGGTTTTTAATATTTAAAAAACTGGTAAGAATTCACGTAATGTATAAAGAGTTATCTAAAACAAAGAGTAACTTTTTTATATGTGGTGAGTATGAGTAATGGTTACAAAACGGAGCGGTAGTTCAGTTGGTTAGAATGCTGGCCTGTCACGCCGGAGATCGCGGGTTCGAGCCCCGTCCGCTCCGCCATTATTTAGTTGTGCTAAGTAAATACTGTAATTATTTATCGCGTGCCCCAAAAATCTACACCTTGTCTTTTTGTTCTTTGTACGCTTTTACTCGCTAGCCTCGTACACAGGTACAGTCTTCGCTCGTAAAAACGTACAAAAAATCAAAAAATACTTCGGTATTCCTCTCTGGCGAAACTTATGGATACTTATGTATCCTTAAAGTAGCCTTTTACCACTTTTTAGATAATAGCCGAAAGGTTACGTAAATATTCCTTGTTACCAGTTCGCTTCTTGCATTTCCAGATTATTAGCGTCGTTTACTGCATTATCGACTACATAGAGTAAAAAATTTTTTTCGACTGGTTTATAAAGGTAATCAAAAGCACCTGCTTCTAAAGCGCGGATATAACCTCCAACATCTTCATTGTCATCGCTTTCAATAATTACTGGTATATTATTTAAATGAGTTGACTTTTTTATCATGTCGAGTAGAGAAACTCCATCTATAGCAGGCATACAATGATCAATGATAATTACTTTAAAAGCATTAGGATTTTTATTTAAAATTTTCCAAGCTTTTTTTCCGTTAGAAACATGATAAGTATCATAACCTGCGTCATGAAGAAAATTCATAACTCCAAATACGCTTAATGGCTCATCATCTACGAATAAAATTTTTTTAATGTTATCCATAATATGTCCTCCTTAACAATAACAATATGTTGTTGATATTAAGTTACCATCCTTGGTAACTTGACAAGCTCTTTGTTTTATTCAAGAGTTTAATAATATTATATAAAAAAAATACATATAAATCAATTTGTTTTGAACGGTATTTTTAATAAAACATTAAGTTTTTCTTCTAAGTTTTGTGTGGATTTTCTAATTCTATGCTTTAGGTAACTTTAGTTAGGAGTATGACTTTAAAAAAACGTACGTCATACCGCAGCTTGACCGCGGTATCTACAAAGTTTATGAGATCCCGCGATCGAGTCGCGGGATGATGCATATGTTAAGGAGTCGCAGAATGATTTCATATGGGTATAGAATTAATTAACAACTGAATAGTTGCATATTTTTTTAACTTGATCTTGATTAGTCCGATGATTTGTAATAGTTTAGTTGTTTATGTTTTGTATTGTTAATTTGGAATTGTTACAACCTGCTATTTTTTGTATTTCTAGTCTATTACTATAATCATAAAAATAGTATATACAAGTATGTATTCATTGAAGCGATTTTACTTGATACATTACAAAAAGTATTTATTGCCAACGAGATGTTAAGTAAAGAAGACAAAGCGTGGATGATAAATGCTAGAAGTTAAAATTTTTTTCATAATTGAATGAATGGTGATATAACCACAAACGATAATGTTTCTGAATTACTTGTTTTATAAAAACTAGTTCTTTCAGGTAGAGTGGGTATACATTTCCTATGTTATTGAAATTTTCTTTGGAGAAGTAGAAAAATGAATAATAATTTAAAGAAAATTGTGTTTTTTATGAGTGGAGTATTTTTCTTATATTCAAATTTAGCTAGCGCAGCTACTCTTAAAGAATCAATTGTTCGAACAATAGAAACTAATCCAGATGTTTTATATAGTATTAAAGCTTGGTTGGCATCGGAACAAGGTATTAGTAAAGCCAAAGGAGGTTATTTCCCCAAAATAGATATTGTAGGCGCAGTCGGAGAACAAAATTCTAAGAATATATTTACTAACTTTGAATACGAAAACTATACTGCTAGTGGGGTAGGGGTTTCTTTAAATCAATTAGTATTTGATGGTTTTGCTACCAGCAACCTAGTCTCTAGCAACAAAAGTCATACTTTAGCAGCAAAATATCAGGTTGTTGGCAAAGCTAATGATATTGCATTATTAGCAACTAAAGCTTATTTAGATGTTTTAACTACATCTAAAATAGTATCTTTAGCGCAAGATAATTACGCTATGATGAAAAATATTGCTAATATTGCTCATCACCGAGGCAATAAAGCGGATATTAGTTTAGCGCAAGGTCGTGTTGCTTTAGCCAAAGCAGATTTACTTGCCGCTCAAAATAATCATTCTGATGCTAACACCGCCTACTATAAAATAGTTGGTATTGAACCTACAAATCTTGTTATGCCGAGCGAGCCTATTGATAGTAGTTTACCTAATAATAGGGAATCTGTTATTAAAAATGCTATTTCCATTCATCCAATGTTAAAATCAGCAGATGCTGGAATTGCAGAAGCTTTGTCGCAATATGCAGGTTCTAAAGCTAATTATTATCCACGCGTCAATGCAGTAGTGAAAGCCGATACAGTTAATGATATGTATGGAATCGAAGGAAATCAGATTGAAGAAGCAGCAATGTTGCAGTTATCTTATAACGTATTTCAAGGCGGTTCTGACCTAGCCAATCAAAAACAAGCAGGATATCTAGTTGGACAAGCTCAAAAGTCACGAGATGTTATTTACAATCAATTAGTAGAAAACGCTAAAGTTTCTTGGGACGAGTTAACCACAGTAAAAACCCAAATTGGTTATTTAAAACAACATTGTCAATCTGCTAAGGTAAGTGCTTTAGCTTATTATAAAGAATATAAGGAAGGTAAGCGTAGTTTAGTTGATGTATTAAATACACAGTTCGAATCTTATAAAGCTAAAGTTAGTTATGTTAACGGTGAATCTAATTTGATTTTTTCTAAATATTGGGTTTTGGGTAGCGAAGGACGGTTGCTAGAGTATTTTAAAATTTTTAGCGATGTTACTTCTAAAACCAATAATAATATTACGAATGCTCCAGAGGTTAAAACTGATGTGGTTCCACAGGTTGAAATTAGGAATAAAGATAAAAAGCAACCAGTAAATAAGACTAAAATAATCAAAAAAGAAGAATTAGTTACACCTCCTCCAGCTTCTTTGCCTCCTCAACAGCAACAACAAAAGGTTGATGGATATAAAGTTAAAGATAGTCATATATCGCAAAAAGCCATGAACAAATATACTATTCAGTTATATAGTTCTTATGTTAAAGATGATGCAGTTGATTTTATTATCAAAAATCACATTCAAGAAAAAGCGGCGTTTTATATAACTAAAGAAAATAACAGGAATAAATATGTAGTGGTTTATGGCAGTTATGAGGATAAAAACTCTGCAGTATCAGCAATTAAGTTGATGACAAAAGAATTACGAACGCGTAATCCTGTTATTAAACAATTAAGTCAAATTGAATCTGAATTATCAAATTAATTGAATTGGTAGCCGCAGTATAACCTGCGGCTACCGATATGCTACTTAGGAGTCAGCTTAAGATAGATCAATCATTGTTGTTATTATCATCATTGCGAGTTTTTGTCGCCAAAAAAAGCTGGATAATATGTTATTTATTGCGACAAAAACGTGGCAATCCAGTAAATACTTAATTGTGGCAGTCTTTTTAAAATCCCTTTTCTATACTATTTTATTCTCTAAATCTCTTATGTATTGAAGTTTAGTATAGTTTTTCTTAAGTTGGTGCCATTGGCAGAACGGTCAATATAGTATTTTTTAAGTTGATGTCATTGAGGGTGATATTTATTTAATAGGCGTCGCTACACCATTGCGTATTTGAGCGAATATTAATGTTCTATACACATGATGATACTTATCGATATTAAGTAATCCAGTAGCCCCTTCCAAACCAACATTAGAATTTTCTATTAATTGGTTTAAATTAAGCATTAAATAATACGCGTCAATCCCTAATGCATAAAGCCTCTCCTGCGATCTAGCATAAGAATTTCTTGGTAAAGACATTAAAGGTTCTCTTAGTTTATCTGCTTGTAAAATCCAAGGCATATCACAGAAAGTAATTCCTTCTAAATCAGAGTCCAAACTAGCTTGCATAATTCCACTATAAATATCAGATGTAGCATATACTGGAATATTTGGATTTATATAGAATCTTATTAATGGTTGTACTTCACGACCTTGTTCAGGAGATGCGATTAAAAAGACAACATCTATATCATTACCCTCATAGGTAGTAAATTTGGCATTAGGTTTCAAATTTTTATCACTATTAATGTTAAGTGTGGTACGGATGTTTTGATTGGCGCTTGATATATCGTTATAAGGTATGATTGTTTTCACAGTTCCGCCGAAATACTGCCATGTGTCATTAAGAGCAGCGGCTAAATTTCGACCGCGGGTATTATTTGGAGCAATAATTAATGCCTTGCGCAAGTTTTGATCCCACGCTTTTTTAGTAATTTGTATTGCTTCATCACGCGAAGAAAGACCAAATTGATAGAGATTAGGAATTATATTGCTAGAATAATTATCAACAGTATTTAAAACTAAAGTTGGAACGGCTAACCTTTTAAAGGTAGTAATTGTTTGGACATCTGATTTGGTTAAGGGACCGATAATGAAATCAGAGCCTTGGGATATAGAACGATTATATAATTCTTTAACATTAGTGGAGGTAGTATCAACTACATTTATAGAAATGGTATTTTTTTCGTGTTGCAATGATTGGTAGTAAGCAGCTAAAAAACCGTTCTGAACAGCTTTTCCACTATTAGCCAAATTGCCAGTCAGGGGTAGTAATAAAGTAATTTTTTTAATTTGTGGCGTAGTTACTTGACTAGCAGGTTTTAAGGTTTGCAAGGGTTGTGATGGTGGTATAAATGAGGGCTTTGAAGAACAACCTACTATTAATGTCACGTTGATAATAAACCATAATAATAATGTTTTTTTATTCATAACTGATAACTCTTATAAAATTTAGTTCCAATATATACCCATTCTACCTGAAGGGACTGGTTTTTTCGCGATTTGATCGATGGATCTCATAACCTTTATAGATACCGCGGTTAAGCTGCGGTATGGCGTGTGTATTTTTATATTCCGCAAAATGAAGCGTGAGCAGTATAATAGTTTGAGCATAATATCCTGTCAACAGGGTTAGTTTTGTAATAATTTATATTTTAAGATGATGTTTTGTCATGTAAAAAT
>Ga0209450_10001121_pt1 | contig 13387 bp, 6 predicted proteins | sample FrelakmetLWP11LW_FD_187149 | JGI IMG/M metagenome (GOLD analysis project Ga0209450, IMG submission 187149) | Freshwater lake sediment microbial communities from the University of Notre Dame, USA, for methane emissions studies - LWP11 LW (SPAdes)... | ecosystem: Environmental > Aquatic >... | reverse complement strand
GCTTGATGTCATGCATCGCTTCTAAAGTGTCTTTAAAACCAGCCTGCAAATTGCTGCTTTGATCGGCAATAATCTTTGCAGATTCGCGTGAGACACCCGTATAAAACAATACTAACGAAGCCTCCAACTCGCAAATAATCCAGTTCTTGACACGCAAGGAATTAATAACTGCCCGGTTATCCGCATAAAATTCCATAAAATTGAAGCCGCCGAAAGTGGCTGAATATTGATCCTGCCGTCCCCCCTGCAAACCACAATCAATGCGTTCGATCTTGTACGCCAGTTGAGCAATCGTGTAATCGTCCAGAGGCAAATTGAGAAGTTCGGCAAATGCCCGAATCATGACAACAACCAGCGTGGAAGAAGAGCCCAAACCTGATCCGGCTGGTGCATCGCAAAATGTGTTCAGTTCCAGTGGAATCGGCTGTCCAGCGTTGTAGCGCTGAATCATCTCGTTATAAACAGCCTTATGCAGATCGAGCTTGCCATTCAATATCAATGGCTCAGTTATCGCCTTGCACTTCTCAATTTGCTGATCCGTAGCGGCAAACCTGACGATTGGCTCATCCAGTGACTTGATTACCGCATAGGCATAACGATCTATTGTGGCATTTAATACATAGCCGCCAAATGTATCGCAGTAGGGAGAAACATCTGTTCCGCCACCCGCCAAACCAAGACGCAACGGAGCACGGGCACGAACTATCACGATACCCCCTTAAATTTCATTATCGTTTGTGAAAGGGGGATGACCCGTGTTGTTATGTTTAAGTGTCTGCATGTCGTCTCGATGTTGATTCAAATGCAGGCGGATTTCCCGCTCGGGTTGAATAGTTGGTCTACGCCAGCGGCCACAATCCGCTATGTCATCACTGGTAAGTTTACGGATGACAAACTCAATGCCACACTCACCCACCGGGGTTAATGTTTGATCATAGCGCGGCAAATCAAATCGATAAGTCGCTGACAATTGCTCCAGCCGAACAAGTTCAGCGCCTTTTCCTAAGTCGCGCACCAGCTCGAGAACATTAATGCTCCGATTGCACCATGACTGATGTTTGAAAATCGTGAAAGTCCACTTGTGATCCTTGTTAAATGTGCTGGGAAATATGCCCTGTTCATACAGGTCCTCATCCGGAACGGTTACAACCAGATACCCCCCAGGGCGTACGATTCGAAGCCAGTTCACAAGTCCTTCTCGTGGATCTACTAGATGTTCGAGGCAGTGACTGCTGTGGACAAAATCATATTTCCCATCAGGCACCCCAGCCATGATTTGAGCATCGCCATCTTCCCAATCCCAAGTCTTCACACTCTTCATCTGACAGAAGAGTTCCTGATAAAGCCCTAGGGGGTCAGGCTTTCCCCCAATATCCAAACCATGACCGTTAAAATATCTTCGAATGAAGTTTGAGTCGGAAAGTCTGCGTTGAATGGATTTGCTGCATTCTTTCATCGAACACCTTAGGGCTGTTTGCTTAAAGCACGAAACACAAAATGCGGCCAGATTTGCTCTGAATTCATCCCATCTCGACGTATCAGCAGATCCGAACCCGCTTTTTTTTTGGGGTCCCTCCCCGGAGTTTTCCGAAGAATTTTATCGATCCAGTAGACTGGGCGGGGGCCGTTAAACCATGGCTAGGCGCCTACTCGGTAGCCCTGCGCATAACTACCAAATCCTGAAAATGAGATGCGCCGGCCTCGATATAATCAAGAACTTCAAAGTAGTTGCCAAATACACGCTCTGTATAGGCCCTTTTTTGATATGTGCCCCGGTAATAACCTTCCGGAATGACACCTTGCAAATTATTGTCGGGCATACCATCGTTGATTTCATCCTTCAACGTTTGATCGACCTCGCCTCTGAAATTAAGGAAAGTGGCAAACTCACCGTGTACCGAGGCAAGAAACAGCCCCCCCGGCACCGTGATCCTATGAATCTCCTCAAGCCATTTCCGCTGTATATCCTTCGTCAAGTGTGTAAAAACCGAATTGGATATAACGAGATCGAAAAACGCATCCTTGTAATTCGTTGGTGGCAGCAAAGGGACGACATCGAAGTTCCCAGTAAGGTTTTCTCTACACCAGGCGATTGATTCACCATCAATGTCACATCCGTATACATTTGGTATGCTGGCCCCACGGGAAAACATTACCGTAAGCCGACCACAACCGCATCCCCAGTCCAGCATTTTCGATACCGAACCAGGATTCGTAAATCGTTGGACTTGTTCGAAATAATTTCTGAACGACGTAAATGAGGACGCACTGAAATATGCCTTATTGGCATTGTTAGCAACGCGAACCTTGAGCACGTCCGGAAAGGCAAAATCCGGCCGCAGTTCTTCGGAAAAACACGTTTCAAGCTTTGCCGTCTCTTTTCCATCAGCGTAACCGACTATGTCAATATTTCTTAGTCCAGGCTTCGTATCGTAATGAATTGATGCATGGAACACTGATCGACTGGCATGTTTTACGAACGGGTAAACCTCTCCAACCCCATTCGATTCAGTGAAGAGCGCCTCATGTTCAATTTTGTCGTCAACAAAAACCTTAAAGGAATCCATCGCAATCAAAGGATGAATCATCCATCCCGCGATCAACAGCCTTCCGTCTACAACATCAATCAAATCAATGTACCCATGCGCATTAGGCAGCCGTATATTCATATAACTTTCATACTTTTGATATCACCCGAAACAACTCCAGGCGCTCATGACGTAGCGGATGGCAGAAAACAAAATCAATGCGTTATCCGGTATTTGTATTCAGTTTTAATACTTGGATTGACGGTCCAATCATCTCGCGTGGAATCTAGATTCGGGTTTGTAAATGGGTCTCCTCGTTTCATAACCTCCTCCCATTTCGTCCAAAACTTTTGCACGTCCTCCACTTCAGACAAACCCGCTCGACTAACACCTTCGTGATGAACCAGTTTTGATTCAGGTTGAACGACTATTGAATATCCCTTCTCTCGCGCTCGTATGCAAAAATCAACGTCATTGCATACCAACGGTAAATTTTCATCAAATCCATGAATATCGTCAAAACACTCACGAGTTGTTAAGAGACATGCGCCAGTAACCGCGCTTACTTCACGCGGGTTATTCATCAACCATTGCAGGTTGTGCTCGGTTCCGCTACAGAATCTAAACAGGTGGCGCACGCCGGAACCGTAATCGACAAAATTTATCCCTAAATGCTGGATTGTGTCGTTGGGATATTTTAGAAGTGGGCCTACCACGCCAACACCGCTCACTCTTAAAGTATCGACCATGATTTTCAGCCAATCTTTTCTTACAGGCTCAACGTCATCGTTCATGAACAACAAATAATCTCCATTAGCATGCTTTGCAGCAAAATTATTAATGCCAGACCAGCTAAAAGCATTATTCCAATGAATGGTTTTGAACGGCCATTTACTTAAATAATTCTCTATCAATGTCGACTCACTGACATTGTTGACTGCAATTATTACTTCCATGTCCGGATAATCGGTCAGATTCCTCAAACCCGAGAAACAACGATCAACCAGTTCTATATCGCTCAGTCGTGTAGGGATGATAATTGACACCTTGGGGTAAGTCATTTGAGTGGAACCTGCTTCCGTCGGTTTGCTTGCCTTGTTCGTTTCGAATTCATTGATCGAATAATTAGCACGAGATACCAAAACGGATGGGATGTGACAAACGGAACGACTTATGCTGCCGATCCCTTCAAGCAAGATATGCTCGTTCTTATCCTTTTCTAGCCCATCAAGGGCGGATAAGGCAGAGACCATAACATTCTTCCGAGCAAACCAAGGTCTACCAATGTAGTTGAAATTCTTGAGAAAAATGGGGGACCAGCCAGGCTTGAATATCGGTTTGCACCGCTCACCCTCGCATAGCGAATCTTCATCTCCGTACATGAGGTCAACTTTTTTATTGATCCGCATCACATCATCAACAGCGCTAAGCGCCCAGGGACTGAAAACATCGCCAAGATCCATCAACACAACAAATTGGCCAAGGCAATCGGCAACCTTCGACATCCAATCATTTGAAGAATTTGCCACATATCGTGTTTTGCCTGATAAACCAAAACTCCCTGCCCAACCCATAATCTCTTGATGTTGTGAACCATCAGCCACGACAATAATTTCGAATTTCGTATGAATCTGATCCGCGAGTGATCTCAGAGTCTGCTCAAGAAGCTCGCGGTCAGGTTCCGGGGTAACCATAACGAATATCGAGAAAAGGCTATCAGTCTTTGTCCTGCGGCGAATCCACTTATTCGCATTGAGTTCGTCACTCCTCTTGAGCCATTTCTGGTATCTCGTAGACCCCACAAGCGTACAGTTGATTACCCATTTTTTAATTTGCCCGCTTCGAGACTTTGCTAGCACCAACAAAGTGTGTTTACCTTGGCTAAGCTTTGTAATATCTACCTGATAGCAGAAGCCACTTCTCGAAGCATTAGCCATGTGAGCGAAGGCGCTGTGAATGTCGGGCCTCAAAATGCCGTAATGGGCTTGCCCGACAAATGCCGAATCAACATAAATTTCAACGCACTCTATCCCTTGGACTGAGGCGACCCATCCCTCAATTGAAATAGCATCGGATATTTCTTTGCATTGCTCTATTGTCGGGGAATCAATATTCCCGGCCAATTCGTCCGGTTGGGTGGGTGTTTCCCGATTGTCCACAACTATTGGAGCATCAGTATTGGCGGTGAACCCATGAATTCTTGCGGCAGGCGTTTGTGTCTGCGGTGCATCCTGATCGTTTGCCAAAAGACGATGTGAACGGATCGCATTGATTTCATCAAGGCGTTTTACGTATCGTTTACCAATCACCGACTCATTGAAGTTTTCCAGTATGTACTTCTGCCCTGCCAATGCTATCTCGGCACGATAGGTCGCATCACCGATCAGTTTCTTCATGAGTGAAGCAGCATGTTCAATGTCGGGCTCGGCCCAGACTTGGTCCTTCCAAAATGGATAGGCCCCTTCAGGCACAGGAACGAGACGGTAATCGACGAGGCAGGCCGTGCCTTCCTTTGCAAAATCCCGTGTGCCTGAATAATTGGTCACGATCACAGGCTTGCCATAAGCCATGGCCTCTGCCACACAAAATCCAAAGCCCTCAGACCGGTGTAAGGAAACAAAAGCATCACAGGCAAGGTTTAACCCGAGAGTCTCTTCCCTGGTTAACTTTTTGCTCATGATTGTGATTCGTGGATCCGCGTTTGTCTCTTCAAGCACCGCATGCCACAGGCTCCCCGCCACCTCTGTATTCATGGTCTTGAGCAGTAAGTGAGCATTTTCGTTGCGATTCGGAAAGGCCAACTTGAAGGCACGAACAACAGCAATAGGATTTTTGCGATCGAGGTAAGAAGCGCTATCGAAGGTGAAGAAGAAGACAAATTTATCTTCTGGTAGACCGTAATATCCCTTTGTGTAACGAGAGGGATCCAGATCCGGCACGGTGACCGCATGTGGCATTGTGATGACAGGGACTGGCGCCCTGGTCTTTAACGATTCGGTCACAAATTCGGAGATAGACCAAACCTCACTTACCATACCAAATGCTACATCGAACTCCGCTGGGCATTTCGAGAGTTCCCAGGCCCAAGAACCGATGTTGTAGCGTCCTGAAAAGAAGGCGTCCCCTAACTTGAAATACAGAAAGGGAAAAACGTCGGCATTAATGCTAAAAATGTTTGTGTTGTATTGCGGATCATCAACTACCCAATGGCTGACACTCGTGTCACCTGCCCCGTGCATTTCTACACCCTGTTTAATGATGCAGAAATTCGTGTCCGTTGAGCTGAATGATCTAGCCATCATTCGTACATGCTCCCCCAAACCGAACTCAGCGAACGCGTAACCTATGAGGTTGACACCGACCGCATCAGTGTGACCATGCCGCATTGTCCCATCTGCGAGCACTCGATTCCTGTCACCAGATTGTGCGAGAAGCATTGTTTTGGCTTTTTTTCCAACGTCGCCCCCGATGGAAATAAGCTTTTCTAGTAAATCTATGGGATAGACATCGGAGGTCAAACCATACTCATCTGTTGCGCTGCGCAACAACCATTTACAAAACTCAAGTCGACCATCTTTTTCAAAAATGTTGAATGCATTCTGCAAATCCACTCGGGAAATCCAGATGTAATACATCAATCTGGTAAAAGTGTAACCATCGTCTTGCGGCATTTCATTAGCCGGTTGCATGAGATAGGCAACCAAGCCATTTGCCGAATTCGGTCCTGTCTTAACTCGCTCAGGTTGAATAAAACGCAATTGGCGCTGCGCCCAAATTTCACCAAGGCGTTTGGCATATCGTTCACCAATTACCGACTCATTGAAGTTTTCCTGTATGTACTTCTGTCCTGCCAATGCTATCTCGGCACGATAGGTAGCATCACCGATCAGTTTCTTCATGAGTGAAGCAGCATGTTCAATGTCGGGCTCGGCCCAGACCTGGTCTTTCCAGAATGGATATACCCCTTCAGGCACAGGAACGAGACGGTAATCGACGAGGCAGGCCGTGCCTTCCTTTGCAAAATCCCGTGTGCCTGAATAATTGGTCACGATCACAGGCTTACCATAAGCCATGGCCTCTGCCACACAGCGTCCAAAACCCTCAGATCGGTGCAGAGAAACAAAGACGTCACAGGCAAGGTTTAACCCGAGAGTCTCTTCCCTGCTTAATTTTTTGCCCATGATTGTGATTCGTGGATCCGCATTTACCTCCTTCAATAACTCGACCCATAAAGGACTGGCGGATTCAATATTCATGGCCTTGAGCAGCAAATGAACATTTTCGTGGCCCTGCGGGAAGGCCCGTTCGAAGGCACGAACAACTGCGATTGGATTTTTTCGGGCTAGATAAGAGGCCGCATCAAAAGTAAAAAAGAACAAGAATTTATCTGCTGGAAGCCCATAATGTTTTTTGGTGTACTGAGCGGGATCTAGTTCGGGTACAGACACCGCAAGCGGCATTGCAGTAACTGGTACTGGTGATCTGGTATTGAATGAGTCTGTAACAAACTCCGAAATCGCCCATACTTCATCGACCATATTCAATGCCAGGTCGAATTCCTTAGGGCATTTCGAGAGTTCCCAAGCCCAATATCCAATGTTGTAGCGCCCTGTAAAGAAGGGCTCACCAAACTTGAAGTAAAGAGGCGGGAAGACGTCGGCATTAATATGAAATATGTTGATGTCAAATCGCGGTTCATCGGTCACCCAATGCCCTACGCTTGCATCCTCTGCCCCATGCAAGCCCACATCCTGATCAATAATGCAAAAGGGTTTGTCCGTAGTGTTTAAGGACCTCGCCACCATTCGGACATGCTCGCCCATCCCGAACTCACCGAATGCATAGCCTATGAGATTGGCACCCGCCACACCGGAGCTAATAGATTTTGCCGGGGAACTTGATGCTGCAATATCTATTAGGTTGATTTGTGCGGCCAGAATTGATTCTGCTTTTTCCCCGACATCGCCACCTACCAAAAGCAGTTTTTCTAATAGATTCTTTGGATAAACATTAGGTGTTAATCCATATTCACTCGACGCATTACGCACAAACCATTTGCAAAACTCCAAACGGCCAGGACGCTTATAAATGTCAAATGCGTTTTGCAAATCCAGGCGAGACAACCAGATGTAATGCATCAACTGTGTAAACGTGTAGCCGCCGTCTTGCAGTTGCTCATCAGCGGGCTGCATGAAGTATGAAGCAATGTCTTTTGACGAGCTTACGGTTGCCGCAGGCTGAGTTGATGTCTGTAGGTGGCCATACGTGGCTTGACGAAGCTGCTGACTGGAATTTGTGCCCGAGACTGCTCTTGTGTCTCTGATTTCCGATAGCCCAACAGCACCTTTAATTTTGGCGTTGACGCCGCCACCAAGTGACCGTCCCTCTTGCCAACCATGACGCACAAAATGCTCATATGGATTCATTCCAGAGGCAGCAACATCAGGATGGCAATCCAAATACTTTTGCGGATCAAATGAGCTGAACAATTCACTGATCGCAGCATCTACATTTTCATTCTCGTTCTCGGATTGCTTTGCAATGACATTGGCTTCTAATATTGCAATGCGTCGCTCAATTTTTCGAAGCCCATACAGAAGCTGATCTTTATGTGAGTGACGATTAAATAGATTTACAAAACTCCCAAGGATTGGCATCCGCTTCCACTGATAGCGCCACATTGCAGCTTTTAGTCCTGCAACAGAGCCGTTATATCGCCTTGCTTCATGCCCTTTAAAAATCTGGTAAATAATCCCAAGCTTGTCACCAGATTTATTTAGTCGCTGCAAGTAATAAGCAAAACCTTGTTGATCGGGTTTGCGCCCAAGCAATGTAATGTATACACGTGCCACGAATGCTTCATCGTCATAGGCAAGCAGATCAGCTAGGGTTTTTGCAGGCGAAATATTATTGAAAGAGGAATTTGAAGTAGTCATTTTTGGTTCGTTACTTCTAGAAGTAGAGTCTGGTCTGCTCTGCCAGATTTTTTCTCGATTGGATTCGGATTAGCATTAGTCACCAGCAAAGGATTCCTACACAGATCTAGCAATTTGCAAGGGATATCCATGGTGCGAAGAATGTACCGGCTGTGCAGATACTGAAAAATCCAGCTTTTTTGTAGCCAAGTTCGGGTTGTAATACGGATCACAACTCAAATAGGAACTCCATGTATTTTCCATGTATCTAATTTCCTGTTTGGCCCTGGCTCGTTTCGCACTTGTGTCCTCTGCGCCCCGGCTGAGTGACTCATGGTGATAGAGTTCGGCTTGCGGGCAATACACATTGCGCAGTCCGAATCTTCGGATTCGCAGACATAGATCGACGTCATTGAATGCGACCGGAAGATTGACCTCGTCTAACATTCCAACCTCTACAAACAATTCTTTCCTGATCAGCAAACACGCACCAGTAACGGCACTGAAATTCTGGGTGAGTCGAGCCCGCCCGAAATAGCCAGGTGCATCCTGGTCAAGGTAAAGATGGGCGTGGTTGGCCACCCCGCCAACACCCAAGATAACGCCTGCATGCTGGACTCTGCCGTCAGGATAGAGCAGGCGCGCTCCGACAGCACCTATATCGGGCCTGACAGCATGGCCTACCATTTCTTCCAGCCAACCCTTTGCTATCACTTCAACATCGTTGTTGATGAATCCCAGTATCTCGCCTCGGGCCTCGCCTGCCGCAAAGTTGTTGATGGCCGAATAGTTGAACGGTGCATCGTAGTTCAATAGCCGGATTCGCGGGTCGCGCTTCATCTCTTCAAAATAGGCAAGGGTAGCGGGCTCCCTGGACTGATTATTCACGAGCAGGATTTCCCAGTTTGGGTACAGGGTCGTACTGCGGATACTCTCGATGCACACACGAAGAATATCCACCCGGTCACGGGTTGGAATAATCAGGCTGACCAGAGGCGCGGGCGTGGGGATAGGAAATCGCGCATGATAGGTTCCACGATAGGGTCCATCCTCAGCAATGGCGCCCAACGTGAGCAAGTGCTCCGTCAACGCTCTCAATCCCGCTTGGTGGGCATAGTCCTTGTTATCAAGTGTCAGGGCTGTCGATGCAACATGGGCACGCCAGTGATAAAGCACCCTGGGAATGTGGCGGATATTCCCCGGTGAAATGCGCGAAGCACAGCGGAGGGCCAGATCATAGTCCTGCGAGCCTTCGAAACCGGGGCGGAAACCGCCAAGTTCACGGACCAAGCGGGCGCGGTAAACCCCAAGGTGGCTGACCATGTTCTGGGAGTAAAACAGATCAGGATTCCAGTCTGACTTGAAATACGGGTCATATCGCCCGCCCGTTTCATCAATCTTGTCTTCATCGGTATAGACCAGGTCAGCATCAGGAAAGCGGTTGATTTCCACTGCCACGTGATAAAGCGCGTGCGGGGGAATCAAATCATCCTGATCCATCAGTGCGATGAACTCACCGGCGGCCATTTCAAGCGCGGTATTGGATGCGCGGCAGATATGCCCATTGATGTTCCTGTAGGACACCCTGATACGCGAATCAGTCTGGCGATAGTGCTCCAGGATTTGTCGTGCCTCCGGCTCCGTGGAAGCATCATCGGCGATGCAAAGTTCCCAATGGGGATATAACTGCGCAATAACCGAATCGAGTGCCTGACGAAGGTAATCCGCCGGTGGGTTGAAGACAGGCATGACGATGGATATCAGTGGCTTGTTTGGCAGCGAGGGTATCTGCTTTGCAATGGACTGTTTATCCGCCTCAGTCAGGGTATCGTTTAGACGGATAAAGTCTTCGTAATCAATGCCCGCGTAACGAGTAAGACGGGTTTCTGCGCCGCGTAGATATGCACTCTGCAGGTTAAGTAGAATATCGGGCCAGGTTATCTTCGTTGAATCGTCAAGAAGGTGGCGCTGACTCTGTCGATTTCTGTCGAACAGAACGCGTCCCAATCTCCGACAGTAACTCTCTACCCAAGTAATACGATGGATGATCAGGGGGCTTTGGGTAAATCGTCCGGCTGACTGGCAGGGGGACCAGAACAAGGCACTTACACCCTTGGGTAGATAGAAAACTTCCCGAATACTGCCTCTGCGATTTGACGGAATAGGGATATGGACTGCCTTGCCGACCCCGTCTCCAAAATCTACATGAAGTTTGGCGGCTTTATTTCCGGTATGCCGTGTGAGGGCAGCCTCCAGGTAGTACCACCCTGAACGTACCGTGGGTGCTCCCCATTTCACTGAAAACTGGAGGTCGGCACTCATGGCCTCCCACTCCCCCCTGTCTGGGTCGATGAGCTTGATGTCCAATTCAGGCTGCAAGTTGATCGATATCAACTTGCGTGGCAGCAGCAGCAAAAGGCTTTCAAGGAACCTGGCCCACCATGGCAGGGGCAGAAGCTTCTCCTGAACGCTCCTTTTGAGCTGCCGATTGCTTGTTTTCACGATTGCGCTTGATAGTAATCTAGCGCTTCATCAACCCTGTCAAAAAGGTGCAATGTTCCCTTGCTCAGAACTGCAGCACGTTCACAGTGCGCCTCGATATAAGAAGGATTATGAGAAACGATGATCATGGCCTTGTCTTTTCGTTTCTCGAACAACTCGCTGTGACATTTCTCATGAAAGCGGCTGTCGCCAACCGCCACGATTTCGTCGATGAGATAGCAGTCAAAATCAATGGCCATCGAGAGTGCGAAGGCAAGCCGCGCCCGCATGCCCGATGAATATTTTTTTACAGGTTCTCGCAGGTAGGATCCCAATTCCGAGAAAGCTTCAACAAAAGGGATGGATGGTCCAATGGGGGCACCATAGACCCGGCAGACAAATCTTAAATTATCCATACCAGTCAGACTGCCCTGAAAACCACCCGTGAATGCCAGCGGCCAGGACACACTCATTGTGCGGCGGACATGACCGGTTGTTGGGAGTTCGGCACCGCTGATAAGGCGGATCAGGGTTGACTTGCCGGCCCCGTTCCGGCCCAGGATGCCAATTTTCTCGCCCTTATTGATGGTCAAATTCACATCATGCAAAACTTCCCTGGGGCCATGACGAGTGCCATATATTTTGCTGACATTCTCGATGCTGATCATTCCGGCTCAACCCTAAGTTGTGTCTGCCGCGCCAGTACGAGACCAACCAGCAGCAGGGCCAGATTGACCGACGAAAAATAGACAAGGTCGTAGTGCGTGGTGACCCACTCACCGTAATAGCCATGACGCAGCATTTCAACGCCATGAACCATTGGAACCCATAGTAGAACTTCCTGCAGCGCTCTAGGCAACCAGTCAATCATGAAGACGGCGCCCGAAAGGGGAAACATCAGGTAAGTAAGCGTGTGCCAAATGCGGTCCACAACCTCCGATTGCTCCGAAATGGATCCGATCACCAGTCCGAGTCCAACCGCAAACCAGACCAGCATCAGCCAGGCAAACACCATGGTGAGTACATCTGCCGGAGCACTCATCCAGCCAATTGCAATGAAAAAGAGGGAGAGCACGACCAGGGATATGGTGGCGCCGGCAATTTCCAGAACAAGCCGCGCCAGGAAGATATCGATCACACGTACATTGTGGTGATACATCAAACTGAGATTGGGGGCAATCGCCAGATTGCAGCGGTTGACTGCATTGCGCCACAAAAGAACTGAAGAATAGCCCGTCAAGGCGAACGAAACGATGTCGATGCGATGCCCATGACCAAGCTTGAGCAAGGTCCACAAGCCGGCCACGCCCAGGGTAAACAACATGGGTTCAACAAACACCCACATGAAACCGATGTTGTGCCGGCCATATCGGGTAAGAATTTCGCGCATGAGTAAGGCGCCGATCACCCTTGTCTGGATAATCAGCGAACGCCTGAATCCGGCACTGACAAAGCCCACCACGTTCAGTCCTGATGTTCCTTGACGCCTGCAATCAGCAGGGTGAGGACGCCCCAGGCGACGAGCCCAAGCGCAAGGGTGGCGGCGACATTGCGCAGGCGCCTGGGCTCGACCGCGACGTCGGGCCTGCCGGGCTCGACTATGCGGTCGAGGTAGAGTTGCTTGCGTTGCGCTTCATTGCGGGCCTGCTCGAGCGAAGCCAGCGCAGTGGCGAGTTGCTTGTCTGCAAACGCTCGTTCAAGCGCCAGACGTTCGAACTCTGCCGCCTTGTTGCTGAGCGAACGCTCGCCACCGGCCACCTTTGCCGTCTCCTTCTGGATTTCGGCTTCGAGGATGCCGACCCGACGCTGCAATACCGGAACCTGCGGGTTGCTGGGGGCGAGGCTTCTAACCTGAGTCAATTGGGATTTGGCCGCAATCAGTTCCTCCTGCAAACGACCGACCTGCTGTAGTTGCAAGGCAGACTGCTTCTCCGGATCAAACACCACCTTTTCAGTCCGGTAGCGCGATACCGCGAGAGTGGCAGCAAGAGCTTTTTCTTCGGCTGTCTCGACTTCGGCCTGGGCATATCGGATCATGTCCTGGCGCGAGCGCTCGTTAAGCTGGTTGATGAGGATCTCGCTCATTTCAAGCAGCATCTGATTGATTATCTGCGCTTCTGCGGCATCAAAAGAACGAACCCTCAAGGTGGAAATGCTTGAGATCGTGTCGAGCTGAAGGCTGACTTGCTTCTGGTAGTAGCGATGCAGTGCCTCAAAACTGTCGTCCTGATCCAATTCGGGAAAGCGGCTCAGAAAGTCTCCGGCACCATAGCTTCTATCCAGCTTCAACTGTGTGTTCAGCTGACGCAGAGCGTCTCTCGACAGGATGAAGTCGTGGACGCTGTATGCGTCATCCTGGGATCGGCTCAATCCTGCGCCCTGCAATATTGCTCCAATCCCCGTCACGGTTTGCTTCTCGGGGCTGCGAATGATGAAGCGGGATTCGGAGATATAAATGTCTGA
>Ga0209450_10001120_pt1 | contig 13393 bp, 9 predicted proteins | sample FrelakmetLWP11LW_FD_187149 | JGI IMG/M metagenome (GOLD analysis project Ga0209450, IMG submission 187149) | Freshwater lake sediment microbial communities from the University of Notre Dame, USA, for methane emissions studies - LWP11 LW (SPAdes)... | ecosystem: Environmental > Aquatic >... | reverse complement strand
AAAGCAAAGATTGAGAAGTAATCCTTTGTAAATGCATACTTATGCCATAAGTTGGGGAGTGTCTGAGAAAAATTAAGTTTGCAAAGTTCACTTTTCGGGGTTATGATAAGGCTTAAATAGAGTCCATCTTATGGCCGAAATCGATAGCAAAAAACCGTCCGAGCAACGCGAATTCCTCGACCCTGCTGTCCAGGGGTTTTTGGATATTCTTGATGATAAACATCGGATGTTGGTCGTTCTCAAGACGCAACTCTATGGAGACCGATGGGAACCTATGTTGGAAGACCTGCAAAATCGCCTTGAAGGCAAGCCGTATATCTTCAAATTAGTCAATCGTATTAAGGATGATATTGAACGAATTCAGCAAATGCGGTCATTTGAAGCGGAACATAATATGAAATTAAGTGATTTTTTGAAATTAAGCTGACCGGAGGATGTGATGTGGGGTTCTAAGTGTGGAATTGTTTTCGTTATACTTGCAACATCAGGCTCTTTGGCGGCCGGCAGGGATGCCCTTGTTGCGGCAGAATTGCTGAACCAGGCAGGATTGAAATCGGTATGGCAGGTTCAGCTCCCTATCAACGCCGGAGAAAAGCTTGAAAATCTCTATGTGTTTGAGGGGTATCTGTATGCTATGACCAGCCGGAATTTCTTTTTTTGCATCGATCGCAGCACCGGCTCCGTTAGGTCGATGATGCAGATGGCTACGCCGGGATTGCCAATTCGGCCTCCGATTCATTTTGAGAACAAAAGTGTTTTTCTGATCGGTCAGGAGCTGAAGTTTTTTAATCCTGTAACGGGCGTCATTGAACGCGTTGTACGCTTAAAGCAACTAAGCGGCAACTATGGGGGAATCGCTCGAAATTCCAAAAATGTTTATGTCTGCGGGGCTGACAGTCGGCTTTATGTGTTTAATGCCGAAAAAGGGGTGATGACCTTTATGGCGTCGGCGGATAACGATTCTGTGATTTATTCGGTCATCGCATCCGATACGACAGCCTGGTTTGGAACCAGGGCGGGCAATATTATCGCGATGAGAGCGGATTCTGCCGAGAGGATATGGCAATATAACCTGACAGGGTCAATGGTTGTGCCGCCGGCGATGGACGGCGAGTTCATCTATGCGGCGGGACTGGATACCAAAATGGTTAAAATCCGATCCGACGACGGACAAGAGGCGTGGAAGAAACCTTTCTTTGTCGGGGATAAAGTTGAAAAACCATTGACGATAGGCAAGACCTGTGTTTATGTTTATGCGGCCGGGTCCGGGTTGTATGCGGTAAATAAAGACTCCGGCATCGCAGCCTGGAATTTGCCGAAAGGATATGCGGTTCTTGCGGAAAACCAGTCGCTTGCCTATGTGTATGTTAAGCCGGGTGTACTTATGGTTATGGATAACGCTCTGGGTAAAGAGCAGGTGTCGATTAACATTGCGGCCATATCGCTGTTTGCCTGCAATATGACAGATTCGTCGCTCTATCTGGCAAACTCAGAAGGGCAGATTCAAGCGGCGGCAATTAAGGGTTCTGAGTCTGTCAGTGTGAAATAACGAACGATTACAGATTCTTTTTTTTATAGATGGAAGTTGTCTGCGATGGAAGTAAAAATTAAGCGAGCATTGATTAGTGTTTCGGATAAAACTGGCGTTGTGGAGTTTGCCAGGGAACTGGCTGCGATGGGCGTAACGATCATCAGCACCGGCGGCACGGCCAAGTCATTAGCTCAGGCTGGACTGAATGTCGTCAGCGTTGATTCCGTTACGGGTTTCCCGGAAATGATGGACGGGCGGGTTAAGACCCTGCACCCCAAGATTCACGGCGGCTTGCTCGCGCTGCGGCACAAAGCCGACCACGCCGCAGCGATGAAGCAGCACGCCATTGAGCCGATTGATCTGGTTTGCGTTAATCTCTATCCGTTTGAGCAGACCGTGGCTAAGCCGGGGTGTGCATTCGAAGATGCGATTGAAAATATCGATATTGGCGGGCCAAGCATGGTTCGCTCTGCATCGAAGAATCATCTGTATGTAACGATTATTACCCATTTTTCGCAATATGCGAAAGTCTTGGCGGAAATGAAAGCAAACAAGGGCTGTACAACGCTTCCGTTGCGTAAGCAATGCGCTCAGGCGGCCTTTTCGTTAACGGCAGCGTATGATACAGCGATTTCCAAATACCTTAATGAGCAGGCGGGCGAGACTTTTCCTGACCGACTGACGATTTCATTGCGCAAGGATCAGGAACTTCGTTATGGCGAAAACCCGCACCAAAAAGGAGCTTTCTACCGCCTTTCGGATGCCAAAGAAGTCAGTGTTGGGACGGCCAAACTGCTGGATGGCGGTACGCCGATTAGCTTTAATAATCTGATGGATGCCAACGGCGCCTTTGAATTGGTCAAAGAATTTGATGAACCGGCGGCCGTTGTCGTTAAGCACATGAATCCCTGTGGCTGCGCCATTGACGCCGATATCGCCAAAGCGTACGAAAAAGCGTATCTGGGCGATGTGGTCAGCGCCTTTGGTGGAATTATCGCACTGAATCGAAATGTGGATAAAAATTTGGCGACGGTGATTATGGAATCGTATGTCCGTTTCGGCAAAGTGCTGGGAGCGGCCGGATTTTTTGCTGAAGTGATTGTCGCTCCATCGTATGACGACGATGCAGTCAAGACCCTTCGGACGCTTAAAGAGTGGGGCCAGCGGGTGCGTCTCCTGCAAACCGGCGCCATCGACCGCAAGGTCGTTGATGCCGGGCAGTTGGATGTACGCTGTATGGTTGGCGGCCTGCTGGTGCAGGGACGCGATTTGCTCGGATGGGAACCGGACAAGCTGACATTTCCGACCAAACTGAAGCCTACCAAAGAACAGTTAGAAGACCTGCGTATCGCATGGCTGGTCGCCAAGCACGTTAAGAGCAATACCATTACGCTGGTTAATGGTAAGCGGCTGGTTGGCGTCGGTGCCGGCCAGATGAATCGTGTCGAATCGGGAATGCTGGCGGTCAAACAGGCCGGAGCCATGGCCAAAGGTTCCGCAATGGGGTCGGATGCGTTCTTCCCATTCCCGGACAATGTCGAAAATGCCGCCAAAGCGGGAATCGCCTGTGTTGTTCAGCCGGGCGGTTCAAAGAAAGACGACGAGGTCATCGCCTGCGCCGACAAACACGGTATCGCGATGGTCTTTACCGGTACGCGGCATTTCTATCATTAAAAGATTGTCTACAGAGTTTGTCTTTAAACTGGGTTTGCTTGCTGAAAGCAGATAGTCTTGTTATGGTATATAGCATGAATACAAAACCTGTTATCGGATTGTTAGGGGGAATCGGATCGGGGAAAAGCTCAGTTGCTTCGATTTTAGCCGACTTAGGTTGCGCTGTCATTGACGCTGACCAGATGGCCCGTGGAGTGCTGGACGATGAGGGGGTTATCAATGCGGTTAAGGCCGTATTTGGATCGGATATCTTGACTTCTGAGGGAGGGATAAATCGGTCCAAACTGGCTGAAAAGGCTTTTTCAGATGCAGCCGTCCTTGAGCGATTGACCGCGATTGTTCATCCGCCTGTGCTGGAGCAGGCAGAGAAGTTGCTGGCTGAATATCTTGTTATTCCGGGTATTTCTGCGATTGTGCTGGATGTTCCGTTGTTAATGGAAACCAACTGGCACAAGCGGTGTGATGTCCTTGTTTTTGTGGATAGCGACGCGTCAATTCGCCAGCAAAGAGTGTCCCAAAAGGGGCGTTTTTCGGCGGATCAGATAAAAAAACGAGAAAATTTTCAGATTTCTCTTGAAAAAAAAGAAGAAGTTGCACAATATATCATTCAGAACAATTCCGATTTGTCAGATTTGGCTGATCAGGTCGCGCAAGTTTATTCTGCTATAATGAAGATTCGGGGATAGTTGTCTCAAATCCTGTTTTTACAAAGCCCGGAATGCTGGGGCTGATTCGTTTTTTCCAATAGTGGGCTTTAGCGTGTGCCAGATTTCACAGGTGGTTTATAGATAACATAACAGTGTTTTTGGCGGACCATTCAGTCCGGATAAGAAAAGGATAAAATCCGGAAAATCCACCTATAACTGATTATATTTCAGGTAGTTAGCGATTGGCTATAAAAATTTAATGTATCCGAGGGATAAAGATTAAACCCATTGAGAAAGCAAGGAGTAGTTATGCCCAGACCCAAGGCAAATGAAGAATCACAACAGGAAACCCCGCGTAAAAAGCGTCCTTATACAAAACGTCCCAAAAATGAGCTGTTTGATCAAGCTGAAACTGTCGAATCGCAGCCCCAGCCTGTATCGGAAGAGCCCCGCCCAGTAGAGGGCGCCGGCAATATCAAAGAGCCGGACCCGCAAATTCAGGATTTGCAGCCTGAGCCAGCAGTTGCTGAAATTGCTGCCGAGCCTGCTCCCATCAAAGTCAAGGCGGAAGAGGCTCCCAAGGACGAATCGATTCATGAAAAATATGAGCGAATCAAACGCGGAAATCTGCATTTGACCGAGCTTCAAAAGCTCGATGTAACCGAATTACACCGAATAGCCAAGGAAGAGGGTATCACGGAATATATGGCTATGGTCAAGCAGGATTTGATCTTTAAAATCCTTAAGGAGCGTATCCGTCAGAACGGCCTGATGTATGGCGAAGGCGTTTTGGAAGTGCTGCCGGATGGCTACGGTTTCCTGCGCAGCCCCAATTACAGCTATCTGTCCAGCCCGGATGACGTGTATGTCTCGCCGTCGCAGATTCGTCGCTTTGGTCTGCGTACGGGCAATATTCTTTCCGGTCAGATTCGTCCGCCGAAAGAAAATGAAAAATACTTTGCTCTGCTTCGCGTCGAGGCGATTAACTATCAAGAACCGGAAAAACTGACCGAAAAGGTTGTTTTCCGTGATCTGGTTCCATTGCACGCAGAGGAGCGGTTCATACTCGAAACGGCCAAGGATGAAATGAGCACGCGTATTATGGACCTGATTACGCCCATCGGCAAAGGTCAGCGTGCTTTGATTGTCGCTCCGCCGCGAACGGGTAAGACCGTGCTGCTGCAAAAGCTGGCAAACGCCATCAGCACCAATTATCCGGAAGTGAAGATGATTGTACTGTTGATTGACGAACGGCCGGAAGAAGTAACCGACTTTAAGCGTAAAGTCGCCAAGGATGTTGAAGTGATCAGCTCGACTTTCGACGAGTCCACCGCGCGTCATTGTCAGGTATCGGAGATGGTCGTCGAAAAGGCCAAGCGTATGGTCGAATACGGCGAGGATGTGGTCATTCTGCTGGATTCGATTACCCGTCTGGCTCGCGCTTACAATACCGAAATGCCGCATTCGGGCAAGATTCTCACCGGCGGTGTGGATGCCAATGCGATGCAAATGCCCAAGCGATTTTTTGGAGCAGCCCGTAATATCGAGCATGGCGGTTCGTTAACGATTCTGGCAACCGCGCTGATTGATACTGGCTCCAAGATGGACGAAGTTATTTTTGAAGAATTCAAGGCCACCGGCAATATGGAGCTGCATTTGGACCGCCAGTTGGTCGAAAAACGCATCTACCCGGCTATCAACATCGGCCAAAGCGGCACGCGACGCGAAGAGCTGCTTCTGGATCGCAAGGAGCTGGAACTGGTTTATCGGCTCCGTAAAGTGCTCAGCGAGATGAATCTGGTCGAAGCGGTCGAATTGCTGAAAAATCGTCTGGCCAAGTTCCGCACCAACGCGGAATTCCTGATGACGTTGAATCTGGATTAGTGGAGTCTTTTTAATGTTAAACACAAGGCTCCGGCGTCAAAGCCGGGGCCTTTTTTGTCGTTTTTGCGTATTTTTACGAAATATAATGTAAATTCGTTGCGTTCTGCGTAAAAGTCGGATATAATCCATCCCGAGCTACGATTTTTATAGAAGATCAGCCCTCTCTGACCATTCACCGTGTCTGGATCAGTACAATTACCATTTTTCACAGGATTCTTTAATGCCATTTAAAACACTTGGTCTTTCTGACCCACTGGTGCAGGGTATTCTTGCCACCGGCTACACCGCTCCTACCGAAATTCAGGCGCAGGCTATTCCGGCCGCGGTTGCGGGGAAAGACATTATTGGTTGTGCCCAGACGGGTACAGGTAAGACGGCTGCTTTTGTGCTGCCTATTTTGAATCGGCTGTCGCTGGCCAAACCGCCTCACAGTAAGTCGATTAAGGCTCTGATTTTAACCCCGACCCGTGAGCTGGCGGTGCAAATCGAACAAGCGATTATCGGCTATGGCCGATTTATGAAATTCCACACGTTGGCGGTCTATGGCGGGGTTAGCATTGAAAACCAAATTCGGACCCTGAAACGTGGGGTAGATATTGTTGTTGCGACTCCCGGACGATTGTTAGATCATCTCAATCGCCGCAGTATCGACCTGCGGCAGATTGAAGTGCTGGTGCTGGATGAGGCCGACCGAATGTTTGACATGGGTTTTATCAACGATGTCAAAAAGATTGTCGCCACAACGCCTCAAACACGGCAGACGCTGTTGTTTTCGGCAACGGTGTCGCCGGAGGTTAAATCGCTGACGATGGGGATTCAAAAAAATCCCGTGATGATTCAAGTTGGCAAGCCCCGCAATCCAATTGAAACAATTACGCAATATATTTATACGGTTCGCAAAGACGCCAAGGCCGACCTGCTGCTATCAATGCTGACGGGCGATTCCAAAATGGACTGCGTACTGGTTTTTTCCCGCACCAAGCATGGCGCCGATAAAATCAGCAAGCGTCTGGAACGTGCGGGCGTTCGGTCGATAGCGATTCACTCGGGACGAACACAGGGACAGCGTCAGCGGGCGCTGGACGGTTTCAAGCAGTCGAAATATCAGGTGATGGTGGCTACGGACGTTGCCGCACGCGGGATTGACGTCGATGGCATTTCGCATGTGATCAATTTCGATGTGCCGGCGTTTGCGGAAGATTATGTACACCGGATTGGACGTACGGGACGCGCCTGTGCGACGGGCGATGCGATTACCCTGGTTTCGCCAGACGAGGAAAAATATCTGCGGCAGATCGAGAAATTCATCGGACACAAAATTAAACATGAAAAATGTCCTGAATTTACGCGAAGCAAGCCAGAAACGACACATCCTCTGGCCGGTGAGAAACCGCGATCTGCTGCGCCGCGCCGCGATATGACGCACAAACGGCGCGATACTACACATAAAGATAATAATGATAAATCAAAGCGGTTTTTCGGGTTTCGACGAAAAAAAGCAAAGCGATAAACGCAAACAAAACGGCCTTCTTGTCACAATGGGAGGGCCGTTTTTTTATTTATCAGGGTTCATTTTTGTCTCTTGTTGGGGAATTTATCGACTTTAGGCTTGCGATAATTCCGTTATTAACGTTGTTCAATAGCAAAAAAATACTAAAAAAGGGACAATTTGGGGTTTTTTCAGGTTAGATTTTGCGTATAATAAGGGTCAAATGGATTTCTATCCGCAGGTTTTATCAGGAGATTTGACCATGGCACAAAAACGACTGAAAACAAAACTTCGGGAAAAAAAGGATTTTGTTGTTGTTGCCGAACTGACGGGCGGGCCGGGATACAGCCTTGCGCCCATCGAAAAATTTCTGACCGGCTGCCAGCAAGCTGGCTCCGGAGCAATTCCCTCCGGCTTTGATTTTGTCGGAATTATGCTGCCTCAAAATCCAGGCGGCGTTGCCAACATCGATCCGTCCGATGTGCTGGCAGTGGTGTCCCAGAAAGGACTCTTGGGCGACTTGGATTTCATCCCGCATATCAGCTGCAAAGACAGCAATTCCGATAGCCTAACCAGTTCCCTGATAGGTTTTCGGCAGCGCGGTGTCGAAACGGTACTGGCTCTAACCGGCGATAAACCCATCAGGGCAAAAGGGGTATTTGAGGTCGAATCGGTCGGCCTGCTCAGTCAAATCCGTTCGCTCAATAACGATGCTCTGCTTAAAGCTAAGCCGGAAAATTTAGGTAAAACCAAGCGGTTTTTCGCTGGTGCCGCTGTATCGCCGTTTAAATATACCGAGCCATCGCTGATGCAGCAGTATTACAAGATGGAAAAGAAGATTGCCGCCGGCGCAGAGTACTTGGTAACACAGGTTGGCTGGGATTGGAAAAAATCAGTCGAGTTGATGCGGTATCTGAAAGATAATCAGATCGACATTCCGGTTCTTGGTAATGTTTATTGGCTGACAACTCTGACACCGGCGCCGCGGCTGATGCACGATATCAAGCTGCCGGGGTGTTTTGTCAGCGATGCCTTGCTGGCGAAATTGCAGGCCGAAAGTGTCGATGAGCATCTGGAACGCGCTGCCCAGCAGGTGGCGATGTACAAGTCCATCGGCGCTGCTGGCGTGGATGTGGGCGGAGTGCATGATTTCGATATATTTGTCAAGATACTAAGACGGGCCGCGGAAATCGGCGACACATGGCGACAATTCAAGGACAATCTCTACTGGCCAGCGGACAAGGCATTTTATTTGTATGATGACAAAGACAGGATCGCAGAGCTATCTCGGCCTAAAAAGTGTTTTAATGAGAATTTTTTCGATTTTATGCATTGGGCGATTTTAGACCCGAAGCACAAAGGCTTTTGGGCGTTCCGTAAAATTCTAAAATGGGTCAGAGCGGACAAAGAGAAAAACTTCATGTACAAAGCCTTTAATGCCATAGAAAAAGGCTTCAAATATCTGGTATTTGAGTGTCAGGAATGCGGCGACTGCTATCTGCCTGAAAATTTTGGCTACTGCACCATCGGCGGCTGTGAAAAGGGGCTGGATAATGTCCCCTGCGGCGATGCGACAGTTACCGGCTATTGCGGCAACAATCTCGACCGGCTCTGTATTGGCGAGCGGGTGTATCATTCCGCCGCCGCTCAGATTGGAGGTCGTGAATTGCTGCGACAGGCGATCAATCGTCCGCGTATTCCTATGCTGGAACATACCAGCTCGATAGTGAATTATCTGTTTGGGAAGGATCATACGATGAAGCGGCCGCTGATTGAAATTGGCGAAGCGATCCATGCCTCGATCCCTAAAACCGGCGTGATTATGCGGGAACTGCACGCCCTCGGCGACGGTGCGTACGACAAGCCCAGCCCGCAATTAGATTATGTTCGCGCCTTGATTGAGTCGCAGGCCTCCGATGGCGCAAGCTATCTGGCAGTCAATCTGGATGCGTTTGGTGAAACCGATGCTGATGCGGCCGTCGAAATGATGCGGCATTATGTACATTTGGTACGCAACTGGGGTAAGGGTGTTCCGATCTGCGTTGACAGCAGCAATGACAATGTGCTGATAGCCGGATTAAAGGAGTGGTACAACACCGACCTGCCAGTTAAGCCCCCATTGCTCAACTCAATTAAAGTGCATACGGCGGACACGATGATGCCGCTGAAAAAACAGTATGATTTTTCATTTATCGGCTTGCTGGTTAGCGAAGATAAATCTACTGGTCCCGGCGGGTCGCATTCGGTAGATGAATTGTTTAGCTTAGCTCAGCAGATTTTCAATAAGGCGATGACGTTTGGCTTTAAGCCATCGGAGATATTTTTCGATTCAACCGTTTTTCCATTGGCGATTGATATGCCGATGGAGCCGGGCGTGCCGGGCTATACCTATCGGGCATTTAATACGATTAAAAAGATAAAATCCGACCCGAATATGAAAGATTGTCATTTTTCGCTGGGTGTCAGCAACTGCTGCCGTGACCTGCCGGGACGTAAAATCGGTATTTGCCGTGCGTATGTGGCCAAGGCGATGGAGCATGGTCTGGATGCGGGTATTGTCAATGTCGAACACCACTACGGCGAGAAGCCCGCCGACGCGGAATTGCTGGATTTGGTGGATTCATTCGTAAAGCTCGATGGTTCGATGGACAAACTGAACGATGCGATGATGAAAATGGGACAATTTTGTGCTTCGGTACGAAAACCGGAGTAATGGTCGAACCTATAGGAGCAACCAATGGATCAAACGAATTGTGTGTTTTGCAAAATTGCAGCAGGACAGATTCCCTGTTATAAAATCTTCGAGAATAACGCGGTGCTGTCATTTTTAGATATCAATCCGATTAGTGATGGCCACACCATTATCATCCCCAAGGCACATTATGAATCTGCTGAACTGTGTCCGCCGGAGATACTTGCTGAAGCGGCAAAGTCTTTCGGAGCGATTGCCAAAGCGGTTACCGCGGCAGTTGGTGCGCCAGCCTTCAATCTCCTGTGTAATAACGGCTCTCCCGCCGGACAAGTGGTAAAACACATCCACTTTCACATCATCCCCCGACGAGAAAATGACAATGTCTTTGCCCGGTGGCCTAAATATACCTATCCGGACGGTAAAGCTCCCGAATTGTTGAAAAAAATCCTTGCCCACTTTTAATCTCGCTTTTCTTTAGCCGCAAAGCGTGGTATAGTTTTTGTGATGATCAAGAAAAATCGCAGATTATTTATTATTGACGGCCACGCACACATCTATGCGGCCTATTATGCCCCGATGCGCCCGCTCAACAGTCCCTCTGGCGAGCCGACCAAGGCGGTGTTTGTCTTTACCACGGCGCTGCTGGGGCTGATTGAGCGGGAAAAGCCGGATATGCTGGTCGTGGCGATGGATTCGAAAACGCCAAGCTTTCGCGTTGCGATGTACCCGGAATACAAGGCTCACCGCCCGCCGATGCCGGAAGAGTTGCCCGGCCAGATTGCCCGTATCGAGCAGATTTTAGCCGCGTTGCAGATACCGATGCTGCGAGTCGATAGTTGGGAAGCAGATGACTTAATCGGCACATTAGCACACAAAGCCGCTGAGGCAGGCATTGATACATACATCTGCTCCAAAGACAAAGATATGCTCCAGCTTCTGGGCGACCATGTATCGACTTACGATATTAAAACCGGCCAAAAGACCGACCTGCAAAAACTTCACGAAGAGATAAAACTTCAGCCCCGTCAATTTATCGACGTATTAGCCCTGCAGGGCGACGCCTCGGATAATATCCCCGGTGTTCCCGATGTCGGTCCCAAGACAGCTCTTGAGTGGATTCAAAAATATGGCTCACTGGAAGAGCTTTATAACCACGCTGACGAGATCAAGGGCAAGCGGGGCGACAATCTCCGTAACCATAAAGACCTTGCTTTATTGAGCCAGAAATTAGTTACCATTGACTGCGGTGCACCGGTTGAACTCAATGAGAAGACCTTCGCGTTAACCGAGCCGGACAAAGATAAGCTGGCGGGGTTATTTCAGGAATTGGGCTTTACCCGATTATTGAGTCAGCTTGACATTAAATCTGCTGCGCCAAAAACCGAAAAGCCCAAAGAAAAATCGCAGTCATCCGCTGGTTTTGGACAAGGCACGCTGTTTGCCCTTGGCGCGGAATCCACTGTCGCGAAAACCCACGACCACGATTATCAGCTTATCGATACGCCGGAAAAATTCGATACTTTTTTCAAGTTGCTCCAGCAGCAGATGCGTTTTGCTGTCGATACAGAAACGACCTCGATTGACCCAATGCGAGCCGAATTGGTCGGCATGAGTTTCTGCTGGAAAGAACGTCATGCGTATTATCTGCCCGTCCGCGCACCGCTGGGTCAGCCTCGGCTGGATGTACACAAGATTCGTCCGATGCTGGCGCCGATTCTTGCGGACCCAAAGCGTTATAAAATCGGACAGAACTTAAAATATGATATGCTGGTGTTGGAAAATGCTGGTATGCCGCTGGCGGTTGAGGTGGGGGCAGCGTTTGATACCATGGTTGCATCCTATTGTCTGCACGCCGACCGTTCGAGCCATTCGATGGACGCCATGGCTAAAGATTATTTAAATTACGAACCAATACCGATTTCAGATCTGATCGGCAAAGGTAAAAACCAGATTACGTTTGACAGGGTCGATACCACCGCAGCGTGCGAATACGCTGCTGAAGATGCGGATGTTACCTGGCAATTATGGCAATACCTCGCGACACGGCTCGATGCACAGCCGGGCATTAAAAAACTGTTTGAAGAGGTTGAGATGCCGCTGATTTCGGTTCTGGCGAGGATAGAATTCAACGGGGTGTCGCTGGATACGGACCTGCTCCGCAAGATGTCTCGCTCAATCAATAAGCAGATCAGCGATCTTGTGGAACAAATTTATGCGCAGACTGGTGTACCGTTTAATATTGATTCGACCAAACAGCTTGCTGAGATATTGTTTGACCGGCTAAAATTGCAAAGCATCCGTCAGGGCAAGACTCTTCGCAGTACGGACGCGGACGTGCTGGATCAATTGTCCGGACAGCATCCGATTGTCCCGCTGCTGCTGGAATACCGCCAAATGGTTAAATTACTGAATACTTACATCGACAAACTGCCGCTGCTGGTCAATCCGCGCACCAGCCGCGTCCATGCTTCGTTTAATCAGACGGTTACGGCGACAGGGCGACTTAGCTCCTCCGACCCGAATCTGCAAAATATCCCAATCCGTACCGAATTAGGCAAACAAATCCGCTCGGCGTTTGTTCCCAAAGACAAAGACGGCTGCATTTTCAGTGCGGACTATTCACAGATTGAACTGCGGCTGTTGGCGCATTTTTCAAAAGATGCTGCGTTGCTCAAGGCGTTTGCTGAAGATATGGATATTCATACGTTTGTCGCATCGCAGATTTATGGTGTTGCTTTGGCAGAAGTGTCTTCGGAAATGCGTACCAAAGCCAAGGCTGTCAATTTCGGCATCATCTACGGGCAGGGGGCGTATGGGCTTTCCCAGACTGTCGGCATCGGTCAGTCCGAGGCAAAAAAGTTCATTGATGATTACTACGCACGGTATCCCTTGATCCGCAAATTTATGGACGGAGTTATCGACCGAACGAATAAGATGGGTTATGCCGAGACAATCCTTGGCAGACGCAGACCGATTGCAGGCTTAGACAGCAAGAATTTCAATATCCGTTCCCAGTCCGAGCGGCTGGCGGTCAATACCGTCATCCAGGGCTCTGCGGCGGACTTGATTAAAGTGGCAATGGTTGCCATTCAGCATCGCATCGACAAAGACCGCTTGCCGATTAAGATGATTTTGCAGATTCACGACGAACTGGTCTTTGAATTGTCTGAAAAAGATGCCGAAAAGCACTCCGCATGGATTATCGAGGCGATGACTAGTGCGATTGCCGTCGATGTCCCGCTCAAAGTCGATACCTCCATCGGCAAATCTTGGCTGGAATAAGAGGCATTTATTTTTTGGGTTTGTTTAGCGATTAGAATTTAATTCTTACGATTTCTTCCGTCCGCCTTGCCCTGTCCCGACGTGCCGCCCGATGGACGCAATCCGTCCGCGCAGGCAGCCATTACATTGCTGGGCGGTCTCGTTGATGCACGCCTTGCCGGGGTAGATTTCGTATTTCGTGCGGTATTCCAGCG
>Ga0209450_10001119_pt1 | contig 13398 bp, 12 predicted proteins | sample FrelakmetLWP11LW_FD_187149 | JGI IMG/M metagenome (GOLD analysis project Ga0209450, IMG submission 187149) | Freshwater lake sediment microbial communities from the University of Notre Dame, USA, for methane emissions studies - LWP11 LW (SPAdes)... | ecosystem: Environmental > Aquatic >... | reverse complement strand
CCGCCGCGGCTGTCGAAGGCGAGGCGGGAGCCTCCGGCGGCCTCGGTGATGTCGAGGAGTCGCCAGCCCGGCGCCCAGTCGACCCCCGCGGCAACGGCGTCCGCGAGCCTTCGCGTGTAGATCGCGCCCATGCGACCGACACGGAACTCGGTCTTCCGGCTCTCGAGGTCGAGCCGGCGTCCGGCCGGGGACCACAGCGTCACGTGACGGATCGCCGGGCCGAGGGCGTCCTCCGGGAGCGGGAAGTCCTCGAGCGTCCGGCGGACGAAGATGCCGGTGGTGTGCACCTGCCGGCCGAGGTCCCGCCGGCGGTCGGCGAGCAGCACCGACACGCCGCGGGCGGCGAGGCGACCGGCGCACTCCAGGCCGGCGAGCCCGGCGCCGACGACGGCGACGTCGACGTCGAGGCGATGCGGCGCCGCGGTCACGACGCCGCCGCCCCGGCCAGGCCGCCGAAGCGCCGCTCGCGGCGGCGGAAGCAGGCGAGCGCGGCCTCGAGGTCGGCCGCGCCGACGTCCGGCCAGCGCACCGGCGTAAAGAACAGTTCGGCGTAGGCGCACTCCCAGAGCAGGAAGTCCGACAGCCGTTGCTCGCCGCCGGTGCGGATCAGGAGGTCGACGTCGCGCGGCGGCCACGCCCGGGTGACCGCGGCGACCGCGGCGCCCAGTCCCTCAAGCCCGGCCGCGCCCGACCCGACCAGGGCCGCCGCCGCGGCGACGAGCGCCTCGCGTCCGGAGTAGTCGATGGCCAGCCGGAGGTCGAGCCGCTCGCCCCCCGCGGTGGCGGCCTCGGCGCCGGCGATGGCGGCGAGCACGGTGCGGGACAGGCGGTCGCGGCGGCCGGTGACCGACAGCCTGACGCCGCTTCTGGCGCAGCGCCCGGCCTCGCGGCCGAGGAACTCCTCGAGCAGGGTCATGAGGGCGTCGACCTCGGGGCGGGGCCGCCGCCAGTTGTCGGCGGAGAAGGCGAACAGCGTGAGCGTGTCGATCCCGAGGCCGGGTGCGGCCTCGACGGTGCGCCGCACCGCCGCCGCGCCGGCACGATGGCCGGCGGCGCGCGGCAGGCCGCGTTCGACCGCCCAGCGGCCGTTGCCGTCCATGATGATCGCCACGTGGAGCCCTGAGGCGACGGGGTGCGAGGAACTTTGCATCATAAAGTAGCCTCCGAAAAAAAAGCGCCTCACCGCCGGCGCACCGCCTCGATGATCGCCTCCATGTGGTCGAGGTAGCGGCCGAGGGCCTCGCGACCGTGTTGTGTGAGGGCGAACTCGGTGCGCGGCATCCGCCCCGCGAACCCCTTCGTGCAGGTGACGAACCCGGCCTCCTCGAGCTTCCGGGCGTGCACCGAGAGGTTGCCGTCCGTCGTCCGCACCGCCGCCTTGAGCTCGTTGAACGACATCGTCGCGTTGACTGCCAGGGCGCTCATGATCGCCAGCCGCGTCCGCTCGTGGATGAGCCGCTCGAGCCGGTCGTCTCCCGCCGGGACAGCCGGCGCGCGCCGCGGTCGCGGTGTCGCTCCCGCCACCCCGGTCGGCGGCCGCTGCGCGCGGGCTGCCCTAGCCACCGTGCCTCCGCGCGACGACCACCCCGAAGGCGACCTGGAGGGCACCGAACCCACCCCCGAGCAGCACGTCGGCCCACATCGGCGGGACGAACAGGGCGACGATCCCGAGGGCGAAGATCGCGCCGCCCATCGCCGGCACCGCCCGAACCGAGAAGGCGCCGCCCGCCGCCACCGCCGTCCCGTAGAGCAGCAGCCAGACGCCGGGGAGCAGGCGGTGCAGCCCCGCGCCGGCCAGCGCCACCGTGAGCAGGGCGCCGACGACCAGCGGCGGGGTGAAGGCGAGGGCGAACTTGCGGGCCGGCGCCGAGGTGAGCGGATGGCCGGTGCGCCGCGACTTGCGGACCAGCGCCACGACGCCCACCGCGGCGGCGAGCCCGGCTGCGGCGAGCCAGACTGCGAGCCAGCGCCCGGCCGTCCCCTGGCGGCTCGCGACCACGGCGGCGGTCAGGCCGACCGTACCCATGCCGACGCCGCCCCAGCCGGGCACGGCGGTGAACGACGAGGCCCCTTCCATCGCCGAGCGGATGTAGGCGAGGTGGTCGAGGGCGCGACCGTGCAGGGAGGCGGTCTCGGGCTCGTCGGAGCGCGCGACTCGTGCCGGGTTCACGGCCCGATTGTCCGCCCGCTGGAAGTTTGTGTCAAGTACTTTGCATCATGAAGTGCAGACCACCGACCCTCACGGGCGCAATGTGAACCCCGACACCCGCAACCAACTGTCGTAGCCCGGTGTCAGCTCGACCCGTGCCGACACGCCGATCAGTCCCCAGCGCTCGACCAGCGGCAGGACCGGCAACGCCCCGAGCGCGCGCCGCTGTGCCTGCTGGAGGAAGCGGACCCGTCGGGCCGGGTCGAGCTCGACGGCGGCCGCCTCGAGCAGCCTGTCCACCTCGGGATCCGAGAAGGAGGCGTAGTTCTCCTCGCCGAGCCCGCGTGCCGGGTCGGGAGTGTGGAACACCGCGTCGAGCACTTCCGAGGCGTCGGCGGTCGTGCAGCTCCGGCCGAACGAGGAGAGCGGCAGCTCGCGAGCCTTGGCGCGCCGCATCACCTCCGGGAACGTCATCGGCCGGGGGATCGCGCGGACCCCGATCCTCCCCAGGTCGGCGACCACCGTCTCGATGAAGCCGGGCGCACCCATGCCGTGCGCGAGCTCGACCTCGAAGCCGTCCGCGAAGCCGGCCTCGGCCATCAGCCGGCGGGCTTCGTCCAAGTTGAACGGTGCCGGCCGGAGGCTCGCGTCGTAGCCTAGCGCGACCGGGTGGACGTACTGCGAGGCCACCGTGGCGAAGCCTCGAAACACCCCATTGGCGAGGTGCTGACGGTCGATCGCGAGGAGCATCGCGCGCCGCACCCGGGGATCGGAGAGGGCCGCCCCGACGCGCGGCGGCGCCGCGTCCGGGTTGAGCTGCAGCCACCGCACCTGGAGCTGCGGATGCGCCACGGTGCGCAAGCCCGGGCGGTCGCCGAGGGTCCGCGCGTCGTGCTCCGGGAACGCGGCGGCGACGTCGATCTCGCCCCGCAGGAAAGCCGCCGTCCGCGCGGAGTCGTCCTCGACGAAGGTGAAGCGGACGCGGCGTACCGGGGATCGCCCGTGCCAGCCGGCGAACCGTTCGGCGCTCAGGCTGCCGTCCGGCGCCCGTTCCACGAAGCGATACGGCCCGGTCCCGACCGGCTCGGTGATCTCGTCCCGGGTGGCCAGCGCCCGCGGGACGACGGAGACGAACGCCAGGCGGTTGAGGAGCGCCGGCGCGGGACCGGCGGTCTCGATCACGACGTCGTCGCCGTCGGCGCGCACGGCGACGATGCCCGTCAGGTGGTGGCGGATGCGCGATCCCGGGTGCGAGCGGGCGCGCTCGAAGCTGGCCACGACGTCGGCGGCGGCAAGCGGCGAGCCGTCGTGGAAGCGCACGCCCCGGCGCAGGTGGACGCGGGTACGTGTCGGCTCGAGCTGCTCCCAGGAGGTGGCGAGCGCCGGTTGGATCTTCATCTCGGGGTCGAACACGACCAGGCCGTCGTAGAAGTTGCAGAGCAGCGACCAGGCGACGATCTCGTTGTGCAGGTGTGGGTCGAGGGTCGACGGCGGGTTCTGGAAGGCGACGACCACCGGCTGGTCGGTGTCGTGGGCGAAGCAGCCGAGCAGCGGTCCGAGCAGCGCGAGCAGGGCGACGCCCAGTGCCGTGCGACGACGGCTCGCGCTCCCAAGTCGGTGTGGGGTACCCGAAGGCCCGCTCCTGCTCACTGGCTCTCCCCTCGATCATTCTAGGTCCTCGGCCGCCCTGTCGCCTCCCTACCGTCGTCAGTCGGCCGGCGGGCGCGATGGCACAATCGCCACATGAACCCTGCCGGAGCGGCCGACCTCCACGTCGTCCTGGTCCACCCCGAGATCCACTGGAACACCGGCAACGCCGGCAGGACCTGTCTCGCCGCCGGCGCCCGACTCCACCTCGTCCGGCCGCTCGGGTTCTCCCTCGACGGCCGCGAGGTGAAGCGGGCCGGTCTCGACTACTGGGAGCGCGTCGACCCCGTGATCTGGCCCGACTGGTCGGTTCTGGAGGCGGCGCTGCCCTCCCTCGGCGAGCCGTTCCTGTTCTCGGCCGAGGGCGAGCGTTCGCTGTGGGACGTGACGTTCCCGAGGCCGGCGGTCCTCGTGTTCGGCCGCGAGAGCGTCGGCCTGCCGACGCCGCTGCGCGCCCGCCATGCCGACCGCGTCGTCCGTATCCCGATGGCGCCGGGCGGGGTCCGCTCGCTCAACCTGTCGAGCGCGGTCGCCATCACCGTCTTCGAGTTCCTCCGCCAGCACCGCCTCCCGTGACCCCCAGGGGTGGGCGGGGGCTCGGACCACGGGCCACGGACCACAGGCCACGGGCCACGGTTCTTCAGCGCACCGGGTAGTCCGGCCTGGCCGGGAAGCTGAACGGCGCCTCCCTGATCTGCTGCAGCACCACCGCGATCGCCTTCTCGAGCTGCGCGTCCCGGCCGGCCGTGGCGGAGGCCGGGTCGTTGTCGACGACGATGTCCGGGTCGGCGCCGTGGTTCTCCACCCACCACGCCCCCTCGCGGCCGTAGAAGGAGTTGTTCGACTGCTGCACCGTGCCGTTGTCGATGGTGCGCTGGCCGTTGACGATGCCGACCAGGCCGCCCCACGACGGCACGCCGACCACGGTGCCGAGCTTGCGCGCCTTGAAGTGCTCGAGGAACGCCTCGCCGTCGGAGCCGTTGTACTCGTTGGTCACCACGACGAGGCGCGCCGTCGAGGTCGACCCCGGGTAGCGGAACGGCTCCATGTCCCGCAGCACGTTGGTGGCGACCATCTGCCGCTCGAGCTTGTCGATGAGGAAGTACTCGGTCCAGCCGCCGCCGTTGCCGCGCACGTCGATGATCAGCCCCTTCTTGTACTTGAAGGCGCGCCAGAACTTGTCGAACTGGGCGATGTTGTCGGCGCCCATGGCGGTGATGTGCATGTAGCCGACGTCGCCGTTGGTGGCGGCGCGCACGGTGTCGATGTTGTCGGCGAGCCAGCGGTTGTAACGAAGCTCGGTCTCCGAACGCACCGGCGTGACCTCGTAGGTGCGCGCGCCCGCCGCCTCGGGCCGGGAGCTCACGGTGACCGTGAGCTTCTGCCCCTTGACCACCTGCATCAACGCGTAGGGGTTGACGCCGACCCTGACCTCCCGGCCGTTGACGGCGATCAGGAAGTCGCCCGCCTTGACGTCGACGTCGGGCCTGGCGAGGGGGGCCGTGAGGCCGCGATTGTACGGGGTGGGCCCGAGAATGCGGGCGAACCGGTAGAAGCCGGAGGCGTCGGGGACGAGGTCGGCGCCGAGCAGGCCGGTGAACGTCGTCGCCTCGGGCGCCTTCGCCGGCCCGCTGTCGCCGCCGCCGATGTAGGTGTGCGACACGCACAGCTCGCCGACCATCTGCGAGAGCAGCCAGTTGAGGTCGGCGCGCGACGACAGGTCGGGCAGGAAGGCGCGGTAGGCGTCGCCGATGCGCCGCCAGTCGCGCCCGTGCATCGCCGGGTCGTAGAAGAAGTCCCGGTACCAGCGCCAGGTGTCGGCGAAGATCTGCGCCCACTCCTCGCGCGGCTTCACACGGCAGGCCATGCGGGCGAGGTCGAGCGTCTCACCCGACGACTTCGCGGCGAACGCCTTGGCCACGGCCGAGACGTGGTAGGCGTCGCCCTTCTTGACGATCATCTGCTCGCGGTTGGCGGACAGCTTCCAGTCCGACACCGTGGTCTCGAGGCTGACCTCTTTCTGCTCGGCGACGTCGAACAGGTGGAGCGTCCAGACGTCCTTGCCCGACGGCGTGAAGACCTGCTCGATCTCGTCGTCGCCGAAGAAGTCGGACGACGCCCACGTCACCATCCCCTTGCCCGCCTTGAGGTAGAAGTAGTTGCCGGCCTTGACCGGGAGCGGGAAGACGCGGTCGCCGATGCCGTCGAGGTCGATGCGGAACGGCAGCGCCTCGGGCTTCTTCGCGTTCTTGGCGACCTTGTCGAACGGCGGCCGCTGCCCGGCTACGAGCTGCACCGCCATTACCTGGACCGGGTCGGGGACGACGTGGTTGTCCTCGAAGATGTCGAGCCGGGCCGTGAAGTTGCGGTACGACAGGAAGTACAGCAGGGAGCCGTCGGCGTCGAACGACGGGTTGAGGCAGTCGTAGAACTCGTCGGTGATCGGGACGCTCTTCGCCTGCTCGAGGCTGTAGAGGAAGATCCGGTTGTTGCGGTTGAGCTGGACGAACGAGTAGGCGATCCACTTCGAGTCCGGTGACCACGAGTAGTCGGAAACCTCCCAGTAGAACTCGTCGTTCTTGAGCTGGTTGGAGGCGGCGAACTTGACCAGCTTCTTCGTCGCCACGTCCACGTAGAACAGCGCGAAGTCCTTGTTGCCGAAGAGGATCTTCGTCCCGTCCGGGGACCATTCGAGGTGGTAGACGGTGCGGTCCAGGGTGGTCGTGAGCTGCTCGGCCGGCGCGCCGCCCGCCACCGCGGCGACGTAGAGCTGGTACTCGCCGGTGGCGTCGGAGACGTACGCGACCCTGGTGCCGTCGGGGGAGAGCTGCGGGAAGCGCTCGCGCACGCCCGGCGTGTCGGTGAGGTTGCGGGTGGCGGCGTTCTCGTCGGTCGGGACCAGGAAGACGTCGCCGCGCGCCTCGAGGACGCCGAGCATGCCGTCGTTGGAGACCGCCATCGAGTGGACGTACTCCTTCGGGTTGACGGTGCGCTCGGCGAGCTGCCAGCGATCCGAAGGGACGTCGACCGCGACCTCGCGGACGGCCTGCGAGGCGAGGTCCATCGCGGTGAGCCGGCCGGCATGCACGAAGACGACGGTCCGCCCGTCGGTCGAGGGCTGCTGGACGTCGAAGTCGTCGTAGCGCGTGAGCTGCTCGATCGCACCGGTCGCGAAGTCGCGCCGATACAGGTTGGCGATGCCCTTCTCGCCGCGGTCGGACACGAAGAGCATGGCGTCGCCGACCCACATCGGGTACGCGTTCTTGCCGACGTAGTCGGTGAGCTGCGTGAAGCTGCCCGCCTTCAGGTCGGCGAGCCAGATGTCCTGGTGCTGTCCGCCCTTGTAGCGCTTCCAGTAGTACTCCTCGCGGCCGCGTCGGTTGTAGACGATCTTCGTGCCGTCGGGGGAGAACGAGCACAGCACGCCGCGCTCGACGGGCAGGCGGGTCGGCAGCGAGGCATCGAGGCCGACCTCGTAGAGGCGCACGATGGGCCGGAAGGTGTTCTCGTGCCCCGAGCGGAAGACGACCCTCGTCGAGTCGGGGGTCCACGTCACCGGCTCCACGCTGCTTCCCGCCCAGGTCAGGCGCTTCGGTGCGCCGCCGCCGGCCGGCATCACGTAGACGTTGCGGCTGCCGTCGTAGTCGCCGGCGAAGGCGATCCACGCCCCGTCCGGGGAGAAATGCGCCGCCTCCTCGGTGCCGGGATGGCTGGTCAGGCGGGTCGCAGCGCCGCCCGCGAGCGGCACGCGCCACAGGTCGCCCTCGTAGGTGAAGAGGATCTCGGAGCCGCGGACGTCGGGGAACTGCATGAAACGCGCCGGCACCCCGGCGGCCGCGAAGGTCGCCAGGGTCAGCCCGGCGACGGCCAGCAGGACCATGGACTTGCGCATCGACGTGTCTCCCTCCGCCAGCGCCCGTCTCGCGGCGGGGCCGGTTGCTCGTTCACTCACCGATGATCTTGACGAGCGCGCGCTTCGGCCGCCGCCCGTCGAACTCGCCGTAGAAGATCTGCTCCCAGGGGCCGAAGTCGAGCCGGCCCCCGGTGATCGCGACGACCACCTCGCGCCCCATGATCTGCCGCTTGTGGTGCGCATCGCCGTTGTCCTCGCCGCTGCGGTTGTGGCGGTAGCGGGCCGGCGAGGGGTCGAACGGCGCGAGCTGCTCGAGCCAGCGCTTGTAGTCCTCGTGCAGCCCCGGCTCGTCGTCGTTGATGAACACCGAGGCGGTGATGTGCATGGCGTTGACCAGGCACAGCCCCTCTTGGACTCCCGAGGCGCGCACGGCGTCCTCGACGTCGCCGGTGATGTTGACGAAGTCCATGCGCTGCGGCACGTTGAAGGTCAGGTAGCGGGTCAGCGACTTCACGGCTCCCTCCGCGGTGGGACGGTCTTGCGCTCCTGCATCGCACGGGCGATCGCCGTGGTCAGCCGGCGCGGCGCGACGCGCACCGACTGCACGAGGATCCGGTTCACCAGGCCAGGGACGACGACCCGCGTCCCGCGGCGCATCCCGGCGAGACCGATGCGTGCCACGGTCGCGCTGTCCATCATCGGCATCGTGCCGCTGACCAGCCGCGCCGACTCCATCGACGCCCGCGCCTGGAAGCCGGAGCGGGTCGGCCCCGGGCACAGCGCCGTCACCGTCACCCCGCTGCCCGCGAGCTCGTTGGCGAGCGCCTCGGAGAACGACAGCACGAACGCCTTCGAGGCGTAGTAGACCGCCATCAGCGGTCCCGGCTGGAAGGCGGCCGTCGAGGCGACCTGCAACACCCGGCCGCGGCCGCGCGCCACCATGGCGGGGACGAACAGCTTGGTCAGGTGGACGAGCGCTGCGACGTTGACCTGCAGGAGGCCGAGCTCGGCCTCGAGCGGGATGTCGGTGAAGCGGCCGTAGGTGCCGAACCCGGCGTTGTTGACGAGCACGTCGACGGTCAGCCCGGCGCCGTCCACCGCGACGCGGACCGCCTCCGGCGCCGCCGGGTCGGCGAGGTCCGCCGGCACGACAGTGACGGCGGTGCCGTGGGCCGCGTGCAGCTCGGCGGCGAGCCGGTCGAGCGCCTCGCGGCTCCGTGCCACCACGACCAGGTCGTGGCCGTCGGCGGCGAGCCGTCGCGCGAGCTCCAAGCCGATCCCGGACGACGCGCCGGTCACCAGGGCGGTCGGTCTCCGCTCGTTCACCGAGGTCATCGCCACCTCCTCGCTCGGCACCGGCCCGAGGTGCCGCCGGGCCGCCAGGTTCGGCGATACTAGCAGCGCCGGCGGCCGTCGCGGCCGCCGCGGGGAGGACGGATGGCCCACATCGTGGTCGAGCACGACCCGGACGAGACGCGGCTCGCGAGCCTCGGCGTGCGGCGCTGGCCGATCTGGACCAAGGAGGTCTCGGTCTTCGCCTGGACCTACGACGAGCCCGAGACGTGTTTCTTCCTCGCCGGCGACGTCGTGGTCACCCCCGACGGCGGCGACGGCGTGCGCATCGGCGCCGGTGACCTCGTGACCTTCCCGACCGGGATGTCGTGCACCTGGGACGTCCGCGCCGCGGTCCGCAAGCACTACCGCTTCGGTTGATCGCCCCGTCCTCCGCTTTACTCGGGGCCGGGGAGAACCTACCCTGCGGCCGACCAGGCGGACAGGGAGGGTTCATCGGAGGCGTCATGACGGCCAGGAACTCCGAGGGCGGCTCGCGGATCGGCGAGCTGCTGCTGTCGACCGGGCTCATCAGCGAGCAGCAGCTCAACGAGGCGCTCGACTACCAGAAGCAGTGCGACTGCAAGCTGGGCTCCGCCCTGGTGGCGCTCGGCGCGATCGAGGAGAAGATCCTCGCCGCCTTCCTCGCCATGCAGCGCGGGATCAAGGCCATCCACCTGGCGGAGCGGACAGTGAGCCCGGACGTCCTCGCACTCCTCTCCCCGGTGACCGCGCGGCGCCTCGGCGCCATTCCCCTCGAGCGCGACGGCGATGTCCTCAAGGTCGCGATGGTCGATCCCGGCGACGAGGACATCGTCCGCACGATCGAGGCCGAGACCGGCCTGCGGGTGCGCGGCTACATCGCGCCCCAGACGTCGATCCACGCCGCCCTCAAGCGCTTCTACCCCGACGGTAGCCCGGGCGGACAGCCGCACCTGCCCGACCTGCGCCACCTCCGCCGGCAGGTCGCCGACGCCCGCCGGATCCTCGAGGCCATCGAGCGCGACCTCAGCATCCTCTAGCGCTCGCCCGCGCCTCGCAGCCCTGCCTTGTCCTGCTTCCGGGTGGGTGGGTGGCCCGGACCCCGGATCCCGGGCCCCCGTCTCTTCAGTTGTCGGCGACGATCCGTCCGTCCTCGACGGTGACGCTGCGCGGCGCGCGCTGCGCGATCGCCGGGTCGTGGGTGATCACGAGCAGCGTGTGCCCGGCCTGCCAGAGGTCCTCGAAGACGTGGAGGATGTCGCGGCCCGAGCCGGAGTCGAGGTTGCCGGTCGGCTCGTCGGCGAGGATGAGGTCCGGCCGGCAGGCGAGCGCCCGGGCGATGGCGACGCGCTGCATCTGCCCGCCCGACAGCTCGGTCGGCTTGTGGCGCATGCGGTCGGCGAGGCCGACCTCCGCGAGCAGCTCCTCGGCCCGCTCCCGGCGCGCCCGCGTCGCCATCCCGGCGAACAGGAGGGGCAGCTCGACGTTCTCGAACGCGGAGAGCTGCGGGAGCAGGTTGAAGTTCTGGAACACGAAGCCGATCCGGCGGTTCCTCACCTCGGCCAGGCGGTCGAGCGTGAAGCGCCCCACCTCCTCGCCCTTGAGCCGGTACGACCCGCCGGTCGGGGTGTCGAGGCAGCCGACGATGTTCATCAGCGTCGACTTGCCCGACCCCGACGGCCCGACGACCGTGACGAACTCGCCGGCGCGGACCGTGAGGTCGACGCCGGACAACGCCTCGACCGTGACCGGACCGGTCTCGTACACCTTGCGAATGCCGGCGAGCTCGACGAGCGCACCGTTCCCGTTGCCGTTGCCGCCGTTCTTGCCGCCGTTCCCGAAGTGCCCGAACATGGCCCGCCTCTCACTCGTAGCGCAACGCCTGCGCCGGGTGCACCGCGACCGCGCGCCGCGACGGGAAGTACCCCGCGAGCAGCCCGAGCGCGCCGAGGAGCAGCACGGTCACCAGCGCCACCGGCAGCGAGAACGTCGGTTGCCCGAGGAACTGCATCGCCTCGTTGTCGACCTTCGACTGCACGAAGGCGAGCGTCTCGACGACCGCCACGCCGACGCCGATCCCGATCCCGCCGCCGATGAAGGTGAGCGCCGTGGCCTCGACGACCAGCGCGCCCATGACGTAGACCCGGCGCGCGCCGAGCGCCATCTGGATGGCGATCTCCCGGGTGCGGTGACGGACCACCGCGTACATGATGTTGGCCACCCCGACGCCGCCGATGAGCAGGGTCAGGGCGCCGATCACGCCGAGGAACACCTCGATGCCGATGATGATGTTGCGCCCGGTCTGCTGCGTCTTCACGGTGTCCCACACGTACATCGCCCGCTCGTCGGTAGGGTCGAAGCGGTACTTGACGCCCAGGACCTCGTTGAAGCGCTTCTTCGCCCGCTCCATCTGCTCCGGCTCGGCGACCTTGAACACCAGATTGGAGAGGTAGCGCCGGCCGAACACCGCCTCGTAGGTGGACAGGGGGATCACGGCGTGATCGGCGTCGGGGCCGCCGTACATCCCCATCTGCTTCTTCTTCTGCATCACCCCGACGACCAGGAACGGCACCTGGTTGACCTGGACCGTCTCGCCGAGCGGCTCGTGCTCTCCGAACAAGTTCTTCGCCAGCTCGTCGCCGAGGAAGATCACCCGTCGCTTGAGCCTGAAGTCCAACTCGTTGATGAAACGGCCTCCCTCGGCCGGCCGGTGGTTGCGCAGCTCCCCGTAGGCCGGGTGCGCGCCGATGACGTTCTTGTTCACCGACACCCGGCCCCAGGCGAGCTGCGGCCGCGAGCGGATCTCGCCGGTGGCGGCGGTGATCTCGTCGACCCCGGCGACCACCAGGTCGACGTCCTCCTGGAGCAGCCGGAGGTCACGGCCGGGCGGGAACCCGGCGTAGGGCTTGGAGGTCTCGCCGGGCCAGATCACCGCGATCCCCGTTCCCATCCCCGCCCAGCCGTCGACCATCGAGCGCTTGAGCCCCTCGCCGAACGACAGCAGGAGGACGATGGAGATTGTCCCCCAGGTGATCGCCATGACGGTCATCACCATCCGCTTGCGCTGGATCTTCGCGGCCGAGCGGAACAGGCGCAGGATCACGGAGGCGGCGTTCACGGCTACAGCCTCAGCGCCTCGACCGGGTTGAGCGAGGCGGCGGTGCGGGCGGGGAAGAAGCCGGCCAGGAACCCGATCAGCCCGAGGACCGCGGTCGTGATCGTCGCCACCTGGGCCGAGATCACGGGCGTCCCGACGTACTCGATGGCCGCCGCCGGGAACGACGCACACACGGCCCACGCGATGCCGAGGCCGAGCACGCCGCCGATCGCGGTCAGGGCGAGCGTCTCGAAGAGGATCTGGCCGACGACGAAGCGCCGCTTGGCGCCCAGCGCCATCTTCAGGCCGATCTCCTTGGTCCGCTCCTCGACCACCACGTGCATGATGTTGGACACCCCGATCCCGCCGACCACCAGCGTCAGCGTGCCGACGATGCCGAGGAACAGCCGGAAGGCGAGCATGAAGGTGTCCATGAACTCGAGGTTCTCGTTGGTGTCCCACATCCCGACCGCCTCGGTGTCCTCGGGGTCGAAGCGGTGGGTGCGGGCGAGCGACGCGATGACCTCCTTCTTGGCCGCGGCGGCATCGTCGCGCTCGGCGACCTGAAAGACGAAGTTGTCGACGTAGGCGCGGTTGTACATCGCCTTGAAGGTCGACGCCGGCAGGTTGGCGCGGTCGTTGTCCCGGTTGTTGTAGGACGAGTCCTGGTCCTTCTCGGCGAGCACGCCGATGACGACGAAAGGCACGCCGTTGATGACCACCTCGCTACCGACCGCCTCGTCGACGCCGAACAGGTCGCTCTTCAGCTTGTCGCCGAGGAAGACGACGCGCCGGCGGTGCGACATGTCGGCGTCGTCGACGAAGCGGCCCCCGGTCGTCGGGTTGAGGTTCCGCATCACCCCGAACTCCGCATTGGTCCCGGACATCCCGGGGATGAAGACCTTGCGGCCGACGCGGAAGCGCAGGTTCCACGCCGAGTACTCGCCCGACAGCCTGGTGATCAGCGGGACCTCGCGCCGCACCTTCTCGAGGTCCTCGTCGGTGACCCGGATGCGCCGGCCGCGGCCGAGCCCGTCCCACGCCTTGGAGGTCCGCGACGGCCAGGCGATGACGATGTTCTCGCCGAGGCCCTTGATGCTGGCAATGAGCTTGCCGTGCAGCCCCTGGCCGAAGGCGAGCATGAGCGTCACCGCCGCCGTCCCCCACACGATGCCGAACAGCGTGAGGAACGTCCGCAGCTTCTGGCTGCGCACGTCGCGCAGGAGCTGCAGCGAATAGTGCCGGAAGGTCACGGTACCCCCACCCGCCCGGCCGACAGCCGACAGCTCACAGCTCTCCCCCAACCGACCCACACAGCACGGCCACCGCCCACCCACC
>Ga0209450_10001118_pt1 | contig 13400 bp, 9 predicted proteins | sample FrelakmetLWP11LW_FD_187149 | JGI IMG/M metagenome (GOLD analysis project Ga0209450, IMG submission 187149) | Freshwater lake sediment microbial communities from the University of Notre Dame, USA, for methane emissions studies - LWP11 LW (SPAdes)... | ecosystem: Environmental > Aquatic >... | reverse complement strand
CATGAGCACTTCATGAAGGAAGAATCCCAACCAGACGCTTTCCCCTTTGCCGTGCTCGCCCACCCGATTCATGCCATCGTTCCAGTCACCGGAGCCGATGAGCGGCAACCCGTGTTCGCCGCGGCCAAGACCCCTCAGAATGGCTCGCACACAGTGCTCGTAAAGCGTGGCCGATTCATTGGACCGCTCGGGCAGATCATAATAGGAGTCCTCGTCCATGCTGACCGGCCGTCCTTCGATAAAGGGGATGGATTCATCCAATACCCCCGTGTCCCCTGTGTTGAGAACGTAGCGGCACGTCGCCAGTGGCAGCCAGAGGTAATCATCCGAGCAGTGTGTGCGCACGCCTCGGCCCGAGGGGGGGTGCCACCAATGTTGAACATCGCCCTCCCGGAACTGGCGCGCCGCGCTGCGGAGCAGGTGCTCGCGCACAAGCCGCGGCTCCGAGTGGACAAGCGCCATCACGTCCTGCAACTGGTCGCGGAAGCCGAAGGCCCCTCCCGGCTGGTAGTATCCGTTCCGAGCCCAGAGACGGCACGCCAGGGTCTGGTACAAGAGCCAGCCGTTGGCCAGAACATTGAGGGACGGGTCGGGTGTTTCCACCTGCACGGCGCCGAGCGTGTGCCTCCAGTACTGCCATACCGCTTCGAGCGCGCCCCTCGCAGCCGCAGATCCCCGGAAACGATGGATCCTGTTGATCGCGTCACTGTCGTCTTGCCCTGTGCCAAGCATGAAGACCATCTCACGCTCCTGCCCGTCGGCCAGATCGAAGGGGACCTGGATCGCCGCGCAGGGATCGAGGGCAGCCCCGACCCTGCCGGAAAGCCGGGCCCGGGTCATCGCCTCCGGGCTACGAAGCGTGCCGTTCCGACCCAGGAACTCCCTCCGGTCGCCGGTCACGGTCCGGGTCGCATCGTCGACGTCGAAAAAGGCAACCCGGCCGGCGAACTCCGTGTTGTAGGGGTTCCGTGCGAAGAGCGCTCCGCTTTCGGGATCGATTTCGGTGATCACATGCATGCCCGTTTTCGACCGCAGGTCTCCCAGCACCCATTCTACGTACCCGGTGGCGGAGAGGCGGCGAGATCGGCCGGACTCATTTCGCACTTTCAGCACCGTTAACTTGATCGGCGCGTCCAGGGCCACGTAAACGCACAGCTCTGAACGGATGCCGCGCTCCGTGTGCTCGAAAATGCTGTAGCCGAACCCGTGCCGGCTGGCGTAAGGCGTCGCTCCGCGGCTCGGCAGCGGCGAGGGGGACCAGAAGTGGCCCCTCTCTTCGTCGCGGATGTAAAAGGCTTCCCCGCTCGAATCGCTTACGGGGTCGTTGATCCAGGGAGTGAGGCGGAACTCGCGGGCATTCTCGCTCCAGGTGCAGGCAACGCCGCTCTCCGAGATGACGGTTCCGAATTGCGGGTTCGCCAGCACATTCACCCACGGCGCCGGCGTCATCTGCCCTTGTGCGGTCGAAACGACGTACTCGCGCCCATCGGGGGTGAACCCGCCCAGCCCGTTGAAGAAGATCAGATCCCGGCGAGGCAACGCGGCGATGGGCGAGGGTTTGGGTCGGCCGGTGCGGGTCGGCGCGAGGCTCGGCACGAGCGCGTCTGCAAGGCCGCCACGGTCGAGCTGCTCCTCCAGCGTCCCCCGGCTGTCAATGACGATGGCGCGAGCGACGGTTTGGAGCAGGATGCGGTCTTCGTTCGAGATCTGGTCGGCAGATCTCACAAAGATGCCGCCCGGTCGATCGGTCACGTTGGCTTCGATGCCTGCGGCAATCAGCCCCGTGATTTGATCGTGAAGCACTTGCCGGTAGCCGGAGTAATCTTCGTTCCAGATCACCAGGTCCACCACGAGTCCTTTCAGACGCCAGTACGCATGGGCCTGGACGAGCTGGTGCACCAGGCCGATATTGTCCGAATCTGCGATCCGCAGCAGCACGATCGGCAAATCGCCGGAAATCGCGTACCCCCACAGACCGGATTGTCCGCGGCGGTTCTTGACGAGTATGCTCGCGTCGGCACGCAGCGAGGCATTCGCGTAGAGCACAGAACCGGCAAGGCGTCCATAGAGTTGCGCGTCGGCTTCTGTGGCATCGATCTGGCGCAAGACCACCTGGTTATGCGTCCACGACAGGTCGAAGACGCGATCCGCAAAACGCCGATCCTGGTATTTCTCAACAAGTCCCAGGCATGCGTCGCGGGTCTCGCCGATGCCGGAAAGCATATTGATCGTCGCGGACTCTTCCGGGTCGAGAGTGATGCGAACCCGAATGGCCACGATGGGATCGAGCACGGAGCCCTGGCTGCCCGAAAGTGCCCCGGAGAGATTCGGTGCCCCGTGCAACGCTTGGGGATTCGCAACCGTATTTCCGCGGCCGATGAACAGCATCCGGTCCGTTTCATAGGAGATTTCTCCGATCTTTGCTCCATGAACGGTCATTAAATGAAACATCCATGGCGGGTGTTCTTCGCGGGAGCGGGGTCGGCGAGTGCAGAGAATCGCTCGCTGCCGGTGGAGGATCTCGGTCTGAACGAACAGATTGCTGAAGGCCGGATGCAGCGCGTCCGAGGCAGGCGCTGCGAGAACCACTTCCGCATAACTCGTGATGTCGATCGCCCTGCGCGTCCGGGCGCGGTTGGTGAGGGTGACCCGGCGCAGTTCGACGTCGTCCTCGGGCGAAACCGCGATCTCCGTGTGCGTGACATAGTCGTGGTCCCGGCGGCGAAACTCGGCGCGGCCTTCCGAGAAAATCGCCTCATACTTCCTCGATGGTTTGAGCGTTGGCTGGTATGCGGTTGACCAGAACTCCCCGCTCGTCACGTCGCGGAGGTAGCAGAACGCGCCCCGGTCGTCACAGGTGCTGTCTTCGTGCCAGCGCGTGACGGCCATGTCCTTCCATCGGCTGTAACCGCCTCCCGAGTTCGTGATCATCACGTGGTACCTGCCATTCGACAACAGCTGGACCTCCGGGATGGGCGTGTCGGGACTGTTGAAAATGCGCACCGACATCTCCGGACTGGTCGCAATCGTACGCACGTTGGAGAACTCGGACGTGTGCAGGTAGAACGCCGAGACCTTTGGAACCCGCTCCTGGAGCAGGAGTGTGGTCGCCTGGAACATCGGATCCGACCCGAACCGCTTCTGCATCGGGCGGTCCAGGAGCAGATAGGCCAGAGAGAGAAAGCTCATGCCCTGGTGATGCGCCATGAACGACCGGACGACGACGCTGGATTGCCCGCGCGGCAAACGTGACGGGGTGTAGTCGATCGCTTCATAAAAGCCGTATCTTCCTTCCAGCCCCTCCCCCACGAGCCGCTGCAGATTCTCACAGGCCTCCTCGGGCGCCACCATCAACGCGAGCGCCGACGCGTAAGGCGCAATGACCATGTCCTCGGCAAGACCGCGTTTGAGCCCCAGGCCGGGCACGCCAAACGCCCGGTACTGGTAGTTGAGACGAACGTCGATCGCGTTATAGCCGGATTCCGACATGCCCCACGGCAGTCCCCACTTTTTCCCATACTCGATCTGCTGCCGCACGGCCACCTTGTACGTCTCGTCGAGCAGCGTGTTTTCGTAGGTCGGCATCACCAGGAGCGGCATGAGGTACTCGAACATCGAGCCGCTCCATGAAAGAAGAATCGGTTCCCCACCGATGCGGGTGAGCATGCGTCCCAGGGAAAACCAGCTTTCCTGCGGCAGCTGTCCCTGCGCAATGGCCACGAACGTGGACAATCTCGCTTCCGAAGCCAGCAGATCGTAGTAACTCGCATCCCGTCGCCGCTCACCGACGTTATAGCCGATCGCCAGGAGCTTACGTGTCTTGTCGAAGAGGAAGTCAACCTCCATGCGGGCGAACTCGCCGGATTGCAGCGCAAGGCGTTCGATGGTCGCAATCCTTACTCTGGCGCGCTGGCTTGCTTTCGTGATGAGCCGACGAATCTCATCCAGCCCCTCACGTTCCTCCGGGCTTGTGTCCGAACCGAACCGCTGCTCGATTGCCGGCAGCAACTCCACGTCAAACCTTGCCAGTTCGCGAAGCGTCGGGATCTCATCGATGCCGCGAACGTCGCTGAGTCGCTTCGGCAAGGGCGGCAACAGGATCCACGGAGCGAGAAACGTCAGATCATCGAGGGCGACCTGGCACTGCCGGGCGAGGGCGCGCGCCCAGCCCTTCTCCCCGCTCTCGGAGCTCTTGGGGTATGCATCGAGGCTGCCCACCACCTTTGCTGTGGAAGCCGCCAACCGCTCGAGGCACCTCCGCGTCGCCACGAGCGTCGTCGGCCGGGAAGCGGATGCGGTCGCCAGATCCTTGTGAAGTTGTGCGACCTGGGCCAGAGCGGTTCCTCCCGCTCCTTTTGCCCCTCCAGCAATGTCCGCGAGAATCCCGAGTGTGTCGCTGAGCCCATCCAGCCATCGCGCTCCCAGGATCTTTTGATCGGGAAGTGCGAGCAGGCCCGACCGCAAGGTCAGCAGATGGCCTGCAAGGTTCCCGCTGTCCACCGTCGAAATGTAGACAGGGTGCAGCGGTTTCAGTGACTGTGTGTCGTACCAGTTGTAGAAGTGGCCCCGGTGACGCTCCAGGGCTCCCATCGTGTGGAGTGCATTCGTCGTCCGGACGATGAGTTGCCCCACCGAGATGTAGCCGAAGTCGTAAGCGGACAGATTCGCAAGGAGTGCAAGCCCCATGTTGGTCGGTGACGTGCGATGCCCGACCACGGCGACGGGATGCTCCTGAAAGTTATCGGGCGGCAGCCAGTGATCGTCCAGTCCGACGAACGTCTCGAAGAACGCCCAGGTCCTTCGGGAGAGTTTCCGGAGAAAGAGGGTCTGGTCAGCCGTTAGTCGCGCTGCGGGACGAGCGAGAGGCCTGCTGAGCCACCAGGCAACGGCGGGGGAGACAAACCAGAGGCCCAGGATGGGACTCGCCACGCCGAGCGCGGCAGGCTTCGAAAGCGCCAGAACCAGCACCGTGGCCGTGGCGAGAACAGGGGCGATCCACATCGTTCGATAGGATGCGGCGAGGTCCATGCGGCGAAGGCGATCCGAGTCGCTCGACGGATTCCACTCCAGGAGTCGTTTGCGTGTGACGAGCCGCCAGGCCGAGCGCAGAATCGCATCCAGGCTGAAGAAGGCCTCGTAGGGGAGACACGCGAGGGCAAAAGCCGCCTGAGCGGAGTGGCGGCCGGCCGAGTGCGCCGCGGCGGCAAGATGCTGCCTGAGCAGCACATCGTCCGGCTTTTGAAAGAGATCCAGAGCAGAGGCCATCCAGGGGGGGATCAGGAGGATTCCGATGACCGCCAGGGTCCATAGCCAGAGCGGCGACAAGACCGTCCAGCCCAGGAGCAGCAGCAGGGTCAATGCGAAGGGCGCGAGACTTCGACGAAGATTGTCGAAGATCTTCCATCGTGACAGCCCGGAGAGCGGATTCTTCCGGCGGCGCCCGCCTGGACCGGGAACGCCCGGCAGCAGCCAGCGAGCAATCTGCCAATCCCCGCGAATCCAGCGATGCCGCCGGCTCATATCCGCGCTGTAGAGAGACGGATATTGCTCGTACAGCTGCACGTCGCTCAAGAGTCCCGCGCGGGCATAGCACCCTTCCACAAGGTCGTGGCTGAGGATCCGGTTCTCCGGAAAGCGCCCGCTCAGCGCCCGCTCGAACGCATCGACGTCATAGATCCCCTTGCCGATGAAGGAACCTTCGTGAAAGAGGTCCTGGTAAACATCGGAAACGGCGCGTGTGTAAGGGTCGATGCCCGTCTCGCTCCCGAACAGGTCCGCGTACCGCGACCGGTTCGCGCCCGGCAGGCTCACGGCGACGCGTGGCTGAAGGATGGCGTACCCCTCGGTGACACGCTGTTTGTTCTCGTCGTACCTTGCACGATTAAGCGGGTGCGCCATGGTTCCAGCGAACTGCCGCGCGGAATCGCGCGGCAGTTGCGTATCCGTGTCGAGGGTGATCACATACTTCACGCTCGATAAGACCCCGGTATTCCCGACGATGCACGAGAAGGGTTCCCTGGAGCCCCCACGCAGCACGGCATTCAATGCCGCGAGCTTCCCCCGCTTGCGCTCGTAACCCATCCAAACCCGCTCCCGGGGGTTCCATCGGCGCGGACGATGAAAGAGGAAGAACCTGTCGTCTCTGTCGCTCCCGTATTTTGCATTCAACTCCTCGATTCTCATCTGGGCCAGCCCCTGCAGGGCCCCGTCCTCCGGCATGGTTTCCGCGTCTGCGTCCCGGAAATCAGTCAGCAGACCGAAGTGCAGGTTCTCGTCCCGATTTGCCAGAAAGCGGACTTCAAGCGCCTCGACCAGGTCCTCGATGTTTTCGGCGCTCGTGAGCATGGTCGGGATCACGACCAGTGTTCGCGATTCCGGCGGAATTCCTCCACTAAAGTCCATCCGCGGCAGCAGGTGGGGCTTGGCGAGCAACGTTGCCAGCCAGTTTACCAGCGCCACCGCCAGTTGACTTGCGCAGAGAAGGGAGAGGATACCGGTGAGCGCGAGCAGCCAATCCTGTAACCCGCTGTCAAGGGTCGTCGCCAATAAGCTCCCCGTCACCGTCAGAGTAATCAGCGTGATGGTGCCGAGATAGAGGAACAACGGATGCCGGGAACTCAGTTTCCGGGGGGCCCCGGATGCAGACCATCGCACCTGTACCAGCTTTTCGAGCTGCGGCAGACCCTTGTCAATGAGGTAGAACCCGACGTGCGCCGCTCGTTCGCCGCTGCCTTCCCCGGTTGCGGCCTCTCGGGCCGACTGGATCGCTTTACGTGCCACTTCGCTTTCGGACAGCCGGCTCTTTTTCGCGATCTTCTCCACGACATGTCGGTATCGATCGCGGGTGGCAAAATCCATCTTGCTGTAGACGCCGTCCGGATCCTCACGCAGGATGTGCTCGACAACGCTCATCCTCTCGACGAACTCGCGCCAGTCCATGGCCCCCAGACACCGGAGGCCGCCTATGCTGTTGCTTATGGAGACCTGATCGGCGGCCAGTTGCTGGCTCTCCGACTGCACGAGCAGCTCAATCGTCTGGCCGGACTCGGAGAGCCGCTGTGCAATCCAGGTGAGCGGCAGCGCCAAAGCGGGCCCATGCCCCTGCAACCGGCGCGCAAGTTCCGAGACAAAAGAACTCACCATGGGAGGGATCGACCGCGCCATATCCGCGATCACCAGGATCAGGTTCTTCGGGTCTTTCTCCGCGATCTCCGTCATCTGGTTTGCCCAGTCGTCGGCGCGGTTTCGTTCGATCCTGTCGGCGGCGATCCGGGCTGCTACGCGCCTGAGATTCTCGATCAGTGCCAGGCGCAGCATGATAGGGATTGCCCACAATTCGCCCAACTTCAGGCCGGTCACGGTTTGGTAGGCTGTCACAAAACTGCGGAGATTTTCCGGATCCACCTGCCCATCGCCGTGTGAGATGATCTCCAGCGCGATGTCATACACGCGCGGAAGTCCCGCCGAGGGGCCGCTCTGCAAATGCGGCAGCTCCCGGCTGTACCCCTTCGGAAAATGTCGCTTGGCCGTGCGAATCTGCTCTTCGATCAGGTAGAAGTTGTCGAGCAGCCATTCCCCGGCCGGCGCAATCCGGAGATTCGCCTTGACCGCATCCGTCAGCAAAGTGCAGGCTCCAATCAGGACTTCTTCATTCTCGGCCAGCCGTGACAGGAGCTGGTCCGGAGCGCGCCCCAAACCCAGCCGATGTGAATTTGCCAGGTCCCTTCCGTGCTGCTTCATCTGCTCGCTGCTGAACAATTCCGATCGCAGCGGCAGCTCGCAGGAGGCGTATTTTTGTGTCGAACCGTCTCCGCGGAGGCGTGCCCACAAATGGGACAGAATTCCGGGAACGGTCTTGCGGCTTACCTTCAACGTTGAGGTCTCCTTATGAAAGCCAATGTCTTATTCTATCTCAGGGTCTCCGCACTTAGCTATGGCATTCCTGCGCCCTGGAGAAAGAAATGCCGCCTTTTTGAAAATCCTCAATCATTCCTTCAGGTAACGATGGAAGAAGACGGAGAAATGTGACCCCTCGGAATCTCGCCCCATTTCCCGCAAGGGAAGGAGCAAAATAACCCTGACAGCAAACCGTTATGGCCTCGAATGACCTGCTCTGCACATGCAGCGCCGAACAAGAAAAGGGGTAACGCTTCAGGCGCAGCCCCTTTTCCATGCCGGGACCGAGCCGGCATGCGTCAGCCAGAAATCATCTAAACAGATGGACGACTCAAGACGGCCATTGCCGTCACGAGAACGGGACTACTCTTTTTTCAGAATGATCGAAATCAGCCCGTTTTCTTTGCGCACCTCGGCCCGATCGGCATCAACCGGGTAGGGCAACTCGACGGAATGACTGAAGAGGATCGGAGTCCGCCGCGCCCGGCGTCTCCCGGGCTTCTTGATTGCTGCATGGGAGGTCAGAGGTCCGCTGAAGACCAGGCGCGTGCCCGTTACGTTGATCTGAAGTACATTGAGATCAATCCCCGGAAACACCGCATTGATGATAAGAGCCCTCGGACCTGCCCACAGGGTGATGCCCGGGTCCTCCCCTTCACGGGGCCGGTCTGCCGGCGGCAAGTCTATTGCTTCGGTCCGGATAAACCCGGTTCTTTCAGCCCGGCTGCCACGGGGGTCGAGTGCAGGGATTGGTCGAGACATGGTGAAGCCTCCCTTCTGAAAGAAGATTGTTCATCACCGGCGAACATCCTGGCCCTGATGAGCCGGATGCCCGGGTGATCTACTTTAACTGTTTTCCGAATCAGCCCGGCCCAACTTTACGTTTTCGGTACAGCGACGGGCCTCATCGCGCGCTGACTCCATTGAGCGCACCAGCCGGTGATTTCCCCAAAGGCATGATCGCAGGAGCGACATCCCGCGGCTCCAGGAAGTGGTACACTTCACGCACAGGGCGGGTCTTCCCGGCAAGGAAAGAACCGGACATGATTGCGCGCCCTGACCCCGCTTACAAGGCGGGGCCTTCAGGACGCGCCCCCGGTCAATCCGGGATGCCGATTTTATGAAATATTCTACCGGTACCGATTGAGATCCGTTTCCAAGGAGTCAAGCCGACGGGAAATGTCTGTTCTCTCATCGTTTGTGGCGTATCTGCCCCCTTCCGTCATCCGCAGATAATCACGCCGGATGGAGTCCAGTCTTTCTTGATAGGCTCTCCCGTCTGTCGAAGACAAGCGCCCGCTGGTTCTTCCGTCATCAATTCTCCTTTGGACCGCGACAATCCTGTCCGCATTCCTTGGTTCTTCCATTCTGGCAGGACTTGCAGGCCGGGTCGCTGTTCTGTTGATCTCCGCTCCAAGCACATCCAGTCTGCCATTGAGCCTGTCCCATTCGTCCCGCAGGACGTCTTTGTCTCTCAGCGCCGTATAGTCGGTTCGAATCCCCTTCAGGGTCGTCAGGTACATCTGTGACTGATCAGGGCTAAGCGCGCCGGTCTTCAGCCCATCGCCGATCTTCTCCTGGATGACAACCATCTTGTTCTCTGCAATCCGTTCCTGATCAGGCCATCTCTGAGGCATCGTGGCGCAGCCCGAAAGCAAGGCCAACCCAAAAGCCATGAGTACGGTCCATAAAATAGCGTTCTTCATTTCATGCCTCCTATCGTAGATTGCATCGTTCATCTAACTCACGGGGCTCATTCAACTGGCAAAACCTTATTGTTTCTTCATCGTCTTCTTTGCCGGTTTTTTATCACCCGTCTTCATGGGCATCATCTTCATGGGCATCATCTTCTTCATTTTCTTAAACTGGTCGTCCGTCAGAATGGTCCGCATTTCTTTCATGGCTTTCAGCATTTCCAACTGATGGGCCGTTTTGATCTCTGCAATTTTTTTCACCTGAGAGCTGGCCTTCTCCAGGTCAAAATCTTTCACGTCCATGATTTCCATCAGTTCGATTTCTGCAATCCTCTGGTCCGCTTTGAATCGGGCCTGCTTTTTTTGCATTTCGCGATGAATGGGCTTCATTTTCATAATCTGGTCATCGGTAAGCCCCATCATATCCGCATGTTCGATGCACATGCCCGCCATGTCGCCCATCATGTCCATATTGCCCATTTCCATCATCCGTCCTTGTCCTTTCATGGGCATGTCCGTCATCTGTGAAAAAGCGGGCACGGCAAAGATAACCGTCAACAACAATGAAAGCGCTAATTTTTTCATCATTTCCTCTTGGTGGTCTAAGATGTAAAAAGGTGGTTATTGATTCGGTACCGGCTTAAAGGTGCCGCAGGGAGCTGAACGCTGACTTCAGCTTGCCGGGTGGAGAGATCGAGCTGGACTGAGCCTGTTTTGGGGGCGGGGCAAAGGCAAGCAAAACCGCTCATCGACAGGCTTATTGCCGGTCCTGAGCATCATGGGGCGTGGCAGCCGGGTCCGTGTCCGTGTTGTTCCGGATGTCTCTGCCGTCACGCTGTTGAAGTCCACTGTCAAGACGATTCGCCGAAGCCGAATCGTCGTTTATACAGGTCTTCGCCCCTGAATAAATCCGACCAGCAACACAACGATTGCGATGACCAGCAGAACGTGAATGAAATAGCCCATTGTATAGCCGGTCACCAGCCCCAGCAGCCACAGAACGATCAATATGACAGCAATGGTCCACAACATGGGATCCTCCTTCCTGATTGCTCAGTCCTACTGCCGGCGGTGGTATCACCACACCAGCCGGCAGCGGGAAGGCAGTTTCTTTGGTCTTGTCCCCGGACTACTCGATGGTCATCCGGTTCTTTACGCTCTTCACGCCATTCACGTCGTTGACGTATTTGGTGGCGAGATCCTTTTCCGCCGCGTTTTTGGCCTTGCCCGTTAATGTGACCACGCCATTGTTGGTTGTGACCGAGGTATTGAGGGCGCTGGTCGAGCGATGATAGAGCAGCGTCATCTTGGCCATGCCGGTGATGGAAGCGTCATCGATCTTGCCGCCTGTCGTTTGTTTCTTTTTCGCGGGCTTTGACACCACCATCTCATTTTTTACATCTTTGACCCCGTCGACATCCTTGGCGTATTCCGTCGTCAAATCCTTTTGTGCCTGATTTTCAGCATCGCCTCGCAGGGTCACGATGCCGTCTTTGGCGTTAACCTCGGTTGCGGTGGCGCTCACGCTGCGATGGAACAGCAGGGTGGTTTTCACTTTCGTGATGAGCCATGCATCCGAGTTCGCTGCTGGGCTTTCCCCTTTGACTTCCAGCCTGTTGTCCACGGTCTTGACCCCTCGCAAGCCCGCCACGGTCTCCCGGGCCAATGTCTTGTGGGACTCCTGGGAGACGGTCCCCGTCAAGGTGACGGCGCCGTCCTTGGACTGGATCTTGATATCATCGTCCTTGAGGTAGTTCTTGAACACATACGACTTCTTGGCTGATGATACGATCTGGTCGTCCATCTTGGACGCGTGCACAGGCAGGCTGAACGCCAGCAGAGCCACGGCAGCCACCATGAGTGCGATAGAACATTTTGTTTTCATAATGCGTTTTCCTTTTATGGTTGTTGTTACGGTTGCTTTTTGAATCTTCATGCACCGAAGACTCATGCCTTTCGGAGTCCTGACTGCGATGTATCATGCAGCCGCAGCCCGGGACCAGGGACACGCCGGCGCATGATGGATAAGCCGCTATCTCTACTTCTCAAAAACCTCCTTGACCTCACCGATCTTTTTCTGAACTTTGCCGGCCATCTTTTCACTGGTCCCTTCAGCTTCCAACTTTGGATTATCGGTTAGTTCCCCGGCCATCTCCTTGATCTTGCCCTTTACGGCCATCTCTTTGATCTTGCCCTTTACTTCATGATACTTGCCTTCCGCCTTGTCCTTCGTGCTGGATTTCATGGTATTTCTCCTTTAGGTTTCGATTTGCCTTCTGGTATTTGCCGCAGTGAACGACCGGTTCACAGCGTTTATTTCACCGTGTTGCCCGGAAATGCGTGATCGGCACAGGAAAAGATAACGGCTTCCTATTTCACGATGAGAGCATTCTTGACGGATTTGACCCCGCCGACGCCGCGTGCGATCTGGCCCGCCTTGTCTTTCGCTTTTTGAGAATCAACGAAGCCGCTCAGCTCAACGATGCCTTTGCGGGTTTCGACGCTGATCTGAAATGACTTAAGAAACTCATCAGCTGCGAGGTCAGTTTTTACTTTGGTCGTGATGACGGAATCATCGACAACTTCCCCCGTGCTTGACTGTTGCGGTGTCGATGCGCAGGCCACAAAGGCGGCGATCATCATGAGGACGACAAGAAATTGGATAAAGCTGTAACTCTTTTTCATGGTCCTTACTCCTTTCTCTGAATTTGCCGGTCAAAGGGTTGGCTGTATGGTTGGTTGCGAGATCTCAATCCTTCACGACTTCTGGATCCTCTGCATTTCGGATGTCATGAAATGAATAAAACCCTAGTGACCCGGCCTCTCGAAGTAGCACTCCATCGAATCCATGATCGCATATTCGAGGTCCTGTCTTGGTTTTTCCGAGTCGTTTTGGAAGTAGCGGCGCATGGAGTTAACGATGCTCGATTCCATCTTCGCATCTCGGCTCGTTCCGATCTCCATCTCTTTATCCCTCTCTGTCGGGATTTTCATGATCCTTGTCGTCCTTCCCTGGAGGATTTGTACGTTCACCATGATAAGTCCTGATTGTCCTTGTTGAGTAATATACAGTTGAACAGACAGAATTCATATGCGTCTGCACCTGACTATGGAGGTCTAAATACCTTAGACGCTCACTCGATTGGAAGGGTTGATGAAAATAGAATAACCGTGCGACAATCATTCATATTTTTCTCAATCATTTTCTGTCCTTCCTTTTCACGCAGGGATGATCGCCCGGGGATCCGATCCATGCGTTTCGCTGACCACTCGCGGGCAGTGGGCTCCGGGCAAGTATCGATACCGAGATACAAGCCAAGGCGGGGATGACCGGCTAAGGGGGATGTGAAGCACTATTTCATTTTCAGATTGAATTTCCGGGATGAATGCCGGGAAAAATGAAAGGAAGAGAGGGGCTTCTGGCGCTCAACGTCCATAGGATCCTTTTAGTCAGTCCATTTTGAGGTTCCGCTTCTTCATGCAATCGTAAACAGGGCATCTTCACCGCCGATCTTCATGCAATCGTAAACAGGGCATCTTCACCGCTGATAGAAGAGTACAATCGGGTTTCTACAATTAAAATTCCCCGCACCAAGGTGCCAGGAATTTAGAAACGTAAGGAATGGGTTTATCTGTTATTATGCTCGCTTACCCCGCAGCAAGCTGCGGGGACCGGGGGCGCATTCAGCCAGAGTGCGCAATCATGTCCGGTTCATTCCTTACCGGGAAGCCCCGCGAAGCGGCATAAGGCTTCAATGCGCGTGCAATCGTTTTCAAGCACTTCGATAACTCGAAACATGGTAATATGAA
>Ga0209450_10001117_pt1 | contig 13407 bp, 12 predicted proteins | sample FrelakmetLWP11LW_FD_187149 | JGI IMG/M metagenome (GOLD analysis project Ga0209450, IMG submission 187149) | Freshwater lake sediment microbial communities from the University of Notre Dame, USA, for methane emissions studies - LWP11 LW (SPAdes)... | ecosystem: Environmental > Aquatic >... | reverse complement strand
TTTGACGCTGTACGGGGCTTCACAGGCATAAGGGATATCGCTCGGCACAACCTTATCGTCATCCCCGCCTGGATCGTAGGCAGGGTTCTTCAGGTCCTGGTGCGGGACAATGTCCTGCGCCCCCAGGATCACGATGTAGTCCGGCTCATAGGCATCGAACAGGGCATCAACGGCATTCTTGACCGCCCTCTGGTCATCCTTTTCCTTGACCTTCTGTCCCCGAGCCGCAGCCATATCCGCCTCTGAATCGATGGCCACCAGCTTCGTCTCCAGCCCCCGCTTCTGGTCTGCTGCGATCAGCCGTTGGATCGCCTGCTCGACACGGCCGAATTTTTCGTCATACTTTTCCTTCAGCGCACCCATGTTGGTGATGATGATTTTATCCAGTTTCATATCCTCTCCTTCTTCGCTTCCCGACAACAGATTAAAGACCCAGAGCCGCAAGCGTGGCCTGCCCCACTCAATATTTTCTGGGAAACCCGCTGACCTCGGTACGCACTGCGAGGCCTTGCCATTCGGTCGGCACCTTGGCCAGAACCGGACTCGTCGTCTCCGCCACGAACACAACGATTTCCGGCAGCCCGGCTGACCCGAGCGATACGCCTACTCCCACGAACCCCTGCTCCTCCCGAAGGAATTTCGAAAGGCCACGCTTGGCTTTTTGGAGTTCGGACGACGATGACTGGATCACTTTTCACACCTCTAGGTCGCAATGCGCAGTTTCAAACGGCGCAGCACGCGATTGATCGGTATGGCGAAAGTCACCATCTCGCTCCCGGCAAACAGCAAGGCAACAACCCGCCCTTGGGGGTCGACAATTGCTGACCCGGAGTCCCCAGGCTTGCTAAAGGACCCCGAAGTCCCTCGAATGACGATGACGTCATCGACGCGAACCATTCCCTGTTCGTAGCTGATGTTGAAAACATCGAAATTCATTTCCCGCACCACGCCTTCCGTGAGCCCGGTCGTCCTGCCTGACTTTCGCACAAGCAGCCCCAGAGAAGGATTACCCGATCCCGTCGGCCTCCCTATTCCCAGCAAGCTCCGCTCCGCGGTTCCGGGGTTCTCAAATTCTGCTGCCGCTGCATCCATCCAGTTCCTCTTGTTATTGAATTTGAGGGGGACATATCGAGACAAATACCCGATCCGATCTGCTTCTCCGCCGCCGTCAAGCGTTGCTGGCTGCACCACCGCAGCACCGAGGTTGACCCTGTTTTCATCCGCCAGTACATGATTGTTGCTCAGACAGAGAATGTGATCGGGATCTTTACTGTCCACAGCAACCACTCCGAGGGTACCGCCAAAACGGAAGTCGACCACGCTGAGCGGCAGACCCACTGAGACTCCACCCGGAACAGGACGATGACGTTTTCTTTGGGAAATCTGAAGCTTCCTCACATACCCCACCCCTTCGATATCGGTAGGGATTTCGTCGATCTTCTCCGGGATAAGCTCACCGGACGGGACCTTCCCTTTTGGATACTTCTTCGCCACAAAGACCTTGACGCACATCTCACCCGTCTGCTTTCCCGCTGACAGTTTCTCACCAATGCCGACCCCCACGAGGTTGACCCCAATGGCCGGATGGAACCGCTTTGCCTTTCGGAGAGCTAGAGCCTGGGGAATCGCCTCTTCCGTTGCTCCGAGAAGCCGGTCTCGCAAAGCGTTCTTCGCCGCCAACACCCCCTCGGGAATTCTCCCAAAGAAGGAACTGCGCACTCCCTGGATGGATTTCTCAGCCATATTGCCCTCCTTCCCCAGCTTGACGGTTGAAAGCTCTTCTTGTGATTCTAGGACAAAACCATGAAATGCGGCAATCTCTTATTCTATTCCCTATTCGACAAAACCAAGAAAGACTCCTTTCCGTAAGGCTCTCTTAGTCCTCCTGTTTGATGACGGTCCCAAGGCTATTCCTGCCGCTTCGTTCCACGATTCCGTTGTGAAAAAGGCTACTGAAAGAGATCTTCTTTTCGTCTACAAGGTATTTCAATCCTCCGAAATGATCTTTGTCCGGGTGACTGATGATGGCGCTTTCCAGGACAAGCGGCTCCTTGGACCGATCAAAACGCCACCTCAAAAAACGATAGAGGTTGTCCCCCTCCCCTGCATCCACAAGGAAAAGCCTTCCCTCCGGAGTGCTGACCAAGCAACTGTCCCCCTGGCCGATGTCCACAAAATCCAGTTCCAGAAGCCGGTTTTCCTGAAGGTCCTTCTTGTGGATCCAGCCGATTTTTCGCCGAGCACGGACCTTGAGCCAGTCCCCTTCGCGAGGCCCCAGCTCTTTGATCCAGTCGCCCCAGATCAAGTGTGTGACGGCGTTTCCTTTGCTTTTCTTTCCGGGCGTCTTGTAGACCACTGCGGACGGATATGCTGCAAAAGGCATGGGCAACCTCCCTTAAGACTCAGGGGCAAAGGTGCAGAGGCACATAGGCACAAAGCAGAAAAACCCTTCCGCTCTGTCCCTTTGTCCCTTAGGCTATCGGCTTCAGCCGACAGCGGTCGACTTTGTCCGTTGACCGTACGTTTTGAACTTCTCGATCACCCTGTTCATCTCTTCATCCGAAAGGATGGTGGGCTCCCCGCGGCCTTTGGCCAGATAATAGACCCGCGCAACGTATTCTATGATCTCAGCGGTTTCAAAAGCCTTGGCCAGAGTCGGGCCCACCGCGACCACTCCATGACTGCCCAGGAGAACCGCATTGTTTTCTTCTATCGCATCCGCCACATTGCGGGCCAGTTCCTCACTCCCGAAGGTCGCATAAGCGGCAAGCGGGACTTTCCTGCCCGAGTAGGCCACCAGATAGTGAAAGGCAGGAATTTCCCAGCCAAGGGTCGCCAGCGTGGTGGCATAAACGGAGTGGGTGTGAACGATGGCTTGAACGTCCTGACGGTTGCGATAAAGGGCCAGATGAAAGAGGAGTTCCGAGGAGGGTTTGTACTTGGACGTCTCGACGAGGCCGCCTTCCATTCCCACGAGCACAACGTCTTCAGGACTCATTTCAAGATAATCCACGCCGCTGGGAGTGATGGCAACCAGATTCCTCTTGCGGTTTACGAGGCTCAGGTTTCCCCCGGTCCCTGCGGTGAGCCCTGAGGTCAGCAGTTTTCTGCCGAAGGCCACGATTTCCTTCCTCTCTTTTTCCAGTCGCATGGCTGCTGTCATTCCCTTTCTTCCCAAATCTTGCGGACGCTTTTCCACATAATGGAAGTGTCGCTGTTGCCAAAACCCTGGGCACGGGCGATTTCGTTGATCAGTTCCACGCTCCTGCCCAGCAAAGGGGGCGCATCCCCTGCCTTTGCCATCTCAACGGCAAGGTGCACATCCTTGATGAGAAGATTGACGGTAAAGGTCGGATTCTCGTAATTCTCAGCAGCAATCCTTCCTCCCAGCTCCTTGAACAGGTTGCTCACGGTCGCTGCCTGGCTCGAACTGATGGTCTCAAACAGGACCTTCGGCGAAATCCCGATCTTTTCAGCAATAGCCATCATCTCCGCTGTCATGGCATTGATGGCGCCGAACATGAGCTGGTTGAGAAGCTTGACCTTGTTGCCTGAGCCCGATTCACCGATGTGAAAGATCTTGCTTGCCATGAGTTCGAGAACGGGCCGGCAGTGATCGAGGTCTTGTTTTCTCCCGCCCACGGGAAGAGCCCAGTTCCCGATGGCCGCAGGCCGACCCAGCACTGGCGCATCCAGATACCCAACCCCTTTCTTGATCGCCAGCTCAGCCATGCGCCGGGTGATGCCGGGATCCACCGTGCTCATATCCACGATCACGAGCCCCGGAGGAGACTCTTGAAGGAGCCCGTCCTGGCCTGCGACGCATCTCTCAACCTCTTTCGGGCCTGGCAGAAACAGGATGACTGTATCGGCTTGCCGGCCCACTTCAGCCGGCGTTGCAGCCACACCGGCGCCCATGCTTCGAGCTTTCTCCTGTGCTCCGGTCGACACATCGTAGACCAGCAAAGAGCGGCCCGCCTCCAGAATTTTTCTTCCCGCAGCCAGTCCCATGGTTCCGGCGCCTAATAACCCAACCACTTTCATTTCAATCTCCTTCCTTTCCAGCGTGAAGAAGCGTAGAGCAAAGAGCACAGAAAGGGACAAAGGCACATAGGCACAAAGTAAAGGACCCTTGTCCTCTCTTGTTTTTCCCTTTGTATCTTTGTTCCTCTGTCACTTTGTGCCACTCTTTACTTCTTTACGCGATCACCAACTCCGTGTCTTTGTCAAAGAAGTATGCACGGTCCATCCTGGCAACAAAGGGAGCGTTTTCCCCCATTTTCAGCGGCACATGGGGCGCCATGCGCGCTACGAGCGTCGTTGGCCCCATTCTCAAATGAACGAACTTCTCAGAGCCCAAAGGCTCCACGACCCAGACCGAAGCCTGAAAGGTTTCCCCTTCTCCTCTCTGTTCGTAGGAAAGCGGGTCAAGGATGTGTTCAGGCCTTATGCCCAGAACCACTTCCTTCCCCACATAGGGTCCCAGTTTGCCCGCCCTTTCTTCAGGAATCCGGAAATCCAGCGCGTGTGTTTTGGCATGAAGCTTTCCGTCTTCCATGGCGAGCCTGCACTCGATGAAATTCATCGGGGGCGAACCGATGAAGCCTGCCACAAACCGGTTCATCGGGCGATCATAGAGGTTCTGGGGTGTGTCCAGCTGCTGAATGCGTCCCTGGTTCATCACCACGAGCCTATCCCCCATGGTCATCGCCTCCACCTGGTCATGGGTCACATAAATGCTGGTCGTTTTGAGCTTCTGATGAAGATCCAGAAGCTCGGCACGCATCACGATACGCAGCTTCGCATCAAGGTTCGAGAGCGGTTCATCGAACAGGAACACCTGCGGGCTGCGGACAATGGCGCGGCCGAGCGCCACTCTCTGGCGCTGACCGCCGGACAGTTGCCTCGGCTTTCGCTCCAGCAGTTCGTTGATGCCGAGAAGTTTTGCAGAACTCCGGACTTTCTGATCGATGTCCTTCTTGGGAATCTTCTTCTGCCTTAAGGAAAAGGCCATGTTCTCATAAACGTCCATGTGGGGATAAAGAGCATAGTTCTGGAACACCATGGCAATGTCTCTATCTTTGGGATGAATTTCGTTCACCCGCCTGTCCCCGATGTAGATGTCTCCGGAAGAGATCTCTTCCAGGCCGGCAATGGAGCGCAGAACCGTGCTCTTCCCACATCCCGAAGGTCCCACAAGGATCACGAATTCCCCATCCTTGATGTGCAGTGTGAAATCGTCGATGGCCTTCACTTTGCCGAACGTCTTGATGACATGGACCAGCTTAACCTCAGCCATTGGCGCATTCCTCAGCTCTGTGACTTGAGACGTAGGTGAACAGGGACGCCCCCGGAAAAGCACTCCGGAGTGCAAAGGATCCTGGGGTCCGTGCCCACGATCTTCCTAGCTCTTTCCATGGCCTCCTCAAAGGTGTTCACCGGAACGAATCCCATGCCCCTGGCGTACTTGGGCGCCTTCGGGCCCACGAGGAAGACACCTGAAGTCCACAGGAGAGGGACACTGCCACCGCTGATCATGGACATGGCATGAAACGGGTGATAGGTGTAATAGTTGGAATACTTGAAGAGGTACTCGGTCTTGGTCGTGATCTTCTCTGCGTCCTCAGAAGCAAGAAAATCCGCGGCATAGCAGTATCCCTGAAGGGCCTCGTAGGTCTCCGGGTAGGAGGGGAACCAGTTCTCGTTGAACCATCCGTCGCAAATCGAAGCAGCGATGATGACGCCTCCCTCGCGGAACACGTAACCGCAGCGTGCCAGTTGCCCGCCGATCGCGAGGCTCATGAGAATCGGATTGGTTCCCATGCCCGGTCCATAATGGAAATTGCGGGGCAGACCGATCACCAGGATGTCTGCCGGCTCCTTCATATCAAGGGCGATGTTGGTGCGCTTGTCCGCCAGGGGCCACGTGGCGTCTTCAATCATTTCAAGGCTCCCGGCTTTCACGTCCAGCACCTGCGAAAACTGGCCGACCACGGCGTCAACGGCAAAGAACTTCTTGCCCATTCCCTTTTCCATGCCTCGACCAATGGACTTGAACTGCTTTCTCTGATGAGATGACGTGGAAGCGCCCAGCCAGTCCTTTCGGTGCATGGTGCCCGGGGAATGGTGCGAACCGATCGAACGCCATCCCGACAGCCCTGTCACGATCATCTTGTACCCCCCGCTGTACCCGCCGTAGGGGTTGCCCGAGACATGGCCGATCACAATGGGGAGGTCGGCTTCCGCCATGGTCTTGCTGCACTGAACCACGTTTCCCATCTCGTCGGTCCCATAATTCAAGATGTCCGTCTCTGTATCATGATTGAGGATCCGATCGGGCCAGAACCTGTCCACCGTCTCTTTGCCCAGGTAGGAGTACCAATCCTCCAGGGTGTTCTTTCGATGCAATCCTGCCGCACACAGGAGCTTGATGTTCTCGATCTTGGTGCCCCCCTTGAGAAGCTCTTCGATCACCATGGGGATGGCGACCTTGCGGTGGCATTTGGCGTGCGTACCGCCCTTCACCCGATCAGGGAACCCGATGACCACTTTCTTGTTGGGTCCTCCGAGCTCTCGCAACGGGGGGAACCCAAGAGGTTGTTCAAGCGCCTTGCGCGTCGCGCTGTAGGGGTCCACCTCCGGAGGATCTGTGTATGTTTTGCCGTAGCGGACGACCACCGCAGAATCCGGAAGCTCCACTCTCATTTTGCCGTCACCATAATCCAACAGTACTTCCTGCATTTATCCGTCTCCTTTATTTGAATCTGGACTTCGAATTACCTCGTAACCCTCCCAACTGCTTTGCAGGATTCTCGGATCACGAGCTCCGTATCCAGGGTGATGTGCTTGGGTTCGTTCGAATTTCCCTCAATCATCTCCATGAGCATCTCCACCGCCATTTCTCCCATCCGAGAAGCCGGCACCCGAACTGTGGTGAGAGGTGGGTCGGAGAAAGCGGCAAAATCAATGTCGTCAAAGCCGGCAACCGAGATGTCCTCAGGTACTCGTAACCCCTTTTCCCGGGCTGCTGCCAGGGCGCCGACCGCGAGCATGTCGCTTGCCGCGAACACGGCCGTGGGAGGGTGCCGCATGGAAAGAAGCTTTTTCATCGCTTCCTTGCCCTCTTGGAGGGTGGGCTGCTTCTCTATGACGATGCGGGGATCAAAACTCAAACCACGGTCCTTGAGCGCTGTCTGATACCCTTCCAACCGCCTTCTGGCCCTTCGCACCTTGGTAAAGGGACCGAGAATCAGGCCGATGCGCTCATGCCTCAACCGAATCAAGTACTCGGTCATGGAATAGGCTGCTGTGAAATTGTTGAATCCTACAAAACTAAGCGACGTATCCTCCAGGGTCTCCCAGATGACGATGCAGGGGATGCCGCTCTGCACCACCTCCTTCACGGCCCTCTCCTGCCCGATAGCGAATCCCGTGAGTATGATCCCTGCCAGTCGCCGCTCCTGAAACTGGCGCAGCAAGGTCGACTCCACGTCCCCTTCATAGCCCGTGTTACCAATGATCAGTGAAAAGCCTCTCTCCTGGGCCTTTTCCTGGATGATCTGGGTGGAATTGGAAAAGATAGCGCCCTTGGTCGTGGGGATGATGACTCCGATGACACTGGACCGTTTCTTGGAAAAGTCGCTCGCCGTGACATTGTACACGTAATGGTACTCTGACATCACTTCCTGGATGTGTTCCCGCGTTTTGATTTTCACCAGATGGGGAGAATGGATCGTCCTGGACACTGTCGCGAGCGACACGCCGGCTTTTGCCGCGATCTCCTGCATCCGGATCCGTGACACATCAGCCTCCCAGGAGGAACTCCTTCAGAACATTGCCTTCCGCGTTCTTCGGTATCGGCGTACCGAGGAGATGGGCGATCGTGGGAGCAAGATCGATGACGCTCATGGGATAGGCTCTTTCCTTTTTCTTCAATCTCCCGCCGCCGAGGATCACCGCCGCATGCATTTCGTGGCAGGCAGGCAGGCACAGGTGCACTCCCGTGAAATTCCTGTGGAGCTGAGCCGGTTCATATCCCTCAGGGTTCATGATGATTCTTTCCGTGCCGTCCCGGTACTTCACGGCAGCCGGGTACACAAAAGGATTGGCCATGTACTGGGGTTTGAGGGCAAAGAGCACATCGCCGATCCGGCTAAAACCCTGCTGTTCAAAAACTCCCACCGTGCCCGCCTCTCTTTTGGGAATTGCCATCTCCACAACCCGCTGGCCGTTTCGGGGGTCCCTCATGCTGAGCAGTGCGTCAATAATCTCCTCCTGAACCTTTTCATAGTCCTTGGGATCCACAATGCCGTCAGGATCCCTTCCCTTCAGGTTGATGAAAATGTGGGCATGGCAAGGCTCGAGAGGAAAGGCTTTGGTGCGGGACCAGTCGATCACCATCTGGTTGGTTTCATAGTCGAGCTTGAAATTCACCAGGCCGGCTTTGGCCAGGTGATGCTTGAGGTAAGGGTTCCACTCGATCGCTGAAAACCCGTGGTCCGACACGATGCAGACTAGCGTTTCATCGAGTTTCACATCCTGAAGGATGTGGCCTATTCGTTCGTCGATTTCCGCGTAAACCCTGCGGATGTATCCCAGGATCTTGGGCGCTTCCTGTTCATTGAAATAGCTGCACTTGGGATCAATGCCCCCATAGAGGACATGCTGGATGTGGTCAATGGTCCCTACCCAACTGAAGGCCATATCCCAATCGAGTTTTTTCAATCCGTAGCGGGTGGCCTTTTCCCACCAGTCATTGTGCTGGGTCAACTGGTCGAGGTAGAAGTTCATGCTCACCCACCCGTCCATGTACGCCCATGGATCGTCGACTTCCATATAAGGCCCGGCAGCGCGAACCAGTTCAGCCGTGAGTTCAGGGGGAATGGTAAGGTTTTCCGCGGTGTTGATTGCACTGTGGTAGAGTCGGAAATCCTCGCAGCCCTGGAGGCGAACCACGTGGAAATGGAATCGCCCTCTCTTTTTCGCTCCCTGGGAGTCCACAAAGGACTCCTCGATCCACGCGCTGCGCTCTCCCTCGCTCAGCTCAGCAATTTTTTTCGATACATCCTTGGCTGGGGCAATGATCACTCGGTCATAGCCGCTTCCCTTGGAGTCGAGGATCAGGACCTGATAGATCGGACCCTTGGCATAGGTGGGCGGCACCTGGATCGCAATTTCCAGCGGAGTTCCTTTGTGGCCGGGGATGTTCTTCCACCCTGAAGCTTCATCGAGCTTCACCTGAACGGCCCGGCCCGGCACCTGGTTGCACCGTTCCTTTCTGGTGGAGAAGATGGCAGAGGAGGCGATGTCCCACAGGGGCATGTAGAAGTACCGGAAAGGGGGGTTGAGCGATGCTGCGAGCTGGATTCCGTTTTCTATGTTCAAGGGGAACGTGACCGGCCAGTTCATGAGCAAGGTCTTCTTCCCCACCTTGGCCCCGGCTTCCCAGAGAGTCTCTGCCTTGAGCATGCGGCGGTCAAAAGAGGTGTGCCATTTGTCGAGGGGCTCTCCCGGCTCGTGCACCATGAGGCTGGGGATGCCTGCCGTGCCAGGGCCGGCGCCGCTGGTGATGGCTCCCCACGCCGCAGCCGTGAGCGGCGGAAAGGTGGTGATCATCCTTGAAAAGAATCCTCCCTCCATCAGGCGCCTGCAATTGGGCATGTTTCCTTCCTGGACAAAGCGCTGGATCAGGTCCGGCAGCGCAGCATCCAATCCCAGCATCAAGAGTTTTTTCGTTTTCATCTGTCCCTCCAACTCCGTTCTGACTCGTCACTTGTCACTCGTCACTATCCCTTCGTTGCCCCCATGGTCATTCCCTTGACAATCTGGCGCTGGGCCACGAGAGCCACCATGATGACCGGCGCCATAATCATCACACCCGTTGCCGTGAACGGGCCCCACCGGCTCTCCTCGGCCGCAAGAAAGCCGAAGATGGCCACCGGCGCCGTTTTTGTCTTGGATCCGGTCAACACCACGGCATACAGGAACTCATTCCACGATTCGATAAAGGCAAAAATCGCTGTCACCCCCACCCCGCCCCACACATTGGGGAGCACCACTTTCCGGAAAGTCGTGAAGGGTGAGGCTCCATCGACTGTGGCCGCTTCCTCAAGAGAGGGAGGCAGGTCCTGAAAGTAGGTGATCATGAGCCAAATGCTGAACGGCACGGTAAGAGTCATGTGAACCGCGATCAGCCCTCCATAGGTGTCCAGCATTCTGAGCCGGCTCAGAATGAGAAAGCAGGGGATGATGAGCCCGATAGGAGGCGCCATCTGCGCGAGGAGCGCCAAGAAGGAGAGCCGGTCGCGAAAGGGAAAACGAATTCTTGAAAACGCATACCCGGCAGGCACTGCAATGAGCAGGGTAAAGAGTGTTGTCCCACAGGCCACGAGCAGGCTGTTGATAATCCCCCGAAGAATGTCCTGGGCGAGCAGCGCCTCGATGTAATGCTCAACCGTGGGCTTGAAAAGAATCGTGGGAGGCAGGGTGAAGATATCCGTCCGGGTCTTCAAGGAAGTGAGGATGACCCAGATCACCGGGAACGCCCAGATCAGGATCATGAGCCCATAGAGGCTCAAGACCAGCCCGGACCGGAGTCCTCTCAGCCACAAAGGCATTTTCCTGTCAGCCATGGCCGAGGTCTCCTACATCCTCGATTGTCTCATCCTGAAGAAGATCATAGAAATCACGACCGTGATCACGAGAAGCGCTGTTCCCAGCGCAGCCCCATACCCGAGGTTCAAGGAGTTAAACGATTCCCGATAGGTGTAGAGGTTGAGAATCTCCGTGGCCGTGCCCGGCCCTCCTCCTGTGGCGGAAAAGATCGCGGCAAAGGCGCGGAGCGCAATCATGGTCCGAAAAATGATCACGATCACCACCGCAGGCCGGATCATGGGCAGGATCACGTGCCAGAAACGCTGCCAGGCGTTGCGGCCGTCCATCAGGGCGGCCTCAAGCGGATCCTGAGGCAGGGCATTGAGGCTCGCCAGAAACACCAGGAATGCGAAGGGGGTCCACTGCCAGGTGTGAATGATGATCACTGAAAAGAGCGCCCAGATCGGATCCACCAGCCAGGGCTTTGAGCCGAATCCCAGAACAATGGAAATGTAATCCAGGATGCCATACTCAGGAGTCATGATCATGGTCCGAAACGCAAGGCCCACAACCACGGGCGCCAGGATCATGGGCAAGAGCACGCTCACTCTGAGAAACCCCTGCCCCCTGAAACTTCGGAAAAAAGCCATGGCCAGGGCAAGACCGGTCACCACCTGCAAGAACACAGTCGAGACCGTGTAGATGGCGGTCACCTTGAAGGCGTGCAGGAAACGGGAATCCTGGACCATCAGGAGATAATTCTTGATCCCGAGCCACTTGTTTCCTGCAGGATAGGTAAGGTCAATGCGAAAAGCGCTCATGGCCACCAGCATGACCAGGGGAAAAGCGGCCATGATGAACAGGAACAGCATGCCCGGCGTGATCATGAAATAGCCGAAGCGCTCCTGCTGCCGGATGTAGCTTGGCCTGAGCCGCTTTGTCTCCTCGCTTCCCTTGAACATGATGATCCTCTATCCCCTCTTCTCTTCCCTCTCCTTGCCGGGGAGAGGGAAAAGGCGAGGGGTTGCGTCGTTACTTCACCATGATCTTGGCGATGGCGTCGTTGGCGTCGTCCAGGGCTTTCTTGGGCGTGGTCTGTTTGACCAGCGCAGACTGAATGGCTACGGCCATGGCCTCGCCGATCTTGGGCCACTCCGGTACCCTGGGCCGCCAGTCCGCATCTGTGTCCTCCTTCATGGACGTGAGCACCACGTCCGCGTAATTCGGCGTATAACCGATGATCTTCCTGTACTCCGGATCGCTCCAGATGGAAACCCGGTTCACACCTGTGCGCACAACCGCCTGCGGCGTTTCCTTAAAGACAGCAGAGCTGAACTGAGTGGGTCTGGAAGCCAGCCACTGGAGATAGAGCCAGGTGGCAACCTTTTTCTTCTTGGGCAGAGCCGCATTGATCGGATAGGCCCAGTTCCAGATGCTCGTCACCCTGCGGCCGGACGGTCCCTTGGGCCAGCGCTGGTATCCGATCTGGCCGGCGACTTTGGACTTGTTGCTGTCTTCGATGATGGATGCCGTGGAATTGGCGTCAATGTACTGAACGATATTGCCGCCTGCAAAGGCCTCCATGATCTCGGGCCAGTTCATGTTCTCTACACCCGGAGGGCCATAATTCTGGAGCAGATCACAGTAGAACTCCAGCGACTTCACCCCTGCTTCGCTGTTGACCTGCGGCTTGCCCTTGTCATCAAACCACTTGCCCCCAAAGGCCAGGAACAGGGAGGGCCAGATGTACACATTCTGGCCTGCGCCCCTGAACCCTCTCAGGGCTGCGCCTGCGATCTTGCCGTCAAGCTTGTTCGCTTTCTTGGCCGCTTCCTTGAATTCGTCGAGGGTCTCAGGCGGCTTGATGCCCAGTTTCTCATACACGTCTTTTCGGTAAATATGAATCGTGGCCTCACCCTCCATGGGCATGCCATAGAGCTTTCCCTTCACCGAGTCGGCCGCACGCCACAGAGGGATGATGTCTTCAAGATTGAACCAGCTCTTATCCGTCAGTTTGGGATCGTTGATATAGTCATCCAGAGGCTCGATCCACTGATTGGCTTCATAAAGAGGAAGGAACATGGGATCTGCAGTGTGGGTCACGTAGTTCCCTGTCTTTGCACCCAGATCGAGGACCGCCTTCTCCCTGTTCTCTCTGGGAGGGATGATCTCAAAGTCCACCTTGATTCCCGTGAGTTCCGTGAACTGCGGAGACACGGCCTTGAACTTCGCGAAATAATGGGCCGGCGTGATCAGAACCTTGATTTCCTCACCCTCCACCTGGCGCCAGTTGATTTTGGCTTTCAGGTACTCTGCATGCTTTTCCTGTGCTCTCGCAAACTTCAACAGGCCCGGCGCCGCGCTTCCGGCGATCGCCAGTCCGCCCACCTTGGCCGTGGTTTTCATGAACTCCCTGCGTGTGATTTTTCCCATGACGATTCTCCTTTCACGAATAAGTTGGTATGAAGTTAGGAAGGAAACTTGGACACTGGCCAGTGTGAAAAGCCATTGAGGTGAATCCCAACTGTGCATTCGTCATCATTGAAACTGAACCCGTCACAATATGAAAGCGCTTTCATTTTATGTTTTCGAATTCTCCTGTCAAGCAAAAACCTAGGAAGCGAGCACAGCCCGGAAGGCGTTTCGCAATCGAAGAGAAAGGCGTGGAATGCATGCCCTATTCGGCGCTTGACCCGGACCTCTTTTAAGGCTAATAGACCACGTTAACTCTCGCTGGTCTTCCGAAACCTCTTTCACGAAAGGCGGGGAAGCATGCACCGCGAAATCATCAAGGCAAACATCGTCGTCTTTATC
>Ga0209450_10001116_pt1 | contig 13410 bp, 9 predicted proteins | sample FrelakmetLWP11LW_FD_187149 | JGI IMG/M metagenome (GOLD analysis project Ga0209450, IMG submission 187149) | Freshwater lake sediment microbial communities from the University of Notre Dame, USA, for methane emissions studies - LWP11 LW (SPAdes)... | ecosystem: Environmental > Aquatic >... | reverse complement strand
CGCGCTGATGTAAAACGATTCAATACATTGGACGGGTGTACGGTTACCTGGGAAAGACAACGAAAACGGACGAAAAACGACTGATGAAGTGTGCGCCCCTTCCGAGGCAGGAGAGATCGGCGATGACATGAAAGGAAGGGGACTGGTAAAGATACTAATGCAACCAATGCATCCTGTCAATCGGACCTCTTCAATCCTGGGCAGCCTAAAAAGTTGGGTAAAATATACGTATCGTGGGCCAACTCGCTATTATGCCTCGCAGATCGCCGCGCCGGCTACAGCAGGGAAGAGTACTCCCCCTCGCGCCAGGTCAGCTTCGAGCCGGAGAGGAAGGCCGTGGAAACCTTGCTCATCAAGTACGAGTGGCGTACCACCCTCTGCAGCAAAAGGATCATCCACTGCGGTACAACATATGGACAAACCCACAACCGGCTCTGTGACGACTACGGCTTCGTCCCCCCGCCGCCGGTAAGGCCGTGAGTTTGCGTTAAAGTGAAACAGGGTAAGTAAACAAAAGGGCAGAACCGACTATGGCCCTGCCCTGAGGCAAAATAACAAATGCCCACATTTTCACCCGCTCCGTTCAACACTGTCGGAAATCACGTTGACAATATAATATCACGTCCTTACTACTGTCTTTCACGAATCAGAACCATTAGATTGCCAGTGTTGCGTTTCTATTTCATCTTTAACGGCTTCTTTTTTGATCTGTAGTTTCTTGATGGTGAAACGGGACTTTGATCATCTGGAACGCCCAGCATAATCATCTCGGGCTTGATCTCCTCTCCATCCCACCTGATACTGTAGCACGATTGGGCCGTCACAGAGTCATTCGCGTCGAGCACCCAGGTACGTTTCAATGCACGCTTGCGGCCCCCGGCAAGTATTCGCAGCTTCATCGGTCGAATCTGTACCTTCGCGGCGCGGGACTTTCCCCTGCTGGCGACCTCCAGTTTACCCTGGTGGCCGAACGCAATCACATCGACTTTGTCCCCTACCACCTCCATGAGTTTCTTCCAATCTTTCAAAGTCATGACGTCAGGGAAGTCAGCCTCCCTGTTGGGGATGTGATGGAGAAAAAGAATTTTCGGGATTTTTTTACCTTCGTATTTCGCCAGTATGTCGGCCAATTCCTTCCTCTGTTCGTCTCCGACTTCGCCCTGCGCAAAATCGCTTAAACCCTTCTTGGCGCATGAATTGAGGCCGATCATCACAAGGGTGTTACCGGACGGGTCCTTCAGCTCACGCACACACACCTTCTTCTCGAAGAACGGGTGCTTGAAGTCGAGATCATTAGCAAACGGATCATCGAATTACTGTGCTTTGCTCTTGGAGTATAGCGTACCCCCCAAAGATCCGTAGTCGTGATTGCCTGGTGTGATGAAAACACGACCTGCGAATGGCGACAGAGCTTGTCCGGCACGATCATACTCGCCTTTCCTGCCATGATCCGTAATGTCTCCCGTAACGAGAAGATAGGTGTTTTCCTTCCCAGCGAACGGATACCGCTCACTGGCTGCCTTCAGAAGCGACCTGGCTAACCCGTCGGTATAGGAACCATTCCCAAAATGGAGATCGCTTACATGGAGTATCTCGATCATGTCCTCCCCCTCCTGCTGAATTCAGTGTTGTCCTGTGAAATGAAGAAATAGATGACCCCCTGTGTATTGAAATTAAATGATCTAACCGTGCCTCTTCCCGCCTTTCTTTTGATGCCGCTATATCTGCTCAAACTGTTTAATAGATAGCCTCCGGAGAACAGCTCCCCGGAGGTCTTTCTATTGGCACTGTTCTGATGATTCTCACAACCACCCCTGTAAAAAAACCCTGCTTTCGGTTGAAAGCAAGGTTTCATGGTTTGCTCAAGTCCCCTGTTATGTCTAAACGGTTTTTATTGAATAGGGGCCGACACTCTTTCGCTCTGTGCGAAAGTTTCGTCTATTCCTTTGTGATAAGCGCTGAGAATCGCGGATGAAGATTATGTATTTCGAAATCAATGCTCAGATTGCGACACCCCCATCACATTCTCGCGTCCGTTGCGGAAAGCAAAGTCAGAAATTTAGTAAATCCTAGAAAATATTCATTATTTTGTCAAGTCCTCTGCATGGACTGCTGATTTGCTTCTGTAAGAGTCCCATCTCTTATGCGGATATACGACGCACCATTACGGAACTGTCTCATGCCATCGTTGATAAAGAAACAATGCAGGGCGCCGGCTATGACTGGGGGGTACCCCCCCTTGCCAGGTCCGTTTCGAGCCTGATAGGAGGGCCATCGAGACCGCTCTGGTTGAATACGAGTGGCGCGAAACCCTCTGCCGTATGAATGTCATTTCGTGCGGCCAAGCGCCCGGGTGCACCCACAAACGGCGACTTAATAATTACGGCTTCGTTCCCGCCGTCGGTGCGGCCATAAAGGTTCAGGCGCCCATTCTGTCACGCGTTCAACAGGGCCGGACATTAATCAGTGAAGCAAGAGGGCTTACGGTAAAGGACCGCAACTATTGCAACGAACCGCGGGAAAACATAATATTTATATTGACTTATGTACCTCATTGGCGTATAAATTCTACGGCTACATTTTCCATTTAGCGCTCTCAAGTTTTTTCTTCGTGCGCCACTTCTTCTCCCTTTTCCCTCAGATTGAATCGTGGACCTTCAAAGTTGGAAACCATGGACGGCTTTCTTGACTTGATGGAGGCGCCATGAAACTCAAAATCCCCCTATTTGCAAGTCGTCATCTCACACCTGCGGTCAAGATGCCGATTAAAAAAATGTCTGCACGATAGTTGTTCCCTGTACGATGGTTCAGGGACTGACCATTCAGTTCGGCATGCTTCCTCAAAACACACGGAGTTCGGCAATACGATCCTCCCGACCCGCGTGATTCCGACAATGGCGGTAAAGAGGATTTTCGGTTGCATCGAAAGGAGGCACGAACATGGCTGGAAAGGCCAAGTGGACCTTTATGGTGTACATGGCGGGCGATAACAACCTGTCCGACACCGGGGAAGCGGATCTTGCGGAGATGCGCCGGGTCGGTTCCAGCGAGGATGTTCACATCGTTGCCGAATTCGACAATGCAGGGGATCGCGGCACAAATCGTTATTACATCAAGTCGGGTGGCCGCGGCGAACCGGTTACAGCCCTGGGTGAGACCGATTCGGGGGATCCGAAGGTCCTGGTCGATTTCATCACGTGGGCGGCAAAAGAATACCCTGCCGAGCGGTACGCCCTCATCCTCTGGAATCACGGGGGCGGGTGGGAACCCTCCGAAATCGATCGAGTTGCGCGCTCTCTTCGTCCGAGGGACTACAGCGTTCGGGAAGCGAGCGAGCGGTCATCGTCGCCGATGGGCAAGCTGCTTTTCCGGACAAGCATCGAATGCACCTTCAAGCATCGCTCCCCCCGAAAACGCGCAATCTGCTCAGACGATGGAAGTGGACACTCGCTGGATACCGTCGAACTGGGGAACGTCCTTGCCCAGGCAAGGAAGGTGCTCGGCCAACCCGTGGACATCCTTGGGCTGGATGCTTGCCTGATGAGCAATTTCGAAGTCGCCTACCAGGCCCAAAGCTACGCAAGATACCTTGTCGCCTCAGAGGAGAGCGAACCCAGTGACGGTTGGCCTTACGACAGGGTACTCAGAAGGGTCGTTGAATCACCTCACTTGTCAACTGCTGATCTGGCGGGGCATATCGTTTCCGACTACGTCAAATCCTATGCCAGCAGGAAGTACTCCGGCCCGGTTACCCTATCAGCCCTCGATCTCTCGATGATTCCTCGTTTGACCGGACCTCTCGACAGGCTCGCGGACGACCTCATTGCCCGCATGCCGAGAGCATCACGGGAAGTCTTCGGTGCCCAGAAAGATTCCGCTCGGTTCTGGCATAACACGCTCTGGGACATTTCCAGCTTCTGCGAGGAATTGGAGAAGAGAACATCAAACAGGGCCGTTCGCAAGGCCGCACAAAATGTCTGCGCCGCTGTGCAGCCCGGTCCCGGAAAACTCGTCATCTCCGCATTGCATGCGGGGAAGGAATTCGAACGTTGCGGAGGAGTTTCGATCTACTTGATTCCGCCTCTGACGGCCATTTCTGACTACTACAAGAACTTGAACTTCGCAAAGCACCATCACTGGCTGTCCATGCTCAAGGCGTATCATTCAAGTCCCATTTAAAAATGATCGTGCTGCATTATCATGCATGCGCGCTTTAAGGTTTCTGGGATTCATTTAACGATGCAGTCAAGACGGATATCGCTCTGCAAAGATCCTTTACGTTAGAGAAGGGAGAGGAAAATGCCGGAAGAAAAAAAGTACATCTACATTTTCTCTGCCGATGAGCCGGCAGCACCGCCAGTTGCTCGACGGAGGGGCGTCCGAGAGGTAATTGAGAAAGTAAAAGAACGGGGAGTAAAGACCGCTGTGAGTACGATCCAGGAAAACATGAGCGGGTTTCTGCAGGCCCTGGACGAAATCATCAGTGCCTCCCCCAAAAACATTGGGGGGCTGATGCTGGACGAAGTTGAAATTCACGCTCAGATCGACGGAAAAGGGAATGTCGGGATCTCCGGCATTGTGGGAGCCGAGTTTGCGGTGCAAAGCGGCATCAAGTTTGTTCTTCGGAAGAAGATTTAGAACAACGGAATGTGCAACGGCCAATACGGCACGACAGTACCCTGACATGATGTCAAGCATTCGCATCGGACGCACTCCGTTGAGAGATGGGTAAAACATTTTACAAGACCGGGGGCTTATCTGCCAAGTACCCAGAGACAGACCATTCTACCAGGTGAATGCAGCAAGATGAAAACTGAGTCACTAAGCGGGATCACGGCAGGGAAAGGAGGCGCCATTATGGCAAATGGAAAATACGCGAGTACCGAAATGCTCGAGACTGCGCAACTGCTCAAACGAAAGCGCGCTGCAATCCATCAAGTGTGGGTCGACCGGTTAAAGAACTGCTGGGGTGAAGAGGGCCATTTTAAGATCGATATTCTTGCGCAGGCGGAAAGTAAAAATCAGGACCCCCTCTCTCTTCTTATAAGACAGATAGCCGGCCGGGTGAAAGACAGAAGGAAAGAGATCAAACCCATGCTGGATAAAGTGAGAGGAGAGCATTACACATTGGTCGATTTTCTCCAGGAGATAGAATGCCTCGAGGACGCAGTGGAAGAAGCGCTCAAACTGAGCCAAGATACCACGGAAGTACAGATTCTCCGCGCGATGAATCATGTACGAAAAACACTCGGATCCTATTCTCGTGCCGTCACGCAGGAGACATCCGGGATTTACGAGAAAATCGTGGAGTGCGGCGCGCGCGGCTATTGCCTCTTCGATGAAGATGGTGTGATCGTAACCACGAATGTGAAAATGGACAGCTTACTTGGTACGTCGTCGGCAGTCGGGAAGGCCCTCAATCTGTTCCTCAAAAAGGAAGACCGAACGCTATTGCAAGATGTGATGTCCTCGTTTGAGGAGGGAAAAATATCGCTTGGCAAACTTACGTTACATCAGCCGGCGGGCCACAAGATCATTGTCGGAGCGGAGATGGGGCCCGCATTTGTACGAGGCGAGCGCCGGGGCGGCTATCTCTGTGCCGTCGACCTGTCCCATCCTGTACAGCAGGAACTCGATATGTTCAACAGATTCCCCCTCGGCGTCATCAAATTGAACTTGGATGGAAAATTTACCTATATGAACCCAGTCGCTCTTCAGCTCCTGGGGATAGATCATTTCGAGGGCAAAACCATACGGGATGTCTTCCCTGACAAGGAAAATTACTCGAAGGTTAAAGAGAAAATAAGCAAACGGGAAAAACTCGAGAGTGACGACTATGAAGTTGTTGGCACTCGTTGGGTCGATGGCGTAAAAGTGCCGATTCGGGTTACGGCGATGCCGGAACTGGGCCTGCAGGGTAATGTTGTCGGCAGTCTTGCACTGGTGCGCGACATAACAGAGGAAAAGGTAACGGAGAATATCAGCGAATATCTCTCCAGTACAATGGACTGCAAAGAAATTCTCAAGAATACTGCGACAGCAGTTGCCAGTCTCGTTCCGTTCGATTTCTTTATTGTCACCCTTTATAGTAAGGATATGATCCACCTTCGAAAATATTTTTCCTGCGGTCCTGCAGGTGAGATCTCTTCGGACATTCGATGGTGGGAGATCTCGGAGCCACTCAGAGACACGGTTCAGGACCGGGAAATATCGGTGATCTCGAATTACAAAGCATATCTCGATGAACCATCCAACCGGCATCTGGCAAACCTGAGAGAGTTCCAATTCTTACGCACTGAGAAGTTTGCGTCATCTATTCGTTATCCCATCGTTCAGGACGGTCAAGTGATCGCAGCCATCACTTTTCTCAGCAAAAGAGGGAAGACCTACGGCGAAGAGCATAAGCGTCTCATCAAGGTTCTACCCCTCGAGAAGATCGTGCTGCGGGCGCTGCAGGAGGAAAAGACGAAGGATCAGAACATGCGGCATGAATTGGTCGGGGAGATTGTAGCAAAGTATACTGAGGTAGACAAAGTAGTCATAGACAATATTTGTGCTCGATACCCATGGGATCATGTATCCCTGTTCCTCGTCGATGAAATAAATCGTGAGTTCCGCCTGTTGCGCCAGCGGGCCCGAGGCAAAGCGAAACCGCTGCCTGAAGGTTACACGCAGTCGCTGTCGGAAGGAGTTCTGGGGTATGTATACGAGTCTGGGACGCAAGTTCTCATTCAAGACACCTGGCAGGACCCTGCATTTCAGGATATGTATCTGGATGCAATCGGCGGCATGAAAGCAGAACTCTGTATCCCCATCCTTTTCCGGGATAAAGTTCGCTGGCTCCTGAATATTGAGGACTCGAACAAAAATGCCTTCTCGGTCGAGGAGGATGCCTCCCTTGCGGACCTCGTCCAGATCATCAGGGACGCACTTTATCGTTCATGGAATCGCTCCGTTCTGGAAGCCGCAATGAAGTCGACATCGGACATTATATTCGTGACGGACGGCATGGGACGAATAGACCGACATAACAAGGAGGCCATCGAGCGACTTGGATATAGCGCGGAGCAGATGAGCAGGCTGACGATGAAAATGCTAGTCGACGATCCGGACGCCGCTGGTGACGTTCTCGAGTTCTCGAAGAGTATCCCCAGGGAAGTAAACCTGCTCGCAAAGGATAAAAAAAAATATCCCGTCCTTCTTTCCGCGTCTGCTCTGCCTGAAGAATTTGGGGGCAATGTGGTCATTTGCAAAGACTTGACACTGTATAAGCGCGTGGAAGAACTGGAATATCTGAAAAAGATGTACCATGAGATCGCTATCCAAACGAAAATTCCGCTTTCTCTTGCTTTCGGTTGGATTGAACGTCTGCATGATGGAATAGAGGACGGGGGGACCGCCGAGATCCTCGATAAGACATTGAGCCAGCTGAGAAAACTCGAGTTGACGTACAACCGGCTGGCTCTTTACGAAAGAAATGAGGAGCAGCTTCCTTACAATGAGGTGATGATCAATATTCGGTCGGTTGTTGCTCAACTGTTGTCCAGGCTGCCTGGGGCAGAGTATGGCAAAGTCACGTTCCGTTATATGGGTCCGAGCCTATACCTGAAAGGAGACCCCTTTCAATTGACCTTCTGCTTGGAGGCGATTCTTTCCTTTCTGCTGCGATATCTCCCATCCGAGGAAAAAATCGACGTTTCGATATTAAAAAAGAATAAGCGGATCATCACAAAGATCGCCGGTTTCCTGCCGCGCCTGGATGAGCCGAGATCGGAAGAAACCGGAACGCTCGACAACGCTTCCTATACCCTTATGCAAATGGCGTTGGGAGACGAGATGATCAAGCAATTTGTTCGAAACCACAGGGGCCAGTATGTCCGGCGGCGCGGCAAGGGATTACAGGAGGTATTCGAGATCCAGTTGCCTGCTGCTTGAAAGGGAGGCTGCACATGGACAGGAAGATTCTGCTTGCCATTTCGGATTCTGTATTGGCGCGTGATGTCGAAGATCTGCTCGAGAGCATGTACAGCGACATCGCATACGAGAAAGAAGACCGGGAGGAAAGGGCCATAGAAAAGCTCAAGAATAAAACGTATGCCCTCGTTGTCATACTCTACATTCCGCCAAGCGGTAATACGCCCATGCAGGAGGCGGATGCACGGGGGCTACAGCTTATAAAATGGATTCTTGATGAGCAGAATAAAAGTCCGGTGCTGCTCCTGGTGCACGAAATGGACGACCGCGTTCTGGCGGTACTGGCGAAGCTGCAGGAAAGGGGAGAATGCGACATTGTCGAAATCAATACAAAGTGGACGAAATTCATTATGTTTCGTGCAAAGGGATTGCTGGAAGTTGGCGCCCAAAAGCCTGCGGAGGAGAAGAGACTCGATGTCGCAATTTACCTGGACCCCGATCGAGGATACTATGATTTGAGTGGGGTGAATGTATACAAGGAGCATCGGCCACTCAAAATACACCGGACAAAGCTGGACTCTCTCACGAAACAAGCAGATATCATGGTGGATGATGAACACGACGGACCCTGGCAGGAGCGATTGCAGAAAATCGGCGAGGAGCTGATGCAGCAAATCTTTGAGTGCAATCCGGATTTTAAAAAGTTATTCTGGCTCCAGGTGGGACGAGCAGGCGGGCTGTGCAATACCCGGCTGCGCTTCAGTCTGAATACAGAAAAAGTTCACAATATTGCACTGGAAGCCATCTACGGATCCTATGAAGAGGGTGACGACAAGGACTACTGGATGCTGCATACGCCAATCTATCGCACCATATCGTCCTGTGGTAGTTGCATAAAACCACTATTTTATGGAGACGATGAGGAGATGAAAAACAAGCCAATCAATGTCCTCATCATCGAATCCCCTGCAGTGGGCAAAGTCGAGATAGGCGGACTGAAAGAGTTAGAATTGGATCCTATTCCCACTGTACGTCAGGAATGCAAGTACCTGATGGATTACTTCATCCCCAACAAGATGAAAGGCAGTGCACGGATTGGAGACGTTAAGAGGATTCCCGTTAGCGGCGATCCGAAGCCATTTCGCCAACAGCTTCAGGATACCTTGGAAGAGAGCGGCCATCCATGGCACATCGTCCACTATGCGGGGCACTCTTGCTTCATAAGAAACAAAGGTTACATTTTCCTCTCCAAGAAAATAGGAGGGGAGATCGAGACCGTTGATTTAAAAATGTTCAGTGGCATGCTGTATGCGGCAAATACACGATTCGTATACCTGAGCAGTTGCCACAGCTCCGACGCAAGTTTCGTTTTCGCCTTGGCACAAAAAAATGTTCCTTCCATTGTGGGCTTTCGGTGGGACATCGATGATGATAAGGCTCTTGAATACACGAAAGCATTTTACGAGGCGCTTTTCGAGGGGGAGAGGCAGTCCCTGGAATACGCCTTCCTTAAGGCACGGCAAAAAATACATAAAAATGAGAAATACAGAATAAATCCGATCTGGGCCGCCCCGATTCTCGTCAGCCAAAGACCGCTTTAGCGGTTGCCCCGATTGATTACAGGGACACGCTGCGCACAAAGTGACGTGGTGAGCGCAGTGAACTCCCGGCTTCCCGCGATGAACGCTTCGCCTTTTCCTTCTGTGTTAGGACTGACATGAAACCGAATAGGTTGTTCGATCACCGGATCGCGCAACCGTGCAGCGTGCCCATCAGATCGTAAACGGTTTTTGATTTTCGAATTTCTTGCTGGGCTGTCCCACCCAGTAATAATTCGGCGTCTGATCCGGCGGCATGCGCTTCGCGATGGCCTTGTGGAATTTCCGATAATTACTTGATTTGCCATCGCTCCAGACTTGCAGGAGCGTTCCGGTGAACAATCCGTTGAAGGTGCCGTCGGCAGAGAACTGGTTGTCCTGGCAGCCCGAAATAAGCAGCACGGAGGCCTTTACGGAATCTTCAGCCTTTCTAAGGGCCGGTTCCTTCTGAAGATTGTCGTAGAACTTTTGGTTTTTCCGGTAGGTGCGGAGTGCAACGTCCGGCGGCATGAACCTGTAACGCACCTGCTCGGTGCCGATGGCAGACGCGCGGGCGGCCATTGTCCCCTGATAGAATGCCACCTTCACGACAGTCCCGCTGTGGCAGCTGTCGGAGAAAACGAGGATTCGCACTCCAGGGGCGAACTTGCCGAGATATTTGTAGATCTCGTCATCGATGAGCTCTCCGTCATAGAGACACCAGGTCTCATCCTGGTAATCACTCTCATCTTTGTTCATGTCCTTAACCTGTCCCCCATGGCCGGAGTACGAGAGCATGAATATGTCGCCCGGCTTGAGAGTCGAGGCGGCTTTTGAGAATTCTTTGATTACGCTTTTCCTGGTTGCCGACCGTGTGAGGAGTGTCTTCACCTTGAATCCTTTGGTCTTGGCAATATCCGCCATATCCTTTGCATCGGCCTCACAGGCCATCAAATCGCCAGACCATCCATCATAGTGGCCGGGATTCACCGAATTCAGCCCAATTGTCAACGCGTAGCCCTTAGCCATGATGACTCCTCCTTTCGTGTCGATCCGTCGGACAGGTTGCTATGAAAAAATCCGCGCCTGCTTTCCCCATGTGTTGATCTGTTGATCGGGCTCTTTGCCGATCGCTGGCTTCAGCCAAGGTCCGGCAGTCCTCTGACGTACCCCTCTGCATATTTTACGATCCTGTCTTTAATTTGGTCTCGGACACTCGACAAGACAGCCGGGTTGATCGTCACGTTGCCGGAGTAATGCTTCAGGGTGACCTCGCTCGTCTGGAACTTGAAAAAGAGGACCTGCGTCAGATTGTCGGTTGCCTCCAATCCGAACGCCATCAGGGAAACAAGCAACTGGTCTGCAGTGCCCTGCTCCACCAGCGTCACCTGAAAGCGCGCAGTTTTCGCTGACTGGCTCTCCCGGTTAAAGATCGTCATCCAGGGACTGTTCGCAGACATGGACTTCAGTGCGTCAAGAGTGGCCTTCACGACCGCCAATGCTGCCGGATTGGGCGCGAGGAGGCTGGCGGCGACCTGGAGGATCGCTTCATGCGCTTGAAAATTCTGACTATTCTCAGAGTACTTTGTGAAGCCGCGATCCTGCAGGACCCAGCCGATGTTGACCAGGACGTCGAAATAAGCATTGTACCAATCTTCTATGTTGCTCGCGCTGCTCACCGCCTTTTTTGCAGCCAACTGAGCGAGCAGAGCGGAATTGGCAATATCTTCTCTCCACTCCGGTGTGACGCCCTTTACGAAAGATACGATATCGGAACCGACGACCATGGCCTGATTTTTTACCGCATTGTAGTCAAACTTAGCTGCTTCGATTTCTTTGTGCCCTCCTTTGGGAAGAGAAGGCAGAGCCAGCTTCTTGACGTACTGCCGCGCTTGACCCGCAGTCACCTTTTCCATTATGCTCCCTCCTTTCGATGTCAAAGGCCTCATTCACCGGCATTAAGGGATAGTTATCGTTATCGTGCAAGCTGCCCCCTGAGCTCTGGCGAAGCAGCTGACAGCATCTGCCGTACCGGTGGCGTCTTAACCTTCGCTGCCCCTCTGGCCCGTGTAGGACGCATCCTGCTGAGAAGGCTTTGACGCACATCGGGATCGGTTGCGACGAGAAACTCGAACTCGCTGCCGTAGATTTCGAGCGTACTATGTAGCTCGCTCTCCGACTGCGCGAATGCCTCCATGATCGTCTTGCGCGCACGTCCGGGCGGCACTTCCGGAAAATGCCGAATGATGCGATCGAGCGGAGCCTCGCCAGCCACGTCTCGTCGCGCGGCGCGGCGGAAGCCCCGTGCTCTGGCTGCTCCAGGCAGCGGGGCTTTCAATACCTTCAGTGCGTTTATAACGCCCGCCCCCCATCGATCGGTGCGCCATCCGGCGGGCACCTCGACGCCGACCGTCATCACGATTTCCTTGAACACCGTCGGCAACTGGCGGCCCGGATAACGTTGCCGAAGCGTTTCTAGTCCGTGGTGGGCAATCCAGAGTGCGGCAATTCCCGCGACCGTGGCGGTGGCATAGGATGTGCCGTCGCTCGGCGCGACCAGGTATACACCCCCGGGCTCGGTGCGGGCACGCCAGACCGTTTCGCCGGGTGCCGTCACGTCGACATCGTCTTCCTGCGCAGCATACTTCCAAATGCCATCGGCGATGTGCCCACTATCGAGACTCAGTACATCGACGTTGCACGCGCAGGCGGCAATTGTTTCCTCGTAGCGGGCCGGATAGACCACCGCCGGATAATAGTTGCCGGAGGCAGCCACGAGGATCATGCCCCTGTCGGCGGCATATTGAAGCGCGCGCAACAACGCCTTGCTTGAAAATGCGCCACCCAGGCTCATTGAGGCGACGGGCCAGCCCTTGTCGGCAGCAAAGTAGAGCGCGCGGCACAGGTTGAGGTAGGAGAAATACATGACACTGTCGTTGGTGCGCAGCGGGACGATCCTGGCCGCAGGCGCGGCGCCGGTCACGTGATTGACTCCGTCCGGCCCGATGCCGCTTGCGATCACGCTTCCGGTACTGGTTCCGTGTGAAGGATTTTGCCCGGACAGGGGATCGACGGGGTTCGGTTGGCCGGTCAGAAAGTCGTAACCGGCCGCTGTGTCGACCCGCGCCGGATCGAAGAAATCGGGGTGCGTCGTGTAGCCTGTATCGGGATGTGCGACCATGACGCTTTCACCGTAAGATGTGCGACCCTGCGCCTGCGAATAGGCCCAGGCGTCCGGGATCCGGCACAGCTTGAGGCTCCATTCGCAGTCAGCAAGTGCACCCGGCCTGGGAGTGACGTCGGGGAACAGGAAGGCGCCCTTGATGCCGCGGGGAGCAAGTTGGGAAGGGTGAGGGTCGTGGCCGCGCGTGCGGAACGCGGGCTCCGCATCCGCGACGGCGCGATCGGCGATCAACTTGCGCGTCAGCGTCCATGCCCGTGCGTGCGTCACACGAACACGCGCAGGGGGGGTCAATACATAGTCGCCGGCGCCAACGGGTTCTATCCGCCACTTCTCCAGACCGGTCCGCTTCGCGAGTGAGTGCGAGATACGAAGCCCATCCTGTGCATTTGCACCGGCCTCTCCAAGGCTGACGATGATACCCTCGAATGAGGGAACTCGATCGGGTACGACTGCCTTACGCCGTTGGGTCTTGGCCATGATGTCCTCCTGCTGAAAGTCTGTTTAACGGAACCGCAAGGGGATTGGCTCTTGGAGCGAAACAATCCAGCCTAGGACCAAAAGATTCGCTTTGGGTGGGTTTGTGATGCTACGGGTTGCAGTGATTAAATCCGGATGAAAGGAATTTGAGATTCATGGCGCCTCTGCAAAGTTGTGAAATCCACTTATGGTTTCCAAACTAGTGTATTGTCTCATAAATTACTTGACTATGTGTCCCGTTCCTGTATCATGGGATCA
>Ga0209450_10001115_pt1 | contig 13412 bp, 15 predicted proteins | sample FrelakmetLWP11LW_FD_187149 | JGI IMG/M metagenome (GOLD analysis project Ga0209450, IMG submission 187149) | Freshwater lake sediment microbial communities from the University of Notre Dame, USA, for methane emissions studies - LWP11 LW (SPAdes)... | ecosystem: Environmental > Aquatic >... | reverse complement strand
CAGCAATATCTGATCGATCCGGAGATTGTCGAGCTGAATCTTGAACAAATCGCCCCCGAATCGCTCGAGCACTACTTTATGCTGACAAAACCGGGGCATCGGATGGATGATCTGATTAAATATCTCGAGCAGGAAAGCCCCAAACAGGCTATTTTGTTCTGCAATAGCCGAACCGGGGCCGACAAACTCTACGACCGTCTGCGCGACAAAATGGATTCGGTCGAAATCATTCATGGCGGACTGGAGCAAAGCCGGCGGACAAGCCTCTTTCGGCGATTTCGCCAGATGCAAATCCGATTTATGGTCGCAACCGACATCGCTGGCCGCGGGCTGGATTTCTCGCATGTAACCCATGTCATCAATTTCGATTTCCCACGGGCGATGGAAAGTTATACACACCGCACGGGACGTACCGCCCGAATGGGACGGATCGGTAAGGCGCTAACGTTTGTGATTCAGTCGGAAATGGGCAAACTGCGGATGCTTTTCCGTAAAAACCACATCGAACCCCGCTGGCTGGGCGAAGAACCCAAAGCCCACGCCAAAAGCGAACACAGCGACTCCAAGCAACACCACGGCCGCCCGGGACAATCCAGCGGCAGCCGCTCCAAACCCGGCAGGCGATACCGGGGACGATCCGGCGGACGCGACGGAAAACCAAAACCCAATCCCGCCGAAAGCTAAAATTTCACACACTATTGCGTAATTAGGTTTCTGCAATAGCTTCGCCGTGCGGAACTGCAAATCCTTTATTTTAAGGTACTTGTGTTTTTTACGGCTCGGCTTTTCAAAGCTGGTCAGGTCGGTTTTGCGCAGGCGGTTGCCTGCCTCTGGAAACTTACATTCACACCTGCCCACAGTATCACCTGTGCAGAATCAGGTCTGGACCCAAGGGTTGTCTAAATGCGTAATTTTGAAACTATCGCAACGCATGGCCAAGCAAGCAAAACTCTCGTTTGACATTGGGGCGAACTGCCCCTATAATTTGTCAAAATTTAAGAATTGATATAAACTATGGAGTGTACATTTTATGGAATGTGAAAATAATTCGCAGCATTTTCAGAACGCTAATCCCGCCCCGTCTGCACCGGCTATTCAGTATGTTGCTTTACCACCGGAAAAGCCCAAAAAGACATCAGGATGGAGAATCTTTCTTAATATTCTGCTGGCACTATCCATTCTCGGAAATGTTCTGTTATTTCTGGCCGTAATGGGAATGGGCTTGGCGATGGTCGTCGGCACCAATAAATCGCTCAAAGACCAGTATGTCGAAAATGTGCTGGTGGACGGCCCGCACAATACCAAAGTAGCCGTGATTAACCTGTTCGGTGTTATCGAGGGTGAGAACAGCGACCAAATCCGAGCCCAAACTGAAAACGCCGCCGATGACAAGGCGGTCAAGGCGATTATCCTACGCATCGACAGCCCCGGCGGAACGGTCTCGGCCAGCGACCAAATCCATTACTATATCAGCAAACTTCGCAGCGACACCGGCAAGCCTGTCGTGGCGTTTATGCAGTCGATCGCCGCTTCGGGCGGATATTACAGCGCTGTTTCCTGCAACCACATTATCGCTGAGCCGACCACCATTACCGGCTCAATCGGGGTGATCATGAATCATATCGTCATCAAAGACCTGCTCGAACAAAAGCTCGGTGTCCAGTCGGAGACCATCAAAAGCGGCGAAAAAAAAGACTGGCCCAGCATGTTTTCGCAGATGACCGATGAACAAAAAGTCTACCTTAACACCAAGCTAATTTCGCCGGCCTATGAACGATTTCTCAAGTTGGTCACCGAAGGCCGCAAAGAGGTGATAACTCCCGAACAGGCACGGCTACTTGCTGACGGCAGTATCTATAACGCCGATGAAGCCTTAGAAAAAGGACTGATCGACGAGATCGGCTATTTCGATGACGCAGTGGCCGCGACCGAAAAATTGGCCGGTATCAGCGGAGCCAGAGTTGTCGAGTATGAACGTCCATTATCCTGGCTTTCATCGCTCGGTGCCCAGAATAAAATACCGATGCTAAATGCCAGTACGCTTGAAAAACTTACCGCCCCCAAACTGCTTTATCTTTGGGATGGCAGATAACGTAGTTTATTGCAAATAAAAACTATTGCTTTCCTGCGAAAAACTGGGACAATAGGTGCCTGAAATAATCAAATATAATGTCTGTAAGTAAGTCGGCTGTGGTACGAGCAAACTTTTTCTCTTTCCATAACCCCTTGTTTCTAAAATTGTTATAACAATATCAAGATTTTTTTGAGAATTCACTGTGCCAAATAAAAAGCTGCCTTCTTTTAAAATAGGGAATTTAACAGTCAGTCTGCCAATTATTCAGGGCGGCATGGGAGTACGGGTTTCGCGAGCCAATCTCGCCTCCGCAGTCGCCAATGAAGGCGGTATCGGCGTAATCGCCACTGCCGGCATCGGTGATTTTATCGATGCACCGCGGGCTGAATTTACCGGGATTAACGAAACAGCGCTCCGCGAAGAAATCCGCAAGGCCAAACGCCAAACCTCCGGCATACTGGGCGTCAACATTATGGTCGCTCTTTCGGACTATGACAATCTGGTCAAGACTTCTGTCGAGGAAAACATTGATGTTATCATTTCCGGAGCAGGCCTGCCGCTGAATCTGCCGCAGTTTGTCGAGGGCAAAGACACTAAACTGATTCCGATTGTCTCTTCGGCAAGAACACTGAAAATCATCTGCAAACGCTGGCTGCATCACTACAATCGTCTGCCGGATGCGGTGATTGTCGAAGGTCCTCTGGCGGGCGGTCATCTGGGGTACTCGTACGAAGAAATGGAACAGGATACCGCACCGAAATTGGGCGATATTTTGGCTGAAGTCATTGAGTATGCTAATACCTTTACGCCCAACATCCCCGTAATTGCCGCTGGCGGCATTTTCGATGGCGCCGATATCGCCACCTACCTGGGCAAAGGCGCCGCTGGCGTACAGATGGCCACGCGATTTGTCTGCACCACCGAATGCGATGTTCACGACAATTTCAAACAAGCTTATCTGGATGCAACCGCCGACGACATCGCCATCATCAAAAGCCCCGTAGGTCTTCCAGGCAAGGTTATCAAAAATGCCTTTGTCGAAAAAATTCTGGCCGGACAGACCATTCCATTTAAGTGCAATTACCGATGCCTCAAATCCTGCGACCCCCGCACTGCGCCGTATTGTATCGCCAAAGTGCTCGCTTATGCCGCCGAAGGACGCATGGATGAGTCATTCGCCTTTGCCGGAAGCAACGCCTACAAATGCACCGAAATTATTACGGTCAAACAGTTGGTTCAAAAATTAAACGATGAGTACGCCCTGGCTGTCAAATAGTCATAGTGGATATTCGTAACACTTTAGCCATTTGAAGCCATGATTTCTGCCAATCGTGGCTTCAAATGGTTAAAGTGTTACCATATTTCTCATTACCGTAAACAAAAACAGAATTTCGATCCTTCAAAAGAACGCGATGCGGTAATTCAGCGACCAGTGTTTCAAAAAGCTGCTTATTTTTTCGCGCTCGTTCCTGAATGTCTCTACGTTCTATACTATGGCGGATAGATCTTTCCAGGTTTTCAACGGTGTATTTCCCCTTCAAAAGGTAGTCCTGAGCGCCTTTGGAAATGGCGATTAAACCCGCATTCTCATCATATTCCCCTGTAATAACAATAACCGCCCCCTGATACTTTTCAACTACCCTCAAGGGTCGAAATGCCCTTGCTGTCCGGCAAGTTCAAATCCAGCAAAACAGCATCGTAATCCCCCTGTACCATGGATGCATGTGCATCAGACAGCGTAATCGAGGAATCGATTCGGACAAAGGGTAGAGAGGCCTTCTTCAGCATTGCCTCAAGAAGCATTCTGTTTGTCCTGTCAATCCTCAACGATAAGTATGTTCAGCTTTTCTCTTATACTTCCCAGCCGTTCAACACTATTCGATTACCCGACCACGACCAGCTCTTGCCTGTCCTGTTTTCGGAATGACTCGAGCGACTGCGGATCGGCAACCTTGCGATAGCCAATCGCCTTAACAATCTCCAGTACCTCTGTCCAACTCGGGAAAGGACGCTGATTTGCCCGCTTGTACTGGTCAATCGCCATCACAAACTCGAACTGTTCATCATTCATCTCCCCTTCTTCGGCAACGCGACGTTCTTCCGTCCGGCGATGTCCAGGGCCTCTGCGTCGATCCAGCCCGAGACGACGCTCGACAACATCTTTTCGTCTTTCAATAAATCCACGGCGTTCTTCTTTGCTGCCGCCTTTACCGCGCGTATCTGCTTGTTTTTTCTCAGCCATTATCCACCCACAATCATTATAGTTTCATCTTTTCATCCATACCGCTACAACTGCTCCTGCTCATCACATTCATCATCAGTCTTTGCTTCCGTCCCAAATACCATATCAAAGAAATCATCGCAGGCGGCCTGTTTGGCCAAAAAACTGTAAGCCTGATCGATGAACTCCTCAGGAACCATCACTGCAATATCTGAAAATTGCGTTTTTTCACCGCTTGGGACACGTTTTATAGCAACAGGAATACTGCTATCGAGCAGTAACCGTTTATAGTGCTCAGCCAGCTCCATATCCTCGGCGTAAGCGACGGTAACAAAGTTTTTTACGTCCGTCGGCGTATCTAACAGTTTTTTGGGTCTTCCCATAAAAAATCCCTATTTATCTCTTTGGAACCTCATAGAGTCCCTTATACGCAGTTCTTTTCGTCAAACAGGGTACCGCAATTAACGTAAAACTACTCAGGCAAGGTAAAATTCTCTTGAGAAATGGCATAAACGCCTGTCCAAAACACAAGATTTAGGGTTTATAAGCCCTCTGATGGCAAAATTTTGTATTTTTTTGAAAAATTTATGTTGCTTTTTTTTTCAGAGTATACAGAATACAGAAAAATAAGCGTTTAACGCCCCGCGTGGGGCGATATTATCAGAACCATTTAACACGGAGGTATCACCAAATGGCAAAGAAAAAAGCCGCAGCAAAGAGCGCCAAGAAAGACAAAGAAATGTTGGTCGTCGCCAGCAAGGTCAAAGCCTATGTCAGAAGCAAAGGCATGATGACATCATCCGAAGCCCTTCCGGCTTTGAATGAATGCATCTACAAGATGTTGGATGCCGCACTCTGCCGTACCAGTTCCAACAAACGCAGCACTCTCAAGCCCCAGGATATGTAATCAGGCACCAGCGGCCTCAGTCTGCCGCTCAATGCAGAAAAAAGACAAAAGGACCGCTTCTGACGAAGAAACGGTTCTTTTGTCTTTATACAGACAAAGATTGGTTTTGCGAAGTCTTGACCGGGAGGATTGCTGTGAGCAGATTGGCTCCCTCAGCAAGGCTTAATTCAATTCGGCCTTCATGCTGGAAAGCGATTTGCTGGGCCAATGCAATCCCGATACCGGAACTGAACCGTTGCTGGCTGGCTTCATGTGGGCCAAAAAGTTTCCGCTGTAAGTCTGGCGAATACGTCCGACCATTATCGGTCACACAAATCTTAAACTGATTCTGTTGACGACAGTATTGGGTCCGCAGTTGGATTAAACCGTCATTGTCAGATACCTGATCAATCGCATGAAGCAATAAATTCAGCGTCATCAGCCCGATACGTTCCGGGTCAATTTCCACCTGCGGTAAATCGGAATCCCACTGCACCTGAATTGTAAACTTCTTGTAAACCTCAATCCAATCGAGAGAGCTAATCGCAAGTTCCAACTCCTGGTTCACATCACATTCACATTTATCCAGAGATTGTTTCTTTGTAAAATCTATAATATCCAACAGGTTTTTTTTCAGCCGCTTGACATTCAAGCTTAGAATACCCCAGCATTTTTCCACTTTATCCATCTGTTTAGCGTGCAGCGAATAATCAATCACCTCTGCAGCGCCGCCAATGATCTGAAGAATATTTCTGATCGAATGAGACATCTCCTGCATCGCCCTGCCTGCCTCAGCATAATGCAGCGTCCTTTCATCCACTTTAGACAAAGTCGTCCGGATATCCATCAATTCAACGGGAGTCATTTTATTTCCTTTATAAAAAGCAGTACACATTCTTCCCGTTTCTATCGATTATTTATTAAACTATCTTTATACGGATCTTTACAAACTCGCGAAGAAGGGGCATTAAGGCCATAAATCAATACAAATAACGCCCCGCTGGTCCTATAAGAAAATAGGTGTATGCTTATTTTTTACAAACCGCTCCGTGAGATTAAGTTGATGGGCAAAATAGCCGAAGATACTCCACGAGATAACAGTCGCATTGATGGGATAAAACAATGTCTAACGCGAATACAAAACGAATAACCGCAGCAGAAATATTAATCGTTTTTTTGGTGCTGGGCACCTTGGCAGCAATTTCAATGCCCCGGCTGTCTCACAGTGCAACACTGGACAGACAGGCCGCATGCAACGCCAATCTTGAACTGCTAAATTCCGCGATTGACTTGTACAGCTCTGAAAAAGGACGATTTCCTACCAATTTATCCGAAATAACATCCAACAAAGACTATTTCCCAGTCGGCATGCCTCAATGCCCCCTCGGCGGTACCTATATCATCAAATCCGATCATACCGCCGCCTGCACACACTACTAAGCCGCATCCCGGGCGGCTAAAATAACAAAAAAAGCCAGATCCCAAATCGGAACCTGGCTTCGGAGGAGGGTGATGAAAAGCTTATGAAGACTTGTCTATTATGATCTGCGCCATCCTCTAATTCTTTTTACATTATCGAGTATTTACACGATAAAACTTTAGAAATATTCCATTGCCGACTTCAATATAGCGATAACGGACACACCAATTAACTCATAACTCATTTATATAAAATAAGTTATGTAAAAACTACTTAACGCCAATATCCGGCGTAATTAAATCCCATTCAACTTTGCCTGCACCAAGAAGTGTACCGGTGGCATACGCCAAGTCAACCAGCGATATCTGGTAATCGGCAAGGGCTTTAATCTCCGCACTTTGGGCCTGGGCAAGGCGCGTCTGGGCGTCCAATACATCGGTTGAGGTACGCAGTCCCTGTTCAAACTGACGGATTTCCGCCTCATAAAGCCTGCCTTCAAGGATCGTATTTTGCCGCCCGGCCAGAATCTGCTGCCAGTTGGTCTCCACCTGATCGATGGCATTGAGAACTTCCTGCATAATATATTGCTTGCGGCTTTCCCTATTAGACAGCCGCTGGCGTTTTTGAAACAGGGCCTGACGCAGCCTGTTTTTGGCCGCTTCATTACCCAGCGGCACCCAGAGACTGACGCCGACGCGGTGGTTTTCATAATTTTTGTCATTGAGCATATCATAAGAATCATTATTGGTTGGGCCGGTACCGCTGACATGATAGTCATAGTCCAGCGTGACCAGCGGCAGCATCTGATTATTCAGGTAATCAATCTGGCTGATATTGCCGGCAATCTGCAGCTCAAGTTCAAGCAGTTCAGCGCGATTCTTTTCAGCCTGCTCAATCAGCTTTGCCCGCTCCAATTCATACAGAACCGGGTCAGGTTCCGTCGATGGAATCACCCTGGTGGGCGTTTGAATATCAACACCCGGCTTATTGATTGTCCGTTTAAATTCACGCTGACGATTGCGAAGGTCGTTTTCGGCGGTGATAATCGATGCCAGTTGACGTGACAAACCCGCTTCAGCGCGAAGCACTTCAACTCCGGCCTGCTGCCCTGCTGCGACAAACCGTTTGGCGCGTTCCAGTTGCGCCTTGGCCAGTTCGTGCTGTTTGTGCTGGACTTCAAGTTCCTTGCGGGCCGCATACAGCCGCCAATACGCCCGATCCGACGAGGCAAGAACGCGAATCACCTCAAGTTTGACCGCATTATCGGTAATTTGTTTGTCATAGCGAGCCAGACGAATACTGTGGGTGTTGACCCGCTGGCCGGCATTTTTCAGCAGCGGCTGACTGATGGAAAAATTAAAGCCGCTCTCATAAATAGGGCTAACCGCCAGATTGTGCGTCCTGTAGTCGGCCAGATTAAAATCCAGTGTTCCGCCCGTTTGCATCGGCATCCGAACGCCTAAGGCAGCATCTGTGTTTTCATACTGAGAACCCAAACTGGGGATAAACGTCCCGTCAGCGACTTTAACCAATTGGCCGGGTGTGTCGGTTCGCGACAAACCGGCGGTAGTATAAAACGCGGACTCAAACTTAGCCGACTCGGCATCAAGACCGGCCTGACTGATTGCCGGAGCGATAAGCTGCGTCTGTAAATCCAGATTATTCTTGAGCGATTCGGCACGGCATTGTTCCAGCGACAGCGTCAATTCTGCCGGAGCAGGGGCTGCATTCGGCTCGACAGGTGTGACCATAGCGGCATTCGGTTCACTGTCCGTTTTAGCCGTCAGGGTCAGCGATTCAACTGTATGCAGTTTCTCAGAGGACACCTTATATTCATAGAACTGGTCATCCTTATGCAAATCGGCACAACCGACAAGCCAACACAGACACAGACTTAAGCAAATTATCATTCTATTCATGACGTAAAGCCTCAATAGGATCAAGTCGAGCGGCTTTGACCGCTGGGAACATACCAAAGAATATGCCTACCATAGCTGAAAAACCAAGCGACATCACCATCGCCCAGACGGGGATGTATGCTTTATCAAGATTTGCGTTTGGGATTTTGGCAATACTCATCGTCAACAGTTGCCCCAACCCAAGCCCCACCAACCCGCCAATGCAGCATAGGACAACTGCTTCGACCAGAAACTGCGTCAGAATCGCCGAGCTTTTGGCGCCGACAGCTTTGCGAAGGCCAATCTCACGAGTCCGTTCGGAAACAGAGACCAGCATAATATTCATAATCCCAATACCGCCGACCAGCAGTGAAATTCCCACAATTCCGGAAGCAACCGCTGTAAATAACGCAGCAATTTCCTTGAACTTCCGGACTTCGCTCTCTACTGTCATGACGCGAAACGTATCGGGCTCGCCGGGTATAATATTTCGTTTTTGACGCAGGAAAAAAGTCAGCTCCGCTTTCGCCTCGTCGGATACCTCAGGAGATTTACTGGCCGCCATCACCACGAACCACAGCCAGCCGCCCGATTGACGATACATGGTTTTAAATGGAATAAACGCTTCAAATTCGCTGCCCCTGTTGCCGCCAAACATACTGCCGGATGGTTTTTCTTCAACAATTCCCAAAACCCGATAGGTCTGATAGCCAAGGGTTACTAATTGCCCCGTGCAATCACGATCCATACGGAGTTTGTCGCGCAGTCGCGATGACAGCAGACAGACCATACGTCCCTGGGTTTGGTCAATCGTCGAAAAAGGTCTCCCGATAATCACAGGCCGAGATTCAATCGAATGCCAGGCAGACTCAATTCCGCACAGGGTAATTCCCTCGATAGAACGTTCTTTGTATCGGATTGTTTCATTCCGGTCGTCAAACGGCGTCAAATAGGACACCGAGGGACAATTATCCAGAAGACCTTCAATCTGCTCAATTTTAAAGCGAATCACGTCCCAGGAAACATTTTTATATTTGCCGGAATCAGGACGATCGGGCCAGATGAAAATGCGGTTGGTGCCAAAGGTTTCAATATCGCTCATAATTTTGGCTTTTAGCCCACTCAGCGCCGCAATCACCGCCGTAACGGATGCTACGCCGATAATAATCCCCAGCGTCGTCAGAATCGAACGAACTTTATTGGCCCAGATTTGTCCGGCGGCCAGACGAACGCTCTGCAAAATCAAACGAATAAGACGAATCGGAATTTCCAGCAGAAACATCACAGCCGCTGCCCCCCTTGCTTCCAGACATACGCCGAATCCTCTTCAGTCGGCACATCGCTGACGATTTTGCCGTCCAGCATCCGAATAATCCGTCTGGCATGGCAGGCCACATCCGACTCATGCGTAACCATAATAATCGTCTGTCCCTCGTCATGCAGACGCTGAAACAACGCCAGAATTTCCTTACTCGTTTTGCTGTCTAAGTTGCCCGTCGGCTCATCCGCCAGCAGGATACTGGGATTATTGATCAGAGCGCGAGCGATGGCAACACGCTGCTTTTCGCCGCCGGAAAGCTGGTTGGGACGGTGATCCATACGCTCGGCAAGCCCGACCCGCTCAAGTGCTTTTTTCGCCAACTCCTTGCGTTTCCAGATCACATGACGCGAATAGACCAGCGGCAATTCGACATTTTCAAGAGCGCTTTGCCGGGGCAGCAATTCGAAAGACTGAAAAACAAACCCGATCTTTTCGTTCCGCACCATCGCTAATTCAGAATTGCTCATCTCGGTTGTAAAGAGCCCTTCCAATTCGTAAGTTCCTCCGGTGGCACGATCCAGACATCCCAGCAAATTCATCAGCGTACTTTTGCCCGAGCCGCTTTGCCCCATAATCGCAACATATTCATTTTTGCCAATCTCCAGATCGACTCCATCGAGGGCATTGATGGTCTCTGTGCCGACTTTATAGACTCGATGGACATTACTTAGAGAAATAATAACAGGCGCCGTACTCACGTCGGGTTTTCGCTCCATTTAGACGGATTTAGGTTGATTGGGTTCCGTAGACTGCAGCGTCTTTTTCTTTTCAGCTTCCGCCTCGCGTTCATCTTTAATCGCCTGGTCATGCTGGAGACCGTCCAGAGCCTTGTAAGGCCCGACAACAACCTTATCGCCGGCTTTCAATCCTGAACGAATGATAATATGCGTCAAATCGCTGGGGCCGATCGTTACCGGCGTTACAACCGCTTTGCCGTCGATGATGCGGAAAACAACCGTCGCGTCCGTCTTATTCGGGTCGACATCAGGATTCTTATCACGAATAGATAACGGCAAATCGTCAACCTTTCTTGCCATCACCGCCTGACTGAGAACCTTGACAACCCCAACATGTTTTTGAGTAATAATATCCACATCCGCGGTAAGCCCGGTATAAAGCTTGCTCACATCGCCCTGCAGCAGAATCTCAGTACGATAGTATTTGGTCTGATTTTGAGAACGATCATGTGTCATGGCAATCGTATCTACAATCCCCTGATAGGTCTGATCCCAGTAGGCTTTAACGCGAATCACGGCCTGCTGGCCGACGGTCATTTTGCCGACATCGGCTTCATCGACCTGCGCCACAAGGAGCATTTTTGACAAATCCGCAACAATCATAATCACCGTCCCCGGATTATTCATCGTGCCGGTCATCACCATTTCGCCGACCTCGGCGTTGATACGGGTAATCACCCCATCAATCGGCGAGCGGATGGTGGTATAATCAAGAGCTTCTTTCGCCTCATCGATTTGCGCCTTCTGGGCTTCCAGCGTGTATTTCGCCACAGTCAACCCCTTTTCATCCGCCTGAATTTGCAGCAGCGTCGCCTGCTGCTGAGATTGCAATTCATCGAATTTCTGACGGGCTAAGTCGAATACGCTCTGACTGACATCGCCGGAAGACAGAAGCTGTTTTTGCCGCTCAAAATCTTTACGGGCCTGTTCCAGCGAAGCCTCGGTTCCCTTGATTTGCGCCTTGCGGGATTCGATTTGGGATTTGGTTACTTCAACTTGCGACTGCTGAGCCATATAACTGGCTTCGGCGCTCTTAAGCCGGCTTTCCATTTCCTTGGAATCCAACTGAATCAGCACATCGCCGACTTTGACCAAAGCACCCTCCTTAAACGGCAGTTCTTCGACTCTGGCTGAGATTTTCGCGCTGATTTCAACCTGCGTCTTCGGTTCGATCTCACCGGGGGCGCTGATGTACTCCTGCAAATCGCCAAGCTGCACCTCTTCAAGTCGAACCGTTGTCTGCTTTGGGACACCACTGGTCTTCTTGCCAAACATCCAGCCGATAAGAACAAGAAAAACAACAACAGAAACGATAATAATGAGCGTTTTCTTCACACTTTTTCGCACTGCGGTTCCCTTTATCATATTAAACCAAACAACCCAGCTACTACATCTTGCCTTTATGGACAATATATCACCATAATCAAAAAAAACAACAAATTCTGTCTCGCATGGAAACAGCAATATAGTATAGAGGCAAAAACGGCTGAAATGTTACAAAAAAACTGTTTGGAGGGCTTTTTTACTTGAACGGTCGGCCAGAATAATCGATGATTAGGGTTATGAATTCCACACAATACATTACTGGCGACGATGTTAAGTTCATCTTTTCCCGTTCTTCCGGGCCGGGAGGGCAAAATGTCAATAAGGTCAATACACAAGTTACGGCTATTCTTGATCTGAATACCTGCCATTGCCTAAGTGAGGGACAAAAAACCATACTTCGCTCAAAATTAGTCAATCGGATTGATAAAGAAGGCCAGCTCCAGATTACCGGCAGCCGCTTCCGTTCCCAGCAGGCCAATCGGGAAGATGTCATCGACCGGCTCAACCGCATCATCACATCAGCCTTAATTAAACCCAAGCCCCGCAAGCCGACTAAAGTCCCCTACGCAGCCAAACAACGCCGGCTGGAAGGCAAAAAAATCCGCTCCGCAATCAAAAAAAAGAGAACCGGACAAATCGGCCCAGAAGGCAACTAAACTACCATTACCGCAGATGCAAAAGTATGAACAATAAATACTTCAGGGACGATGAAATCTAAAACAAAACTATTTTTCAGCACAAATAAACCCGTATCTCTTTATAAAAAAGCAAGTTACACTTATTTCCTTAGATAATTTTGAAAAATTTAGAAAATAATACTTTACTTTCAGTAGGCTGCGATGTAGTCTACTGGTTGTAAGCTTAGGTAGACTTTCAAAAACGAGGTGAAGCGTGGAAACAAATAATTGGCAAACTCAACTTCGTAAAGGTTTGTTGGACATAGCCGTGTTAAACCTGCTGAACCATAACCGCTGCCATGGCTACGAAATGGTTCAAACTCTAAAGCAAATCGATGGGCTAAAAGTGCGCGAGGGCAATATTTATCCAATTCTTGCCCGCCTTCATTCCGATGGATTGGTGAGAAGTTACAGCGAACCGTCAAAAGATGGCCCGCCACGAAAATATTTTGAACTTACCCCGTTAGGTCAGGATACTCTTGCGGATATGAACCTGCATTGGAATCAAATGGTTGAGAATATCGAAAAAATAACAAAGGGAGTTAAAATATGAATTCGGAAAACAAATTATGGGAAAAATTGAAAGCCGATTATCTTTCGCAAATCAAAGAAGTGCTATCCTCGCTTGATAGCCCACGTAAAAAGGAGATTCTCGAAGATGTAAAAAACCATTTGGACAGGCGTTTTAACGAACTTGGCTCAAATCCGCAGACTATGGAAAATTTGCAACGCATCATTTCCGACATGGGCCCTGCTTCAGATTATGCAGAGCTTCTTGGCGAAAATAGTGTAAAGCCATACGGGATATGGCGGCATTTTGCTGTCAATGCGTGTTTTAGCCTGACAATCCTT
>Ga0209450_10001114_pt1 | contig 13427 bp, 12 predicted proteins | sample FrelakmetLWP11LW_FD_187149 | JGI IMG/M metagenome (GOLD analysis project Ga0209450, IMG submission 187149) | Freshwater lake sediment microbial communities from the University of Notre Dame, USA, for methane emissions studies - LWP11 LW (SPAdes)... | ecosystem: Environmental > Aquatic >... | reverse complement strand
AACAGTGTTTCCTTTTTCGACGAGTGCCTGTAAAACGCTCAGCAATTTCTGCACATCTTCAAAATGCAGGCCGGTGGTTGGTTCATCCAGAATGTAAATTGTTTTGCCGGTCGAACGCTTGGCGAGCTCGGTGGCCAGCTTGATTCTTTGTGCCTCACCTCCGGAAAGCGTGGTGGCACTTTGTCCTAAATGAATGTAGCCAAGGCCCACGGCATCCAGTGTGACCAGCTTGTGCTTGATCTGCGGAATGGCATCAAAGAATTCCAGTGCTTCTTCCACCGTCATATCCAGAACGTTCGCAATATTACTGCCGTGCCAGGTTACTTCCAGCGTCTCGCTGTTATAGCGCTTGCCCTTGCATACTTCACAAGGAACGTAAATATCGGGCAAAAAGTGCATCTCAATCTTCACCATGCCGTCGCCCTGACACGACTCACAGCGCCCGCCTTTCACGTTAAAGCTGAAGCGTCCTTCACGGTAACCTCGTAACTTCGCTTCACTGGTCGACGAGAATAGATCACGGATGTCGGAAAAAACGCCCGTGTAGGTGGCCGGATTGGAACGCGGGGTGCGTCCGATGGGGGACTGGTCGATGTTGATGATCTTGTCCAGATGTTCTGTCCCGCGAATTTCCTGGTGCTTGCCGGCGGTCTGCTTGGCGCGGTTCAATTTGGTGGCTAGGACCGGACACAGAATGTGGTTGATCAGCGAGGACTTGCCCGACCCCGACACACCCGTAACGCCAATAAAGGTATTCAGTGGGAATTTGACATTCACCGATTTAAGATTGTTTTCCTCGGCTCCAATGATCTCCAGATACTTGCCGCTCCCTTTGCGGCGCTTTTTTGGGACTTCGATCCGTCTTTTTCCCGACAGGTATTGGCCGGTGATCGAGTTGGGGTCTTTCATGATTTCTTCGGCTGTTCCCTGGGCAATCACATTTCCGCCGTGCTTGCCGGCACCCGGTCCGATGTCTAAAACGTAATCAGCCACGCGAATGGTTTCCTCATCATGTTCCACCACGATCACGGTGTTGCCCAGATCTCTGAGGTGAATCAGGGTTTTGATCAGCCTCGCGTTGTCGCGCTGATGTAGGCCGATGGACGGTTCATCCAGCACATACAAAACTCCCTGGAGCGATGAGCCAATCTGAGTGGCCAGCCGGATACGTTGGGCCTCTCCACCCGAAAGCGTGCTGGCACCGCGGTCCAGTGTTAGGTAACTCAGCCCAACATTCTTCAAAAACAGCAGTCGGGCCGAAATCTCGTTGATGATCAGCTTGGCGATCATATATTCGTTGTCACTCAGTTTCTTTTTGTGACCATCGGGAATCATGCTCTTAAAAAAGCTGTCGGCGTCATCGATCGACATTTTGGTGGATTCAATGATCGACTGGCCAAGGACCGTGATGGCCAGAATTTCGGGCTTCAGACGCATGCCCTTACAGGTTCCGCACGTGGTCAGCTCCATAAACTTCTCAATGTTTTTTCGGACGTAATCCGAATCACTTTCGTGGTAACGGCGTTCCAGATTGGGAATCACACCTTCGTAGGTGGTGTCGGTTTCGTAACTGGAATTCTGGCCCGTGTATTTGGCCCGGAATTTTTCTTCACCGGTTCCGTTCATCACAATGTCGATCTGCTGTTGGGTCAGTTTGCCGATCGGCGTGTTGATGTCAAAGCCGTATTCTTTTCCAACCTCTTTCAGTAAATTGTTGTACCAGGTCAGGCGCATCGATGAGATCGACCAGGGCACAATGGCGCCTTCAGCGATCGTCAGACGGGGGTTGGGGATCACCAGTTGCGGGTTGATTTTTAGTTTTGTTCCAAGTCCATGACAGTCCTCACAGGCACCGTGCGGTGAATTGAACGAAAACGAGCGGGGGGCGATTTCCGGCAGACTCATCACTCCGTGAGTTTCGCACGCGTAACGTTCCGAGAACAGTTTTTCGGCTCCCGTGTCGGCATCTAAAATCGTCATCAGGCCCTCGCCGTGTTTTAAACAGGTTTCAATCGAATCCGCCAGACGGCTTCGGTCCTCGTTCTTTTCCTCGATCTCCTGCCCGGAGCTCAGTTTTTTAACGGTCTTCTTAAAATTTCGGACCACCAGACGGTCCACGATGATCTCGACCGTATGTTTCTTTTTTGGGTCCAGCTGTAGGTCCTCAGTAATATTGTAAATGGTGCCGTCCACCCGTATGCGCACAAACCCGTCTTTACGGATTTTATCGACCACTTTCATATGCTCACCCTTTCGGTCACGGATAACCGGCGCCAGAAGCATGATTTTTTTGCCTTCGGGCATATTGGCGATTTCATCAATAATCTGGCTCGCGCTCAGCCGTCCGATTTCTGCCTTACATTCAGGACAGTGGGGATGGCCGATTTTGGCAAACAGCAGGCGCAGATAGTCATAGATTTCGGTCACGGTACCCACCGTGGAACGGGGGTTACGGCTGGCGGTTTTTTGGTCGATGGAAATGGCAGGCGAAAGTCCGTCAATCGAGTCCACATCCGGTTTTTCGGTCAACTGCAAAAACTGGCGGGCGTAGGTCGAAAGGCTTTCCACATAACGTCTTTGCCCTTCCGCGTAAATGGTGTCAAAAGCCAGCGAGCTTTTTCCCGAACCCGAGAGTCCGGTAATCACCACCAGTTTATCGCGCGGGATTTCGACATCAATATTCTTTAAGTTGTGAACGCGCGCGCCCTTAACAACGATCTTTTTCATGAGGGAAATTGAATTATAATCGCAAAACATTACTCAGTTTTTTCAACTTACCACAGACTCTTATATTAATCAAGTCCCCACATGACGCAATAATATTGAAATCATCCTCGTATCGTTGTATCGTAGGCGTGTCGAAAATTAAAAATAAAAGATTATGATTGAAATATTAAAAGCCATTCCGTTTTTTGCCCAGCTAAGCGAGGAAGACCTGAATGCCATAAGTCAAAAAGTCCTGATGCAGTACTTTGGTCCCGGTCAGGTTGTTTTTGAGCAAGGGGATTACGGCGAAGAAATGTACGTCATCAAACGGGGAAAAGTTGAGGTACTTCGGGACTACAGCATTCTGGCCGAGCTGACCGACCATTCTTTTTTTGGCGAAATGGCACTGGTTTCCGAGGAGCCCCGTAATGCCACCGTCAGGGCCGTCACCGAAGTCGAGGCACTGGTTTTAAAGAAAGCCGATTTCCGCGACCTTCTGGAAACCAAACCATCGATCGCTTCCACGGTGAGCTACGAAGTCGTGAAGCGTGCCAATCAGCTCTCCTAGCCAAAACCCCTGATGAACTACCTGCTCTATTTTTATTTGGCCCACTTCCTTTCGGATTACCCGTTGCAGCCGTCCGCGCTTGTTAAATTTAAGCAGAAGCGGTTCCTGGGAGTTTTCATACACAGTACGGTCCATCTGGTCATGATGCTGATCATCCTGGCGCCTTTTTTGTATAACCCACGCGTATTGCTGGCAATTGTGGCCATCTATATTTCGCACAATATCATCGATCAGACAAAAGTATCGGCCGATAAAACAGATCCCAAAAAGGCCCGACTCAACTATTTCCTGGATCAAATGGCCCACTGGAGCGCGATTCTGGTTTCGGTGTGGTGCGCCGGAACGCTGACGCCTCATTTGTCCGGCCGTATGCTGGAACTCTATTCCAATCAAACCATCTTCCTCTTTTTGCTGATTTTAGTTCTCAGCACTTACTTTTTTGATGTGACCCGCTATTTTGTACGGCTAAAAATGTTCAAAGAGGAGTTTAAACGGGATTATACGGCCATGCTGATCAACGCCGGCATTGTGATTGTGGCGTTTGGTCTTTATTGGGCGGCTTATTAGATTTGGACCCAGATTTTGGTGTGAAGTATGAGTGGGGCAGTGGGTATATGCCCTTAAAAACACTACCTTTTTTTACTACGCTTTTTGAACGTATTCAGGTGGTATATCCGAAAACACTTCGTATATTCCACACCAATACTTCGCAGCATTTGAACTCCACTTTTTTTGACTGCGCTTTCCGGACGTGCTCAGACGGTATGTGCGAAAACACTTCCCATATTACACGCAAAACACGTCGCCTAACGTTTGCGGTTTGTACGATGTTTTAACATGGTAAAATATAGCACGAAAGTGCTTCACCATGCCAAAATATGGGCGAGCACCGACTTGTTCATCGAATAGGGGTGTGAGTCGCAAAAACCGCTGTTAGGCAGCGTACATTTATTAGTCCTTAATTTAATTTCCCGTTCCGATTTCCATCTTATAAAAGAATAAAAACCGGTTAAAGACGTTCAGGTGACCTTAGTAGCTAATTGTTTTATTCAAGATTCAACAAATTTAGCATAACACCCATTCCCGAAAGCAGACTGAAAAGTTGGATGGCTGAATTCAGGGGTTTAACGTCTTTATGCAATTCAGGGATCAGATCTGTGCTGGCGATATAAAGGAAACCTCCTGCGGCGAATGGAAGGATAAATTGAATGACTGTGTCAAAATCAGGATTGAGGATTAAAATAAAAATAGCTCCGACAACCGCGCTCAATGCCGTTAAAAAATTAAAAAACAAAGCACGCCGTACGCTCATGCCTGAATGCAGTAAAATTCCAAAATCACCCAATTCCTGCGGTATTTCATGTAAAATAACCGCCACAGAAGTTGCTATCCCTACGGGGATGCTGATTAAAAAACTTCCCGCGATAATAACACCGTCTGTAAAATTATGGATTGTGTCTCCAATTAGATTAATATGCGCTAGAGGATGTGTATGGTCGTTGGTAGCTGACAAATGGCAATGTCTCCAATGAAGGATTTTTTCCAAAACAAAAAACAAAACGATTCCGCCCAAGATGCATAAAGAAGTATTGATATTGAATTCTCCGCTTTCCACCAATTCCGGTATAATATGGATGAAAACATCGCCCAATAATGCCCCTGCGGCGAAAGAAACAAAAAATAACAGGATTTTCTTAAGATAGGCCTGTTTGATTAACAGGATTACAATTCCCGTAAAGGAAATAAGGCTGACAATAGCGACACTAATCATGGAGTAGATAAAGACTTTTGACATATTTATAAAATTAAACATTTAAACAATTATTACAGATACCGGAAAAGGTCATGATATGGTCGTTTAATAAGTATCCTTTCCTTTTAAGTTTGTTGGCCAATTCTTTTGCCGTTTTTTCGCAATCATCTATATTCACGTTTTTGATAAATCCGCATTTTTCGCATATAAAATGATGATGGTGACTTTTATGCTTCAGGCAATAGCGTCTTACCGTATCCGAAAAAATATTTTCCTCCAGAATATTCATTTTTGTTAATCGCTCGAGCTGACGATAAAGGGTGGTTTTATTGGGCACTTCCTTTTTTTCTCCGAGCGCTGATTTCAAATCGGATATCGATAGCGGCGAATCGGATTCATAAAAAATATCCAGCAGGACTCTTAAAAGCGGTGTGATCCTGTGCCCCTTTTCTTTGATGGAATGGATAAGATTATTTCTCATTGCGATCATATTATATTTTATGAAAAATAAATGCAACTTATTTGCATTAATAATTCTATTTTAAGTGTCCTCAAATCAGATTTTCATCTTTCAGCATTTGCTTATGGTCAAATGCCAGTGCCATATCCCGAACCTCTTCAGGCGTAAACCAGCGGACATCAGCACATTCTTTAATTTGGTTGGGATGAGGCGTGCCCACTATATGACTTTTAAATGTTAAACCGATTGCTGTTTTTGTCGGATGACGGCCGAGCTTGTCATAGTAATGCCCGGTAAATTGTATCGCTTCGATTTCGCTGCCGATCTCCTCCCTTGTTTCCCTTCTTAGCGCTGTTTCCAATGTTTCGCCGCATTCCACCAAGCCACCAACCAGCCCCCAGTAGCCGGGATAGGCATAATCATCATCCGGCCGCTTCATAAGCAAAATTTTACCCCACGCATCCGTGATTAAATTACAGACGCCTATCAATGGATAATCCATTTGACTTTTCATAGTTATGAATATATATTCATAATGTATTATAATTTAATTATTTATATTATGCCAAATTTTGATAAAACCGGGCCTGCGGGAAAAGGCCCAAAGACCGGACGGGCCATGGGGCCATGCAATCCTGATGCGCCCAGGGGGCGCGGGTGCGGTTGCGGAAGAGGACGAGGTTTCGGTAGGCGGCAGGCGTGTCTTCAAAATGATAATCAGGCGAAGTAGCCACCATGGGGTATCTGGAATACAATTGTGAACGTTTAAACGCGGAATTTAATTTTACGTCGATGAAACTCATACAAAAATACGCACCATTCCTTCTGGGGATATCATTTTTATTTGCTTTTGCCCCCCTAATTCGGGCGGAAATGCCCGTCCTTAATTTTTATTACGGTGATGGCTGTCCTCATTGCGCGCAGGTAAAACCTTTTATCCATCAAATGGCCCTTCTGTACCCTGATGTGGAGATTGGGCAATACGAAGTCTATAAAAATCGCGTCAATGCCAGTCAGCTGACTCAGGCTTTTGAGGATTATGGCATCCCTTTTGATAAGCGGGGGGTACCGGTTGTTTTTCTAAACGGCACCTATTTTTTGGGAGACTCTCCGATTTTGGATAATCTTGAGGGAGAAATTCAGAAGATGATTGCCGCGTCACTACCAATCGCGGAACCCGCCGTAATTCCGCAACTGGAAGCATCTGCCGAATCGGTGCCTGAAATTCCTGAAAAGGTGATTGTGCCGTTTGAAAGCGAAAATCAAGCCACAGATCCCATAAATACTCCCGAGACCGAAGAAACTGAGTCAATGGTTTTAGAAGAGCCCGTATCTCAACCAGAACCTCCTTCGCTTTGGGTTATTACCGGTTTGGCGCTGGTTGATTCCATCAATCCCTGTGCTATTGCTGTTCTAGTCATTCTGCTCGCAGCCCTGCTGGTCATCAATGAAAAAAAGCGTGCGCTTATGGGGGGATTGGCTTTTACGACTGCCATTTATATTTCGTATTTCCTATTTGGACTGGGTATCAGTTATTCTTTGCAGTTCTTTCAGTCTTTCGCTTATTGGATCTTTAAAGGGGTTGGGGGACTGGCGGTCATTCTGGGCCTGGCGAACATCAAAGATTTTTTTTGGTATGGCAAGGGTTTCGTAATGGAAATTCCGCTTTCCTGGCGGCCAAGATTAAAAAGTATGCTGCGGGGGGTGACGTCGCCCATTGGCGCGTTTTTGATCGGTTTTGCTGTCACTTTGTTTGAATTGCCTTGTACGGGCGGCCCGTATTTTGTTGTTTTGGGCCTGCTATCCGTCCATAAAAGCCTTTCTTCAATCATCCCGATCCTGCTTTACTATAATTTCTTTTTTGTTTTGCCCCTTCTCGTCATAACGGCCTTGATTTACTTCGGTCTTTCGACGGTCGAAGAGGCGGGCCAGTGGAAAGATAAGAATATCCGTGGTTTGCATCTGGTTGCTGGATTGATTTTGGCCGGTTTGGGTCTTTGGATTCTTTTAAATTGATGAATTATGAGGCCGAAGAAAACTCGTCACATCTGTTATAGCCCAAATGTGACTTATTTTAAGCCCAGGGGGATCCCTTTGAACTCCCTGGAAGAAGTAGAACTTAAGCATGATGAACTCGAGGCAATGCGTCTGAAAAATGTGGAAGGGCTTGATCAGCATGCCTGCGCCAAAAAAATGGACATTTCCCAGAGCACTTTCCAGCGCATCCTTACTTCCGCCAATAAAAAAATAGCGAAGGCCTTAGTGGAAGGAAAAGCGATCAGGATTGAGGGAAAAGTATAGTAAATCATTTAAAATAGAAAACATGTCATATCTTAGTGATTTAAAACCAGGCCAGGAAGGGGAAATCATTTCAATTATGGGTGGTTTAACAGTCAACAAAAGACTGGCTGATTTAGGCATGACATCGGGAACGAGAATCAAAGTCATTATAAAGGCTCCGTTTTCAGGGCCGATAAAAATTGAAGTTCATGGTTCAAGGTTTGTTTTAGGCAGAGGTCTGGCCTCAAAAATTTTAGTAAAAATAGTATGAAAAATGAGTTGAAACTAAATGTTGTTTTAGCTGGCCAGGCCAATGTGGGCAAATCAGTCATTTTTAATTATTTTACAGGGCTGCATCAGCATATCGGCAACTGGCCAGGGAAGACCGTGGAAAAGAAAGAAGGGACTTTGTATTACAAGGGCTATACGATCAATTTTTTGGATTTGCCGGGAATTTATTCCTTAACTAATTATTCCATCGAAGAATTGGTTTCAAGAGAATATATTGCGGTGCAAAATCTGGATTTTATCGTGAATGTAGTGGATGCGACCAATCTGGAGCGCAATCTGTTTTTCACGTTACAGCTTCTGGAGATGGGAAAACCACTGATAGTCGCTTTGAATATGATGGATTTGGCAAAAAAGAAGGGAGTTCAGATTCATTTCCAGAGGCTTTCAAAATTATTGGGTATACCCGTTGTCCCCACGTCAGGAACGCAAGGAAAGGGTTTAACGGAAATGCTGGATAAGGGAATTAATCTTGTTAAAAAGCAAAAAACAGGAAAGAGGTGCCCTTTTAAATATGGGAAAGAAGTTGAAGAGAGAATTCAAGCCTTGACCCAAGTCTTAAGCAGCGTAAATCTTCCTTATAATAAACGATGGTTGGCGATAAAGCTTTTGGAAAAAGACAATGCGATTAAAACGTTGATCAAGAATCCAAATGTTTTACATAAGGCGAGAATCTTTATTAAGGAATTGGAAGAGATTCATGGACATGATTCCTCCATCGTGATCGCCAATGAAAGGTGTTTTGTCGCCTTCCAAATTATTAAAAAGGTCGTCAAAATCGCAAAATCCCCCAAAATTTCACTATGGGAAATATGGAGTGACCTTACGACCCATAAAATAGCGGGATATCCCATTATGCTGGCTGTTTTGTTTTTGACATTTTTTAGCATATTCAAATTTGGAAACTGGTTTTCCGGCTTAATAGAGGGAATAAGCGCACCCTGGCAGGGGGCGTGGGGGTCTGTTTTTGGCGTTTCGCTTTGGGCAGGTTTGGGCTGGTCAGCCTTGGAAAGCGCAATCGCCTTAGTAGCGCTTGTCTTGCCCTATATCCTTCCTTTTTATTTAGTCTTATTTTTACTGGAAGATTGGGGATATTTAGCCAGAGTTGCTTTTTTGACAGATACCTTTATGCACAAAATGGGCATTCATGGAAAAGCCTGCATCCCTTTGATTCTGGGCTTGGGTTGCAATGTCCCCGCCTGTCTTTCATGCCGGATTATGGAAACTCAGCGTGAAAGGCTGATAACAGCCTTCTTGACCACGTTTGTGCCCTGCTCCGCCGTGACCGTTATTATTATGGGGCTGGTGGGAAAGTTCGTTGGGGTAGGCTGGGCATTAGGATTATATCTTTTTGCCATAATAACTATTTTTGTATTAGGTAAACTTGCCTCAAAAATATTGCCCGGGGAGCCCACTGAGCTGATTATGGCTATGCCTGACTACAAATGTCCTAACCTAAAGACAGTTTTTTTGCAGACTTGGCTTAGACTTAAGGAATTTATTATCATCGCTGGCCCTTTTGTCGTAATTTCAGGCATTTTGATCAGCTGGGCCCATTTAGCTGGATGGCTCTCTGCTATTACCGACATTTTAAAACCGATAACGGTCAACTGGCTGGGGTTGCCAGCCGCAACAGGCATTCTGCTTATTTTTGGCATCTTAAGGAAAGAGTTGATTCTGCTCATGCTGGCAACATTATTGGGGACAACACATTTTACCGATGTGCTTACGCCGATTCAAATGATTACCTTGGCTATAGTGAGTATGTTTTACATCCCCTGTGTTGCCCTGATTGCCGCGCTTTGGAAAGAATTTGGGTGGAAAAAAACATTGGTTATCACTTTATTTAAAATTATTTTTGCCATCGGGATTGCGGGATTGATTGCCAGATTACTTCCATTATTTATGTACTAAAAATAACTTAATCCAAAATGAAGAAAATTTATGTTATTTATGGACTTTGCTGGTTAATCGCGCTTGCTATTGTTTTTCAGTTATCAAGGTCATCTATTTCACCCACAAAGACTGGTGAAGAATTCGGCCAAACTCAGTTTACAAAGGGGCAAATTGTTCAGATTAAGAATGAAGATGTATATGTAAAATTATCTGATGGAGAGAATAGGGTCGTAAAGACCCAGCTCAGTGATTTTTTTATCCATGACAAATACAGGGTCGGGAATTTTGTTAGTGTGTATGTCAGTCAATCGGAAGACGGCAAAATACAATATGACGTTGCCGATTATTATCATTTTGACGGCCTGATTTTTGCCCTGATTATTTTTTGTGTCCTGGCCATTGCCATTGCCCGCAAAAAAGGACTGTATTCCATTCTTAGCGTGGGAATTTCTTTGTTTTTCTTTTATACCATTATTTTAAACGCGGTAAAAAGCGGTATTCCGGTGATTTGGGCAGGTATAGTCTATGTGTTATTGATTACTCTATTAACCATACCTCTGATCCACGGTTTTAATAAAAAGAGCGCGAGCGCTATTATCGCTGTGAATATTGGGTATGTTATTGGTTTCGCGCTCACATATTTTTTTACGGCCATCATTTACATAGGCAATACACCGGCTGAGGAATTCAGGATACTTTTAACCCAATATCCCGACGTCAATATCCGTCAAATCCTGATTGTCTCTTTGTTCTTGGGCGCTGTGGGGGCATTGATTGATGTCGCCGTTACTATTTGTTCCGCGGTTATTGAAGGTCTACAGGAACACCCTTACTTATCTTTTTCTAAAACCTACAAGTTGGGTATGAATGTCGGAAAGGATATATTGGGAAGCATGATCAATACGCTTTTGATTGCCTACCTGGCATCTTCTTTCCCTTTTTTGATTTTAATGAAACTGGAAGAATTTAATAACATCAGTGAATTTTTGAATTACGATTTTATCGCGCTTGAATTAACCCGCGTCTTTATTGGCGCCGCTTCAATAATTTTACTTATACCAATTACTTCCATAATTGTAGCTTATCTTGTTTTGAGAATAAGAAAATAAAGAATCATGTTCTACACCCCTAAATAACACCAAGAAATCGGAACGGGAAAACAGCCAAAAAGATAAATGAATGTTGCCTAACGCCCGGCGTATAGCCGAAGTTGGCTGGTGTTAAAATATACCGCGAAGCGGTCCAAACACCAGCAAATTTGGACGATCTGTTTTTTTGCTATGATCGTCCAGGCGTTAGCCGGATAAGCAAAAGACGGGAGTCGGGTATACGCCTGTTAGGCGATGTATGCCACACCCTTAGAATTCGACCATTGTACTTAGTGAACTTGACGGATTGCATTTTATTTGTTATAAATTTATACCAAAATAGCTTAACAACATAATAATCATGGCAAAGAATTCAATTGAAAAGGCGCTTGCGCTTTTGGAGGCTGAAAAGTCTAATCTCTCAGCAGACAATGTGCAGAGGCTTGCTGAGCTGATAAATGCCGTCAAAACTATGCGCGGAGATGTAGCAGATACGCTTGGAAAATCCGACAAACGACAACTTTCCCCTAAACAGCAAAGTGAACTCCTTTCAGCGCTTGAAAGCCGTCTTGCCGAAGAATTTCAACACTATCAGCGTCCTGAGAGAGTTAATTTTGAGGGGATTAAACGTGCACTTAAAGCCAATCCAGCGCTGATGTACAGTCTCGCTCAAATGGAAAATAGCGGCGGCATGCCCGATATTTTCGCAGATCAACGTGATGCTTTCATTTTCGCTGATCTTTCTGCTGAAACACCTGAGCGACGACGTGGCTTAACCTATGACGAAGCTATTAAAATGGCGAAGGAATTTGGGGTGGAGATGGTGAGCGACGACGTTTATCGGATCATGCAGGAGGAAACAGGTGAATTTGATACTAAAACAACAAGCTGGCTCGCAACGTCACCTGCCGATCTCACGGTGTACTACAACCTAGCAACAGTTGGCTTCAATAGGGGGCGTCTGGAGATTACGGCTGCCGAAGTAACTGAGCGTGATGAAGTTAGGGGTTGGCGCGGAGTCTTAAGGGTTCCAAAAGTTTAATAGCCTGAATCAGTTCTGCTGTATATAAATCAGGAATTTTAAGGGTGTGGCATATTTCGCCTAACGCCCGGCGTATAGCCGAAGTTGGCTGGTGCTATAATATGCCCCGCAGGGGCTTAAGCACCAGCAAATTTGGACGATCTGTGTTTTGCTATGATCGTCCAGGCGTTAGCCAGATAAGCAAAAGACGAGAGTCGGGTATACGCCTGTTGTGGGCCGCGCGATTGAAGGGTGGTTGATCAAATTGAATGCCAAAAGTTTAATGTAGTTTAGCAACGGCTTATTAGAGGTATTTCATTTAACATTGCCATAATTAATAGATGCGTTATAATATACTGCCTTGAAGTTCTAACCGACCCTTTCAATAATTCTAAACATATGCCAAATCGCTTTGAAGCACCGATTAACAAAACTGGCCCCGTCCTTGAACAGCTTAATAACTGGCGGGCGGGTCAAATAAATGAGAAATTGGCACGAATGGGAATCCATTCCAAGTTGCCAAATGACGTAATAGTTCAGTACCTTGCAGAAATGGACCCCAAGATTATTCAGCGCTGCCCCCTTGTCACCTCTATGAGAGATTTGATACCACCTGTGAGCTTCAAAGACAGGCTATGGAAGAATTTGCTACATCAGGGGCCCTTTGACGAGACTGGTTTCACTAACGAAAGGGTTGAGCTAATGCGCGAAGGCACAATGCAGGCGAACGAAGTAGCAGTACTACGCAGTATATCTCTACTCCTTCATATTACCGAAGGTGCATCACCTAAAGTGATGCTCGATTATATAAAGGAAACACTAGCTGAACATGCTGTTATTGATGCGGGCAAATTGGGTTGTACCCTGCCTGCAGCGTGGACCGCTAGTATTGACAGGCAAAGGATTACCCAACTATTTGGGCTTGGATATGAATCACCGGCAGAAGTTGCTGTTAAAACGGAAATGGATGATGAATTAATAGATGAAGACGATTTGCAGGAGCAAATGGGCGAGTTAGGTGTAAAAAGAGAAGAGGCAATAATGCTAATGAAAGCTGTATGGAGAGATATCAGTAAGTCACAGCATTCATCAATGCACGCCGAAGATAAAAAGCGATTAGCCGCATATTTAGAGACTCACCCCGATCCAGCAGTATTAGCAGGTAAGTTGCTCAGTATCGACCAGTTGGAGTTGCTGACAAAAATTGCAGCCGAAAAGCCTGTTGCGTAGGAAATTCAAAAAAAGCGGAAATAGCGCAACCTAAACTTTTGGCATCATCTTAATCACAAAAACCACCCGTAATGAGCATGGCCTACAACGCCCGCTGTTCTATAAGAAGTGCGAGGCAGTAAAATAATATCATACTG
>Ga0209450_10001113_pt1 | contig 13428 bp, 12 predicted proteins | sample FrelakmetLWP11LW_FD_187149 | JGI IMG/M metagenome (GOLD analysis project Ga0209450, IMG submission 187149) | Freshwater lake sediment microbial communities from the University of Notre Dame, USA, for methane emissions studies - LWP11 LW (SPAdes)... | ecosystem: Environmental > Aquatic >... | reverse complement strand
GGTACATTGGTAAAATTTATCCATCCGCTCTCAATCCGGATATAATAATAAATTGACCAAGAAAGGTTTGCAAAAATCAAATCCGAAACCAGTAAAAGAAATAATTCCTTTTTAGATGACAAAACTATTATTTGAGTTTATAAAATCTTATAGCCTACAGATTCAGCGTCATTGTAGAACATTTTCACGGTATCCAGAGACAATTCCTTCAGGTCTTTTCCGAACATGCTTAATTTCTTCAGCAGGTCATTAGTCACGGTTATGATATCGCAGCCGCATTCTTCAGCCTGAATTATGTTCAGGACTTCCCTTGAACTCGCCCAGAGCAGTTCAAGTTTCGGTTTACTGTTTAAAATTCTTTTTGCATTTTTCATATACGGAACGGGGTCTCTGCCTGTATCAGCTATACGGCCTGCAAAAACCGAGATTATAGAAGATGTGTTTTCATCAAACGCATCGCAAAGTGCCTGTACCTGTTCAAGGGTTAAAATTGCAGTTATATTAAGTTTAAGACCTTTTCGGGACAGTGTTTTTATCAAAGGGACGGAAGATACACCCTTTGTATTTGTTACGGGTATTTTTACATATACATTATCTCCCCAGCTGCTGATTTTAACAGCTTCTTTTTCCATCGACTCAAAATCATCAGAAAAAACTTCAAATGAAATCGGCAAATCGGTAATTTTTGAGAGAACGTCTTTTGCAAATACTTCGTAATCAGTTACTCCGCTTTTTTTCATAAGCGTGGGATTTGTTGTAAAACCTGATACAACTCCCTTTTTAGCTGCAGATACCATTTCTGAGGAATCCGCTCCGTCACTGTATATTTTTATCTTCAGATTAGTTGAATTCATTTATTTGGTTGACTCCCATTTCATTTGATTTTCTTTTAAATCCGGATGTGAAACAATCATATGAAGCACTACTGACTGAAACGCTTCGGAATGAGGCGTAATAGTATCATCGCTGATAACGGGAATGACTACGCAGCTATCTGCATTCACTGCAGTATATCCGCCGTCCTTTCCGACTATGCCCAGAATTGCTGCATTGTTTTCTTTAGCATAATCGATTGCTTTAATAAGGTTTACGCTGATGTTCTTTTCGGCATTTCCGCCCCCGACCGACAAAATAAATATTGCATCTTTCGAAGAAAGCCTGCTGGTTTTCAGCCAGTTAACAAAAACAGAATCCCATCCGTCATCATTTGTCCTGGCGGTCAGTTCTGAAACATTATCTGAAGGTGTATAAGATTCAATACCGCATATTTTCCTGAAATCATTTACCGCATGTGATGCGTTTGCCGCACTTCCTCCGACTCCAAGTATAAACAGCCTGCCTCCGGATTTTCTTAAATCAGACAGTTTTCTTACAATCTGTAAGATACTATCCCTTTTAAGTTTATCAACAATTTTTAATACTTCATTAAAATACCTGTCAATATATTCCATTTTATAGATTTAGAGTTCTTAAATAATTCTCTGTTTCTTTAATTCCTTCGAAAGAACCGATTTCATAAAATCGGTTAAATACTTCGAACCCGGCTAAATCATTGTTTTTTATAAGTTTCCCAAGAACATCCATGAGATCGAAATTTTCTTCAATAAATCCATGAATAGAACTTTTCCTTAGAATATTGAATCCATAATCAATGTGATTAAATTCATGACCGCCTGATTTATCATAATTCAGGATATCATTATTCTTATAAACGACATTACTCTTATCCCATTTGTTTTCATTCCTTATTACTGTCATCAAGCCCTGTTTATCAAGTTTATCAAAATAATCTATAATGTCAATATATTCAATATTTAAGTATGAGTCCCCGTAAAGTACCCCAAAAGGATCGGATAATAAATGCATAGCTTTTTTTATTGCACCGCCTGTACCTAGTGGCATATCTCCGTCAAGCGAATATTTTATTTCCAAACCCGGAATTTTTTCGGAATTGATGAAATCAATTACCTGTTCAGAAAATTTTCCCAGGCATAAAACAACATCTTTAATTCCTTTGGACTCAAGTAACAATAACTGATGCTTAATAAAAGGTACACCATTTATTTCAATAAGAGATTTCGGATATGTTTCAGTGACAGGAAATAAACGGGTTGCAAGACCGCCTGCCAGAATTGCGACAGATATACTGCTCATAATTACCCGGCGTAAATTTTTTTCGCTCCTTCGAATTCGAAGTTAAACCAGGTCGGAGTTAGACCTATCTTTTTCATAGCTTCAACAAGTCTTGGTTTGTTCTGAGGACAGTAAAGCATGAGGAATCCTCCTCCACCGGCACCGACAACTTTGCCTCCCAAAGCGCCGTTTTTCCTTGCGGTCTCATAAACTTCGTCAATGAAATCATTTGATACTTTATCGGATAGTCCTTTCTTTGTAAGCCAGTGATTGTGCAGAATCTCGCCGAATTCGTCTATCTTGCCGGCTTCAAGAATTTTCCTGGTATGCATCCCGATTTCTTTTATCTTATGAAGCCTGTCGAGAGTATTTTTATCCTTTCCTTTGCTTTTATTGTTCTGTTCAGTCAGGACAGTGCTTGCAGAACGAGTCTTATTGAGATAGAAAAGGAACATATTACTCTGGAGTTCCATGAGGTTCTCATCTTTAATACACACAGGTTCAACTGTTACTTTTCCGTCCTTATGAAAATAATATGCATTGAATCCGCCAAACGCCGATGCATACTGGTCCTGCTTGCCTATCGGTTCCTTCAATAAATTTATTTCAATGTGGCATGCTGCTTCGGCCAGTTTGTCAATTGTGACATAATCCCTTTTAAAAGTATAAAGAGCATTTAACAGAGCAACCGTAAATGCGGATGAAGTTCCAAGCCCGCAGTTTGACGGAACATCGGCTACAGAAACCAATTCAACCTTGTTTATTACATCCAGATACTTTAATGCTTCACGGAAAATCGGATGTTCGATATCTAATATATTTTCAACAATTTCAGTCTTTGAATAAGAAAGCCTTATGTCATCCTCAAATCTTTTGTTGAGTAATATGTAAACATATTTATTGATTGAAGTCGCGAGTAAAAAGCCTTCATTTTCCTCATAATATGAAGGAAGGTCTGTTCCCCCACCCCCCATTGATAGTCTGACCGGTGATCTTGATAATATCATTTCTTATAATCTATTTTCTTTAACATTGATGAAACTGATTGTACTATAGCTTCCTTTGAAGTTAATTTATTCTGCCAGCCCAAATTCCTTATTTTCTCAGAGTTTAATCTTACGACGGGAACATCACCTTTCCAACCTCGGTCAGTGTTTCCGAATTTACAAACAACTTCGCTGAGATCCATCAATTCAATCACGATTTCAGCAATTTCTTTTACGGTTATATAGTCTTTTGTTGCAACATTAAAATAAGAATAACCCTTCAGATAATTTTGTTCTACCATACGAATTGCTGCAAGAACATCATCAACGTAAATATATGATTTACTTTGTGTACCATTACCCAGAATTTGCAGAACCTCCGGATTTTCGATAAGCTTATTAATAAAATCAAATCCGACACCATGTGTCTGATTAGGACCGACAACGTTTGCAAAACGAAATGCTGCGGCATTAATATCGAACATAAACGAATATGAACTTAACAATGCTTCGCCGGACAGTTTACTTGCGCCGTAAGTGGAAACAGGAATCATCGGCGAATAATCTTCTGCAGTTTCCGTATACCCTGCATCCCCGTATACACCGCTGCCGGAAGCATAGATAATTTTTCTTATTCCGTTTATCCTTACAGATTCAATTATGTTATTGGTGAGATACGTACCTTCCCAGAAATCAATATCCGGCTGTGTTACGGCTTTTGATATGTCAGGATTAGACGCAAAATGATACACACAATCACATCCGTTCATCGATTTGACAAGAGAATCAAACTCTTTAATATCGCCTTTAACGACAGTTAACCTGTTATCTTTTACAACATCTTCTAAATGCCACATTTGCCCCGAGGAAAAATTATCATAAATCACAACGGAGGAATCTGCTTCCTCCTTGAGTATTTTTCTCACAAGATGGCTTCCGATAAACCCTGCGCCACCGGCTATAAAATATCTTGGCATAGGTTAGAAATATTTACGTTTAATATATTTTAAAAATGTCGTAGTATTCTTACGGACAAATGAAGGTGAATAGGAATGAATCAACTGCAACGTATTTACAAGATTGCCTTTCCAGTAGTTCGGATAAAAATCCTTATGAGCTTTGATTATCTCAAACAACTTCTTGGCTAAACCGCGCTGGTTTTTCAGAGATATATTCTGGCCCGCCATAAGGTAATGCGCAAAATATTCCGGGAAATTGTAAAGTTTACCTTCTCTGCCAAGCATAAGCCAGAAATCCCAGTCCTCGGCATATTCAAGAATTCTGTAACCGCCAATTTTTACGGCAGTATCTTTCCTGAAAAGTACAGTCGGATGTGTAAAAGGATTAGACAAAAGGGCTTTTTTCCTTATTTGAGTATCAGTTTCATTCTCCAAATACCGGAACAGTTCATTTTCGTTTTCGTCAATAGCAATAACTCCGCCACCTACAAGAACATAATCTGTATTTTCTTCGAGGAATCGAACTTGTTTCTTTAATTTATCCTTATCTATCCATTTATCATCATCATCCAGCCTTGCGATATACTTGCCGTTACCATTTAAAATTCCAAAATTAAGGAATTTCGAAATTCCAACCTCATTTGTTACCGGCAATTTATGGTATTTAATCTTGCCTTCTGCTGCTGATAATTCGTGCATTTTCGCTTCAGTACCATCTGAAGAAATGTCGTCAATAACAAATAATTCCCAGTTTTTATATGTCTGTTCAACAACACTGTTTACGGACTTCAATAACCAGTTTAAACGGTTATATGTAGGCAATACAATTGTTACGAGGGGTTCATTATTTGGGTAACTGAGCATTATAAAATACTTATAAAATCACAATTAATTATCAATTAAACATATAATTTAATCAAAAATTAGATTTTTTTCAATTAAATAAAGTATCTACGACACGAAATATCTCCGGATTTCTTCAAGTAAATTAATTCATAATTGATTAATCAGGAAATACTTATCGGCTAAAAGGACTTATGTAAGGGGAGTTCTAAGAAAATTTTCAGGAATTCGACCTGTAAAGTTCATCATATTTTACGACCATATCATTCAAATTATATGATTTTGCTACGAAATCACGATATACTTTAAGAGCAGGATCGTTCTTTTTATACTGATTAATTTCTTTTTTAAGAATTTCAGCTAATTTTATATAATCCTTGTTCGGGAAGAGTGGTCCGAATTTTCCATTCATAGTTAATTCCCTGAAAACGTCGATATCTGAAAAAATGCATTTTTTTTCGGTAAGCATGAACTCAAAAGCTGACAAACCGAATCCTTCCGTTATCGAGCACATAACTTTTATATCCAACATATTATAAATACCGTTTACATTTTTTATCGGTTCAACAAGATTCACATAATCTTTCAGATTATTGTTTTTGATAAAATCTGTAAGCTCGTTATATATATAGAGTTCATGACTTCTTTTGCTGCCGACTATTACAAGTTTCAGATTATCAATATCCCTATATATCTCATTAAAGGCTTTAAGCAGATATATTTGTCCTTTTCTGACAGACAGGACACCGACATTTCCAACAATAATATCGTTATCGGAATAACCATATTTTTTCCGGTATTCTATACCGAGCGCTACATCTTTATAAAATTCATCCGGGTCCAATCCGTTATAAATTACTTTGAACTTTTTTATTCTGATTTTTTCTTTCTCAACAGAATCCAGCATTGCAGATTCGGAGACACAGACAATTTTGTCTGTTACTGAAGATAGAATTTTATTAATAATCCGGTGAGGTTTTTTTAACCAGTAATAAATATTGTGATAAGTTGAATATACTTTAGAAGGATACTTTGAAAATGATAACCTTGCGAGAATTACTGCTATTCTTGAATAAAATGCAGGGAAGAAATCATGAGAATGTACAATATCAAACCTATTTAACTTTATTAATTTTAAAAGCCGAAATATTTGATTTATATTCTTTAATAATCCTGCAAGACCAACATTTTTATTGATAAAATCCAGATTATATATCTTTACATTCAGACCTTCAAAATCCTTATAAATAAAACTTTTGTGAATAACTTTGGTCATTATACAAATATGAAAGTCATAATCTTCTTTATTAAGACCCCTGTATATCTTGTAAATGAGCATTTCCAGGCCGCCGTCCTCAACAGTGGTCAAAATATTAAGTATTTTTATTTTATTGCCATCATCATTCATAGGTATTTTCATTAAGGTATAAACTCACATACTGCGAGACCATTTTTTCTATAGTGTATGACTGTATGGTTTTAAAAGCGTTATCCCTCAGTGATTTGTATAAATTGAAATCATTCAACAATTCAAGCATTTTTTTCATAAAATCAATGGCATCTTCCTGTTTTGCAATCATACCGTCAAGCCTGTCAGTCAATATGTTACTGATACCTCCGACATCAGTGTGAATTACTGGGACACCAAGTGCCATTGATTCAAGAACAACATAGGGAACACCTTCATAACGTGAAGTCATAACAAGAGCATCGTGCTCCTTGATAAACTCATATATATCTTCCATGTATGATTCTATTTTCACAATGTTATTCAATTTGTATTTATCAATCAGGGATTGCAACTGAGAGTGGTCTTCGCCTTCACCGGTTATAGTCAGCGTAAAATTCTGTCTCTCTTTTTGCAAAAGATTAGCAGCCTCAATAAGTACGTTTTGCCCCTTCTGGTATGTAAGACGCCCTATATTCAGAAATTTAAATTTCTCTTCCGGTATTATTATCCCATTTTCAGTTCTTCTCCCTTTTTCAGTCACCGATTCAATATCAATTCCGTTATATATAACTTTTATTTTTTCTTCGGATATTTCAAAACACTTCATCAACCTTTCTTTATCGTTCTCAGAAATTACAATCTGAAAGTCTACAAAATATTGTTTTATTTTTTCGTGATATTTTTGCATCAATGTAAATGATGCAAGTTGCTTATCTGTATAGAATATACCATGCCGTGTTTCATAACAACGTGAAGCTCCTAGCAGCTTCCCAATAATGCAAGGTATAATTCCGGAATTCGAATGTATGATATCAATTTTATTTTTTATAATAAATCTTGCAATATTAATAATCCCTTTAAACCGGAACTTTTTTAAAGTGTCATTCCTGAAATTAAAAGTTTTCACATTATGACTTTGCAATATTAAATTTAATCTTGAATCATATGGGATACCAAAATATGCATCAAAAATATCCGTAGGAAGATACCTTATTATATCCAAGACATACCGCTCAGTTCCGTTTAAATTATCTCCAAGAACTATAAATAATATTTTTTTCATGAATCTGAATGTAAGTATTAATTATCAAAGAATAAGTTAAAAAGACTTTAGCTTATATATGTTTAAATAAACTCCAAGAATAATTAAATAATGCTTTAGTTTTTCAAGTTTATTGTTTTTGAATTTATTTCGAAAAGGGAGCATAATAATCTTAGATGAATACCCTAAAAGAAACATCAGTCTTATAAATATATTTTTCGGAATAGAAAAATATTTTTTCACATAATACAACTTATTTTTATGCATATAGTAATGATACAATATCTGTGATTCTTTATCTCTCACACTACTCCTTTCATAATGGTAAAATTTTGCAGTGGGGACACAGTATACTTTCATCCCATTATCCTTAATTTTTTTCTGAATGTCAACATCCTCATAATACAAGAATATTTTTTCATCAAACCCGCTTACTTCAAAAAATGCTTCACGTTTAATCATTAAACATGCACCATGAGCCCAGTCAATTTCAAAAGGAAGTCCTTGCTTAATCTCGATTTTTTGAAGCATAGTTGACATTATCTTTTCACCCCCGATCCCGAATGCTTCCGTAAACATCCATCGTATATCAGGAAAGTCGTTGAAGCAATATTGCAGTTCACCTTTTTCATTTATTTGTAAACCTGATATACCTGATATATCTTCATTCATTTTTGCAAAATCGGAAAGCTCCTTTATGGAATCATTCAGAACTATGATATCTGGGTTTAGGAAAAGCAGATACCTCCCATTGGATTCTTCTGCTCCTCGATTACAAGCATATCCGAACCCATAATTTGCGGTTAAAAATATACATCTAACCTTATTATATAATGTTTGAATATTTTTAAGCTCATTTTTCCTTGAATTATTGTCAACCACTATAATCTCCGCAGATATACCTTCCAGATTTGATTCATATATAGATTTAAGACACCTTTCCAAGTGTAATTCTGTTTTATAGTTTACTATAATAATTGAAATATCCAAATGTAACTAGTATTTATTATTTAATAATTAATTTAGCAAACACTCTTCATGTTTACTGAGATAATACTCACAACTGAAACCAGAGCTATATGTGTCATTTAATTTATATTTAAATGATTGCAAGAATGCATCATCCGTCGCTAGTTTATCTATAATGCTTGCGAATAAATCTGTATTCCCTTCGTCAATTATAAAACCATTTGTTCCATTCACAATAAATTCCTGGACCATCCCAACATTAGTCGTTATAATTGGTTTTTCCATGAATAATGCTTCTGCTAAAACAACTGGCATTCCTTCCCTTTTTGATGTTATAACAACACAATCTGAAACAAACAAATATCTGATTATTTCAGATTTTGATAATTCTCCCACGAATACAAACTCAATATTACTTGCTTCAATCTCCTTAATTGTATTTAAAAGCAATTCGTAGTATTGCTTATCCACTACGCTACCTATAAAGACTATTTTGATTTTCCTTAGAGCCTTGCATTTCTTTATAGAGTTTATGAGAAATATCTGATTTTTATTTTTAGTAATTGAAGCAATATTGATTATAAGAAATTCATCCGTTTTTCTCGTCTGATTTTCAGTTAATTCAAGTTTGAGAGATTTAAATAGTTTTTCATCTATAGCAGATCTGATTACAACCGGTTTTGCATCTTTGTTGATTTCTATAAATTGTAACTTTAAAGTTTTTGATACAACTATTACTTTTTTCGCAGATTTATTGATAAGTTTGTAAATAATAAATCTCACCCAGAATGGATCTGTCATTTCTTTAATAGAAATAATATAAGGAATTCTAAGTAATATTAAAATTACTATTTCGGCTAAACAAACAGACGAATTCACAAAACAAATGTCAATTTTATTTCTTACATTATTTAAGTATGGGATAAGTAACAAAGCCTTTTTAATTGAATAGTATATATATAACAAATAGTCCTTTATGTTAAAATAAGTAAACGGAAATATTCTGTCGGGAATTTCAATGGATTCATCAGAAAAGCTTTTAATTATTTCCGAAGAAGGTCCGGTCGGATAGACAGATACTATATGATTATTTTTTCTTAAATGTTTTAATAATACCAAGAAATCACTTTCCCCACCGCCTGTTAAATTTGATGAATGTGTAACCATCATAATTGTTTTCATAACAATATTTTTTTATATTCCCTTAACATTAAATCATAATTATTTTATCTACCGAAAATACCACTGTATGACAATTATTTTCTATTTAATCAATTAATTTTTTAAAATAATTTTTTAGCACTTCTTTCATATTTCTAATCTCATGTAGCTCTACAACCATCAGAAACCATATCAATAATACGGCAAATAATAAGAATTGAGCTAAGTCTTTATTGTAATTCTGAAGAAGAAAAGTTAATAACAATAATAAAGAAGAATATACCATAGTCATCTTAATCTTTTTTTCAAATTTAAATTTTATAGAATGTTTAGAATAAATGAAATACATAATAAAATGACTTAGAAACGATAGCAAATATGCTATTGATACATAGAAGAGCGGTAAAGCTAATAAATTCACAAAAACTACCAAAAGAATGACAAATATAGAATTAAAAATGATATCAATGATAATTATTTGTTTAATCTTGTGCCGCGGAATCATCCAGAGTCCTAGAAGAGCAGCACCCACTCTGAAAATATCTCCTATTAACTGCGGGAAAAATAAGGTTCCAGCGTTAAGAAATTTAGGGCTATATAATAATAAGACACCGAATTCCTTATAGGTATAAAAAATTGATATCATTGGAAATATAAGAAGAATTAAAAATCTTGCATTGATGTTCAGTTCGGCAACAAGATTGATATCGTTTTTACATTCTGCCAATTTGGGAAGTGTGTAATTAGATAGAAATACATACAAAAGACCAAAATATGTCAAAGATATTGATAAAACCGATTGATAGATACCGTTTTCATCAAGTCCATAACTTCCTATAATAATTTTCCTTAAATATATAATTACTCCCTGATGCATAAGAGATGAAATCAAAGATACTGCCCCTAATTTAAAAATAATCATTTTTTCTTTTCTTGCTAATATGTAACTGCTCGGTTTTGATATTGTACTAATAAATTTCTTTGCTACTATAATCGATACCAGCACAGGTAGTAGACCGAAAATCATTAGATATATGCTTACGCCCCAAATATTATAAAGATATATCAATGGTATAAATATTAAAGTCGAGGTCACGTTAGTAAATACGTTTATCTTAACTATTTTTGTAATCTCTTGGCAACCTTTTAAAAATGCTTCAATAAGAAAATATGCAACCGTGAAAGGAGCCGAGATAAAAATAACTTTAATAAAAAAACTATATTCTACTGAATCAACAAGAAAATAAGAAAACGGCTCAGAAAGAAGAATTATTACAAAAGAAAAAAACAGTGTTACTAATAATATCCTGGAAACGATATATCTAAAATAAGAATTGATAATAGGACGTGATTCAACATTATTGATTTTTGATGTTTCAGAAGTAATAGAAACAGGGACCCCAAAATGGATAATATTGGTAAATAATAAATAGAAATTATATAATTGAGAAACTACACCAAATCCTGCAGGACCCAAGATAATTGCATATAATTTTACGCGAACTAATGCCACAATTAGCCCTGTGAAAAAGGACATGCTTAATTTATACCCTATTTTAATTAATTTTAAAATATGATCTTATTAAATTTAATAAGGGATTAATTTAACGAATTTGCAAGATCAATACAGAATAAGTATTTACGAGTTATCATCTTCTAAAAACTGATATTTCAATTTATATGAAAGTGAAATCAGAAACCATATAACTATTGTCGAGCATCCGAATAAACTAAAATACGGTTCGAACATAAATACAATAAAGAGTGATAAGAAAGAAAGCTGTAAGCCGTCAATCAATCCAATATACTCATTTGTACATTTTTTCTTAAGTTTATAAGTATAAAAAAGTGCCTTAATTAGAAAAGTGAAATAAATCACAGTGCCAATAAGACCCATCTCTAGAAGAGATCTCAGATAAGTATTATGGGAATGTATAACTGGTACAATATAGAAATAAAAAACATCATCCCGTAATCTCATAAATGAATCAAAACCGTAGCCCGTAAAAATATTATCTTTAATTAAAACTACAGATGCAAACCATGCTTGAAGCCGTCCCAACGAAGAAACATCAGAACCGAAATTTTTTATTGTCAAAAATCTTGTAATGATGACATCCTGAAAAGCAACAAAAAGTAAACCAAAAAACAATATTATCATCAAATAAATCTTTGGTCTTTTGATATAATATACAATAAGAGAAAATAGTAATGCCAACCATACACCTCTAGTTTGAGTAAGAAATATAGCTATTCCCAAAAGTACCAGAACAACTATATAGAAAACAATGCTTTGTCCTTTCTTCTTGTGTATTATAAAAGAAAGGCAGAACATAAAAAGAATTAAAAAATAAGCAGATACAATATTAATATTTTCCCACAGACTTCCGATCCTTAAAGTATAATTGAAATCATTCATATAAAGGAAATAAAAAGAAATAAATGATAATACAATTCCGGACACAAAAAGCAAATTAAAGAACCTAACAATATAATCGTACTTAAACTGAATATTCAATATTAAGACAAACAAAATCAAAGGAACTACAATAATGCCGACAAAATAATATACTCCGGTACCAAACTCTGATTTTGTGACTATATACAATCCCCAAGTTAAAAGAAGAAACCAATTCAATTTATTAGGAAAGAAAAATTTACTTCTTTGAAGTAATACTAAATCTTTTAAAAGAAATAAGAATATAAATGTAATTAAACCTGCGGCAACAAGCCAATCACCCAAAATTAGTACTATCGGTAGTAAATATAAGAGATGTTCGGTTTTAAATTCAATATTAGACAGTATATCTTCATACTTTTTCATTACTTTGCCTGTATAATTCCTGGATTTTGTCTTTCATAAATAATCCGGTATAAGTAACAATAAACCCGAATAGCGTTATGATAGATATCATAAGTAATCTTTTAGGTTTAGTTTTCTTTTCTGGCAAAGAAGATTGATCCAATATTAATACAACAGGTGTGTCTTTCTTTTCATCTATCTTTGCTTGCTCATAAATTGGAAGTATAAATGCCAGTATTTTATTATGTATTTCAACATTTCTTTGCAGCCTTAAAAAATTCATTACAACCTCAGGTTTACCATGCAACTTTAACGAACTATTATTATCGCTTGAATTTCTTATCTCGTCCAATTTACTTTTCATTACAGCTATCTTTTCATCCTGCAACAATACTTCGGTCTGGTTTGGAGATAACATTTTCTTCAGTAAATCTAATTTAATTTCTTCAGATTTAATATCACCTTCAAGCATTATTTCCGTCTGGACAGCAGCTTTCACTGTGATATCAGGTGCTATGCCAAACTGTTCTTGGTATCTCTGCAGACTATCTTCAGCGAATGTGAGATCTTGTTTTATTTGTTTATATCTACCTTCAATAAATTCACGATTATTTTTTGCGTTTTGTACGCTCAATTCAACATTTATTTTATTAAGCTGGTATACTAAAAAATCAACAATATCTTTTGCTTTCTGAGGATTTTTATTGTATACACCTATAGTTAATGTACCTGCTATTTTATCTTTAGTTAATTCAATGTACTCTTCCCTGTAATGTTTCACAGCTTCCTGCATATATTTTTCTTTATTCTCTTCCATCAAATCAAATTTCAAAATTGTCTCTTCAATGCATTTTCTGCTTAATAAAATAGTTTCGTATAATGCCAGTTCGGTTGCGCCTGTTCCGCCTCCTGCAAGATCAGTTACATCACCTAAAGCTGCTATCCCTGTTGCAGCGAACATACCTGCAAGGGCATTCCCTTTTGCAGTAGATTTTACTGTTGACTCAGAAAGGAACAAGGGATCAATAATCAAAAAATACATAATGCTTGACACAATAAGAAAACCTGAAGTCAAAAATAAC
>Ga0209450_10001112_pt1 | contig 13432 bp, 11 predicted proteins | sample FrelakmetLWP11LW_FD_187149 | JGI IMG/M metagenome (GOLD analysis project Ga0209450, IMG submission 187149) | Freshwater lake sediment microbial communities from the University of Notre Dame, USA, for methane emissions studies - LWP11 LW (SPAdes)... | ecosystem: Environmental > Aquatic >... | reverse complement strand
GAAGCGCCGCCAGCCGGAATTGACATCGGTCCCCACGGTGCCAAGCAGCAGGCCTAGGGTCACCATTGCAAGCGACTTGGCCATGTCGCCCTGGGCGAGCATCGCCGCGGCCACCAGGCCCATCATCATGAGGGAGAAGTATTCCGCCGGACCGAACTCGAGCGCAAGCTCGGCAATCGCGGGGCCGAACAGAACGATGATCAGCGTGCAGACGGTACCGGCGAAGAACGAGCCGATGGCCGCAATCGCGAGCGCAGGCCCGGCGCGCCCCTGCCGGGCCATCTGGCGGCCGTCCAAGCAGGTGACGACCGCCGAGGTTTCACCCGGCAGGTTGACGAGGATGGCGGTCGTAGAGCCGCCGTACTGGGCTCCGTAATAGATGCCGGCCAGCATGATCAAGGCCCCTACCGGAGAGATGCTGAAGGTGATCGGCGTCAGCATCGCGATGGTCGCCAGCGGCCCGATGCCGGACAGGACACCGATCAAGGTTCCGAGCAGACAACCTGCAAGGCAGTAAAGCAGATTCTGCACCGACATCGCAACGCTGAACCCGAATACAAGGTGCTGGAACACCTCCATGACGGTCTCCACTCAAAATTTGCGGATCAAGGGGTAAGGCAGGCCGAGGCCCCAGATAAACATGGCCACCGAAAGCACGCTGAAAAAAAAGGTCAGAAAAAGAACTTCCTTGAACTTGAACTCTCTGCCTGAGGCCGCCGACAAGAAAACCAGGGCGGCCAGCGCCGGGATGAATCCCGCCGGCCTCATCAGGATCCCGAAGGCAACAATAAAGAGCGGGAGCATGATCAGGGCGCGCAGCGACCAGGGTCCCTGCATCTTTTCGTTCCTGCGCAGCCCCCGGAACGTGATGAACGCACCGAAGACGATCAATATTCCGCCCAGAACCATCGGGAAGTACCCGGGCCCCATGTTCAACGTGGTGCCGAACGGGTAATGCCGGGCGACGATCATCGCCCCGACGCCGGTCCCGAAGAACATCATGCCTGCCCAAAAATCTTTGTTGTTCCGCAGCTCTAATTTCATGTCAGTTCATCCAGCGCACGCTTCAGGCGATCCATCCCCATTTCCAGAGTTTCGATGGAGGCGGCAAAGCAGATGCGGAGATGCTTTTCGCCGCTGGCGCCGAACTCCGTGCCGCTGCGGACTAGAATCCCCTTGCTGAAGAGGTATTCCGTCATCTGCTGGCTGGTCAACGCGTGTTGAAAACGCGGAAAGAAATAAAACGCCCCTTCGCAGGGCGGCGTATAAAGCCCTTGGATCTCCTTTAATTTCCTTTCAACCAGGGCCTTTCGCTTCTCGTATTCCCGCCGCATGGCCTCGACACAATCCTGTGGCCCGGCGGCGGCTGCCGCGCACCCCATCTGGGCCGGCACATTGGGGCAGATCGTCATGGCCTTGTGAAAGGTGACCATGTCTTTGATGAGCAGCGCATCCGCCACCATGTACCCCACCCGCCAGCCGGTCATGGCGTAGGTCTTGGAAAAGCTATTCAATAGGATAGAGTGGCCTTGCGCTTCTTCGACCTGGCAGATCGAAAGGAACCGGACCCCGCTATAAATGATCTTGTAATAGGCTTCGTCCAGAACCAGGAGAAGATCCTTCTTCACGGCCAGCCGGGCCAGATTCCGGACTTCATCCTCCCCCAGGACCCGGCCGGTCGGATTGCCGGGGCTGGAGACAAAAACAATCTTGGTCTTTTGGGAGATGCGCTTCTCGATGGCTTCGAAATCGATGTGAAAGTCCTCTTTGAAGGGGACGAAGACCGGAGTTCCGCCGAAGAGGGCGACGGAGTCGGCATAGGCGGAATACTCCGGGTCCGGGATCAGCGCCTCGTCCCCGGGGTTGAGATAAGTGGCGGAGATAACGTGAATGGCCTCAATCCCGCCCGAGGTGATCAGCACACTCTCAGGTTTGCGTTCGACGCCGAAGTCGCGCTTGAGGCTCAGGCAAACGGCTTCTCTCAGCGCCGGTTCCCCGTAGGCGCTGCCGTAATGGGTCAAATTGTCCCGCATGGCCCGACCGGCCGCTTCCTGAATATGGACGGGTGTGGAAAAATCAGGCTCTCCCATATCCAGGCGGATGGCGCCCTTGGGGACGACGGCCGGCCTCTGGGAACGTTCAGACCCGGACAAGCGCTTTACGCGATCGGATTTTTCAAGCACCTTCTTTCTCCTCTTCAAAGTTCTATTGCTCTGCGGAGGTTTTGTTTGAGCACACCCCCGATATGCTTTAGAATTTCAGCATCGGTATCGGCATGGCAATTTTAAGCACCACCTGAAAGAGATAGTAGGACAGAATAGCGGTTGCCAGGGAAAAGAAAATGCTCTTTTTCCAACTGTAGTTTTCCATGAATTTTACCAGGAAAAAAATGAACACTGCTGTCGCGGGGGCAAAACCGATCACTGGAATGAGGTACCGGTACGCCAGCAAAGCGGCAAATCCGCAAAAAATCCTCTTGGCCGCTTTTTTGCCGGGGAAAAAAGAACCCGCGCTGGATTTTTCACCTGCCTTGGCCGTGAAGCTCTGAAAAATGAACACTGCGGACAGCCCCAGGAGGACAATAGAAGCAAGCAGGGGGAAAAAGCCACCGCCTGGTTTCGGCAGCGTCCCGATGGGGTATTTCAGCGAGGTCAGGCACACGCCCAGCCCTATGGCAAAAATAACGATTCCGCTGATGCGATCAGATTTCATGATTCAGAGCTCCATCCCAACAGCTGTCTACAAGCGGTTTCAAAACCCTGCCTGACGCCCGATGACGGCGTTGCAGGCCTCTCGAAATGCTCACATACTATCGTGGTTTGCTGCGCTTTGAATCGGCCTGCGCCTTGCCCTCGGGCGTGCTCCGAGGTTTTGAAACCACTTCTATTTTTTCCGGCCGCCTCTTTCTGTGAAAAAAAACGTGTTTCCCAGTCAGTGGAAATTGAAAAATTTTAATTACCCTGCGGCAGCTTCTTCTCTTCCAGAAGCGCATCCAGGGAGTCGCCAAAGGCCGCGACCGTCTTCTTCAAGTCATCCTCGGTATGCACGGCAGACAGGAAAAAGTCGTACCCCCGGGTCGGCGTCTTGACCCCGTTCAATGCGAGATTCATGAAAAGAGCCTGCCCGGTGCCGGGGTCTCTTGTCTTATCGGCATTCAGGCAGACCACGCGGTCACACTGCCCCATCCGATGGCAGTGCCCAAAATACACATGAATTACAGAAAAACCGCTGTTATAGGCGCATCCCGCGATCCCGCGCTCGTCCATCTGCCGCTGCAAGGCGTCGCGCAGCTGTCGAGCCTTCTGATTGGCACCCCGGGTCGGCTCTCCCGTAGCGATGATCTTAAGGTAGGCGATCCCGGCAGCGGCGCAGAGGGGGTTGGCGTTAAAAGTCCCGGAATGGGAAACCCGCTGGTATCGGTTCCACTCCTCATCTTTCATCAGAAGCAGGTCCATGATATCTTTCCGGCCCGCAATCGCCCCGGCGCCCGGCATGACGCCGGTCACCCCTTTTCCCAGAGCCGTCAGATCCGGAGTCACCCCCACCGCTGCCTGCACCCCCCCGGGAGAGTAGCGGAAGCCGGTCACCACTTCGTCGAAAAAAAGCAGTGTGCCATGCCGGGCAGTCACGTCCCGCATGACCTGATAAAAAGAGGGCTGAATCCCGACTACCCCTGAGCTGCTACCTGCGGCTTCTGCGATCACCACGGCGACATCTCTTTTTTTCAGGGCGTTCTCCAAGGCCTCTTCGCTGTTCATGGGTATGACCACCGTGTCCCTGACGCTGCTGGGCGGAATGCCCGCGCTGACGGGTACATCAAACGGTTTCTTGTTGCCCACGCTAACGGCATCGTAAGCCCCGGCAAAGTGAAACTGGAACCGAACCACTTTGTCCCTCTTGGTGAACGCCCGGGCCAGGCGGATCCCGTACATGATCGCCTCGGTGCCCGAATTCATAAACTCGATCAGTTCCGCCGAGGGGACAAGTTTCTGGATGAACTCGGCCCATTCGACCGACCGTTCGCAGGCTGCCCCGTACTGAGTTCCCCTTTGGATCTGATCCTGCACGGCCGCGACGACAGCGGAAGGGGCATGGCCTAACATCTTGCCGCCATGCCCCCCGTAATAATCGACATATTCGTTTTCATCGACATCCCAGAGCCGAGAGCCTTTGGCGCGGCTCATGTAAATCGGAAACGGGTCCGCGTGCCAATGGTCATGGGACACACCCCGCGGCATGACCTTCCGCGCCCTTTCGAAAAGGGCTTTCGACTTGGCGAACTTTGTCTCATACCGTTGCAGGGTGGAGCGGTTGGGCATTTTCAGCTGTCTCCCAATCAGCAGGATGTCAGGGCATCAACCCGCCCTCTTTGATCAAACGGCCCCATTTTACGTCTTCCTTTTTATAGTACTCCCCCAACTCTTCCGGGTTTTTCAATGAAAGAACGGCCCCCTGCATATCGAAAAACTCCTTTACTTCTTTGGTTTCGGTGCTTTTCTTGAACGCGTCGTAGAGAATCTTCACGCGATCCTTGGGCATTCCTTTGGGACCGAGGTAGGACCAGTAGGTCGAGAATTCGATGTCATACCCCAACTCTTTGAACGTCTGGGCGTCGGGGGCGAATTTATTCCTTTCAGGTGCAGCCAACCCTAAGACCTTGAGACTTCCCCCTTTAACCATGTGGAGCGTGTCAGCTAGCGTGGAGACGATGATATCCACATGCCCGCCCATGACTGCCGGAACCGCCGGGGCGGCCCCCTTGAACGGAATGTGGGTGAATTTTACTCCCGTCGCCTGCTCGATGCCGACCGCACCCATGTGGAAATTCCCTCCGTGTCCCGCATTTCCGCACTTGATCTTCCCCGGGTTGGCCTTGGCGTAATCAAGAAGTTCTTTCAATGTATTCCAAGGGGCATCCATCCGCGTGAAGACACCCTGAGGGCTGTAACCCACGTAAGCAATCGGCTCGAATTGGTCAAACGTCACGTTCGATTCCGGCAGGGTGTATTTAATGATGCTCAGTGTCGGGGTAACCGTTACCAGCGTATACCCATTCGGAGGAGCCGCTTTCACAAAGTTACACGCGATGGTGGACCCCCCTCCGGGCTTATTCTCAACCAGAACCGAAACTCCCAGCAGCTTTTCCAGATGCGGCTGGAGGGTTCGCGCCACCAGGTCATGACTGCCCCCGGGGGCATAGGGGACAACAATCGTGATGGGGTCCTTGGGGTATTGCTCCTGAGCGACTGCCGGGTTGACCAGCACTATTCCAAACACGACCATACAAGCGAATAGAATTGCAGATGTTTTTCTCATGGTTTCTCCTCCTTTGCTGTTATGGTGGGTTGTGCCGAATTCCGTCCGACTGAAACGACACGGCGACCTATGCATCAGCGCTTCCGATTTGGTCAAGCAGTTTGCTCCTCTTCCTGGAAAAAACCATAGAAGAGGCCACAAAAAGCACTGTCAACAATATGAAAACAGCTGGAAAGGGCCGGGTGATGAAAATGGTCAGATCCCCCTGGGACATGAGGAGCGACTGCCGGAACGCTTCTTCCCAGATCGCTGAAAGGATGTAGGCGAAGATCAAGGGCGCGCATTCAAAACCCGTTTTCCGCGCGAGGTACCCGATCACACCGAAAAAGAGCATCGAAGTTACATCCAGCATGCTGTTTTGGTTGGAATAAACCCCGATCACGCAGAACACCAGGATCAGGGGAAAGAGAGTGCTGTAAGGGACTTTCAGCAGGCGCACCCAGATTCCGATCAAAGGCAGGTTCAGGACCAGGAGCATGATGTTGCCGATGTACATGCTCACAATGACCCCCCAGAAAACGTCGGGATGATTCCGTATAAGCAAAGGGCCCGGGGTGATTCCATGGATCAGGAGCGCTCCCAGAATGAGGGCCATGGTTGCGGTGGTGGGGATCCCGAATGTCAAAAGGGGGACAAAGGTGCCGGAGGAGGCTGCGTTGTTGGCGGCCTCCGGGCCGGCCACCCCTTCGATCGCACCTTTGCCGAACCGTTCGGGGTGCTTGGAGAGCCGCTTTTCCATGATGTATGAAACGAAGGTCCCAATCAGCGTACCGGAGGCGGGAAGTATCCCAAGGAAAAAACCCAGGAACGTGCCGCGCATGATCGGGCCGAACGAGGCCTTCCAGTCATTCCAATCCGGGAGAAGGCCCTTGATCGAAACCTTGAACACGTCGCGTTTGATAGTCTCCTCCAGGTTGATGAGAATTTCCCCCACACCGTAAATTCCCATGATAACCGGAAGGATTCCGACCCCTTCGTAGAATTCATTCATGTTGAATGTGAAGCGCTGGACCCCGGAAACGGTATCGATCCCTTGAGTGCCGAGGATCATCCCCAGCGCCACCATCATAAAGGATTTGATCATGGGTCCGGATGACAGGTAGGCGGACAATGTCAAGCCGAAGAGGATGAGAGCAAACAGCTCCGGCGGGCCGATCTTCACGGCATATCGTGCCACGACGGGCGCCACCAGCATCAGAAGGCAGACGCTCAAGGTGCCTGCGATAAAGGACCCGATGGCCGAGATCCCCAGGGCCCTTCCCGCCCTGCCCTGCCGGGCCAATTGATAACCATCAAGGCATGTGACGACCGAAGAAGACTCACCGGGAATGTTCACCAGGATGGAGGTGGTCGACCCGCCGTACATGGCGCCGTACCAAATTCCAGCCAACAAGATGATGGCCGTCACCGGAGGCAGGCCGAAGGTAAACGGCAGAAGGACGGCTACACTTCCCGCTGTCCCGATTCCCGGCAGAACACCGACGAGGGTCCCGATGAGTACTCCGATAAAGCAATATAAAAGATTCATCGGTGTGCTAACGACTGAAAAACCCAGCATGAGACTATGGAGTGTATCCATGGTTTACCGTCCCCGGCCAAGGAAATTCACATTTCCGGTTCCGCATACTCGGTGAGCAAAGGGCACCAACTATTTAATCCCTTTCTGTGCCAGAATTTCATCGATTCCGGGTCGAATCACCATACCGGCTTCTATCTCCGCTAATCTTTTTTCTTCCCTTTGAATTATCGTGTCAACCTCTTCTATGACCGTTTTCGCCAGCTCCTGCTTCAGGACCACGACACCGTCATCGTCGCCGATGATGATGTCCCCCGGCCGAACGACCTGCCCTCCGCAGCTGATGGGAAAATTGATCTCGCCGGGGCCTTCCTTGAAGGGGCCGTTGGGCGACAATCCGGCGGAGAATACCGGAAAACCGGATTTCCGGATTTCTTCCGCATCTCGGACACAGCCATCGGCCACGATCCCGGCAACACCGAGTTTTCTGGCCGTACTCACCATCAGGAATCCCAGCAGGGCCCAGGAATGATTGCCGCCGCCCTCGATCACCAGGACGTCGCCCGGCTTGATCAACGTCAATGCCTTGTGGATCATGAGGTTGTCGGTCGGCGGGACACGGACGGTGAGGGCCGGCCCCACCACTTTCATGCCTTCGGCCAAATTCTTGATCCGGGCGTCCATGGCAGATGCTCTTCCGATACAATCGCCTACGTTCCCGGTGAGACATCCCGTCTTCTTCATCACGTTTCGATAGGGCTCGATCAAATGCGCGGCCGGTCGATCAAAGTCAGCTCGGTAACGAAACCCGGGTTTCCCGATTTCCTGTGTGCTCATAAGCAAATTCCTTTCGAAAATTTATTTATTTGGTAATCTGGCAAATCCAGTCAAAAGAACGCCCGCGCTTGACCTTTTTCAATTGCAGACAACATTTGTAGAGATTGGCATCATATGTCGTATTGACGAGTTCAACCGGTTTACCCTTTTCAGCGTACATGATTCTTTCCGTAACAAGCGTTGGAACCCCAGGGGCGATTCCCAAATGCGCCGCCGTTTCTTCATCGGCAAAAGAAGCCTCGATGGTCTCGTAGGCTTCGATAAAATTAATTTTTAGATCATCTTCCATGATTTTCAGCAAAGGCCTCTTTAAGAGCTCCTCTTCGTGCAGCAGCCTGCCGATCTCAAGCGGCAGGTAATTGACGGTAAACGCGCGAAACCCTTCCGGCACCAGGCGGTCCCTTTTGATCATGACCACGAGATGCTCGTCTTCATCCAACTCCAGCTTTTTCCTGATTAGAGGGGTCGGCTCTATTTCTGTTTTGAAAACGGTCAGCGTTTTGGATTTCATCAACGGCAAAAACAGCACATTCGTCATATTGACGTGCTTGAGGCTCATCCCCTGGACCAGTTCCTCGTTATGGGTGACAAACGTCCCCTCCCCCCGCTTTCGAATCAGCAAGCCCTCATCGACCAATGACGACAATGCCTGCCGTATGGTCATGCGATTTACATTGAACTGATTGGCCAGTTCATGCTCTGGAGGGATCTTGTCATTGGAGCAATAGCGCTGGTCGAGTATCCAGTATTTGATGGTGCGGCGAATCTGATGGTAAACGGGAAGGACGGGTTCCATTTTAAAATCCTCATCGGTGAAGAAAAGCGTGCGGTAAGAATTCGGACCTGATCCAGGTCTTAATGCTTACCGGCATAATTCAGCAGCCCGCCGCTCAGCACGATTTCGACCTGCCGGGATGTCAGGCCGTGGCACATCACAAAGGTCTTTTGTTGGGTATTGTTCACTACGACTATCTCGGGCGTTCGCAATTGAACATGGGTCTCCAAAATCTGCAGTTCATCCCCGGATTGAATCCGTTCGTAATCCGCTGCGTGCTTGAAGATCAAGGGCATGATTCCGAAATTGATCAGGTTGGCCATGTGGATGCGTTCAATGCTCTTGGCGATCACGGCGCGTACACCGAGATACATGGGGCATATGGCCGCATGTTCGCGCGATGAGCCTTGCCCGTAGCTCAAACCCGCGACGATGATGGACGCCCACCCGCTCGCCTTCGCGGTTTCACAGGATTTGGCAAAATCGGGAGCGACGTTTTTGAAGACGAACTCGCTCGACTTCTGGATGTTGGATCGGTAGCGGCCGACGGAGCCGGCGGGGATGATGTGGTCGGTGGTGATCTGATCTCCCAATTTGATGGTCACAACGGCGTTCAGGCTTTGCGGCATGGCGGTGTTGCAAGGGGGATTCCCCATGTTCGGTCCGCGAAAGACCTCGCCGGTAAAGGTCGGGGGAACAAACATGCTGCTGTCGCAGAAAAACTGCTCGGGCGGTTGAATGGACGGATAATCCATCCCCAGGTCGCGCGGATCGGTGATTTTGCCGCTGAGCGCCGCCGCCGCGGCGCTTTCAGGGCTGACGAGGTAGACCTTGGCGTCCTTGGTCCCGCACCTCCCTTCGAAGTTCCTGTTGCTGGTGCGGACTGAAACCGCCCCGCTGTGCGGCGACTGCCCGTTGCCGACACAGAAGCCGCAGGCCGGTTCGAGTATACGAGCACCGGCGTCCACGAAGTCGGTCAGCGCGCCGTTGGCGCTGATCATCCTCAGGACCTGCCGGGTCCCGGGGGCGACTCCGAAGCTCACGGCGGGGTGGGCTTTTTTCCCTTTCAGGATGGCGGCCGCCGTCATCAGGTCTTTGAAGGAGGAGTTCGTGCAGCTTCCGATCAACACCTGGTCGACCGGTGTGCCTTCGACCTCTCTTATTCTTTTAACTTTGTCCGGTGAATGCGGCAGAGCGATGTTGGGCTCGACTCCGCCCAGATCCATCTCGATCGTGTGGTCATACCGGGCGTCCGGGTCGGGCTGGAGTCCCACCCAATCCGCTTCGCGCCCCTGGGAGCGGAAGAACGCACGCGTGAGCTGATCGCTGGGGAACAAGGAGGTGGTCACACCCAGCTCGGCCCCCATGTTCGTGATGGTGGCCCTTTCAGGGACCGTGAGGTTGAGGATTCCCGGACCTCCATATTCGATCACCGTCCCGACATTGCCCCTGGTGGTCATTTTTTTCAACAGCTCAAGGATGACATCCTTGGCCGTCACCCAGGGGTGCAGCTGGCCGTGCAGGTTCACGCGGACGATCTTCGGATACTTCAGGAAAAACGCCCCGCCGGCCATGGCCACCGCGACATCCAGCCCTCCGGCGCCGATCGCCAGCATACCCACGGCACCTGCCGTGGGCGTGTGGCTGTCGGTGCCGAGCAAGGTCCAGCCCGGGCGGGTCAATCGTTCCAGGTGCACCTGGTGGCAGATGCCGTTTCCCGGCTTCGAAAAGAGAACCCCGTATTTCGCCGCAACCGTACTCAAATATTTATGGTCATCGGAGTTTTCAAAGCCTTCCTGCAGCATGAGGTGGTCAACGTATGAAACGGAAAGCTTTGTTTTCACGCGCTCGACACCCATGGCCTCGAACTCGAGATATGTCATGGTCCCCAGCGCATCTTGCGTCAAGGTCTGGTCGATGCTTATGCTGATCTCGCTTCCCTTGACCCTCTCGCCGGAAACCAGGTGGGAGGCGATCAGTTTTTCCGTCAAATTTTGACTCATGGTAAGCCGCCTTGTTGGAGCCTATTTGATCTTGTCGATGGCTTCGAAAATTTCGTGAAAATCCTTCGGGGGGACGCCTTTGAAGTACCCCTTGAGCCCCAGCTGGGTGCACCATCTCAGCTTGTCCTTGGTGGCTTTGGACATGGTACCGTCCACCTTCAACCTCTCCAGGGTGGCAATGACCTCATCCATCTCGTGCTCGCGCCGCTCGGAATGGATGACGCCGCGGCCGACCAGGCCGTTGACCACTTCCAGCAGCGGGCCCGCGGTCAGCGTTTCCTTCACCGACAGCAGGACGTCGTCTTCCACTTTGTATTTATGAGCAGCCACGAGCATTTCCAGCAACAGGGTGACAAAGCCTTTCATGAAAATGCTTCGGAACATCTTCGACGCCGACGCGCTCCCCGCCGGGGCGTCCATGAAGGTGATGTTCATCCCATAAAGCGACATGGTTTCGGCAAACGCCTTGGCGCCCTTCCCCGAAACCGAGACCGGAACTTTGTGCTTGTACGTCGGAACCGGCCCCATGACGGCACCATCCACGAACAGGGCGACCGGGGAGATGATTTTATCGATTTCCTCCTTGGTCATGGGGGATGTGGCGTTGATGTCGACGTATACATGGCTCGGCTTCAGGAACGGTTTGGAAGCCTGGGCCAGTGAAACGGCCATGTCGGCGCTCACGGCTGAAACCACCATTTCGCTTTTCTCGACCAACTCCTGATGCGTCGGAACCATCCGGACCTGGGCCTCCGAAGCCCGCTGGGATATCAACTCTGAACCGGGGGCCCCCTTCCAGAACTTGTCATAGGCCGTGATCCCGTCCAAACCTTCGCTTTTGAGCCCTTTGGCGATGTTGTAGGCCGCCTCGCCGAAGCCGATGAAACCGAGTTTAACCATGATGATCCTCCACCCTGGTATTTATGAAAAACGTCACTACGCCCCCAACACCTGTTTCCGTTTCCGCTCCAATGCGAATTTGGCGATGGCGGCAAAACGGTAAATCCCGTGCACGAATTTGCCGTAGGGCATTGACAGGAACAACCCCATGACGATGCCGAGATGCACGACCAGGATCGTCCCCATCGCAGAGGATTCCCGCAGAAGGAGCAGGAGCAGCCCGGTCGCGCTTGCGAGCAGCAGCAGCACCAGGAAGGCTGTGTCCATCCCGACCTGCCCCTCGTCGGTGATGTCCCGGTTGCGGCCCCGCTTGAGGACCAGCAAGCCGGCCGGACCCACCAGCAGCCCGAGGCCGCCCAGAGTCCCGAGGATCACCGGCAGGCTTCCGTAGCCGTAGGGCGCAGGCCAGCCGAACAGATAGTCGTACATCGCGGCGACCGTGGTCGACGCAAAGCAGAGCAGGAACCCGTAGAAGGTGAGGTGGTGGAACCATCGTCTGACCGGCGAGCTTTCCTCGCCCGGATAAGAGCAGCCCCAGCCACCGCCGTCCAGGTACTCGAGCTGCAGGCTCTCCCTGAGCGTCACGGCCAGATTGGAGGGGCTGAAGAGGTCGGAGACCTTCTCCCCGATGTCGCGGCAGAAGCGCACGAGGCCGACCCCCAGCGCCACCGCGCTGAAGAGCCCCGTAAGGCCGAAGGCCGTCACCAGCGCGCCATGCGAGGTGACCTGGTAGAAGTTGCCTCCGGGCACGGGGGTCGAGAGCGCCGCTACCCCATGCACGACCACGACCGCGAACTGGAACAGGACGCAGGCCAACGCCGCCACCAGCGCGACCACCATTCCGTTCGAGCGGAAGGCGGAGGCGAGCGCCCTCGGCCAGGCGTACTGCTCATAGGACCGGGTGCGGATCTTGGCGAATGTCAGCGGCGGGTTGATGTCCCACTCGTGCGGCGGCGCGTACTGGCAGGCGTAATAGCACTCGCTGCAGTCGTGACATAAATTGGCGAGATAGTTGAGGTCGCCGGCCGGAAACTCGCGGCGGTATTCCATCGCGCGCCAGACCGCGCAGAAACCTTCGCAATAGCGGCATGAATTGCAGATCCGCATCAATTGTTCGCCTTGGGCCAACAGTTCTTTTTGCATGATGATGGTGCCTCCTAAGCCGCTTTCCGCAGGGTGCGCGCAATAGCCGCCGCTTCGCTGCCGGCGATTCTCCCGAAAACATTGCCGATGACCAGGCCGAACCCCCCAATGTAACCCTTGGGCAGGATGTTCCCGGACATGATTTCCCCGGCTGCAAAAATGTTGGCCGCGGGCTTCCCGCCCTTCATGAGCACCGCCGCCCGTTGGTCGATCTTGACGCTGAAGTAGGTGAAGGTCAGGCCGGGACGCAGCGGGTAGCCGTAGAAAGGCGGCTGGTCGATGCGCAGCGCCCAGTGCGTCTTGGGCGGCGTCAGGCCGGCGGTCTTGCAATCGTCCTGGATGGTGTGGTCGAACTTCCCGGGCTGAACCGCACGGTTGTACTCGTCCAGGGTGGCTTGAACCTTGTCCACCGGGAGGTTGAACTGCTCCGCCACCTCTGCGATGGTGTTCCCCTTGACCGGCGGGAACACCGAGGGCATGAAGCGGTCGAGCGTCTTCGAATCGATGAACACATAGGAGATCTGATCGGGCTGCTGCGCCACCAAACGGCCCCAGATGGCATAGCGCATGGGCCAGAAGTCCTCGCCCTCGTCGTAATAGCGTTCCCCGTTCTTGTTTACGACGATCCCGAGGGTGACGCAGTCGAGGCGGGTGACGATGCCGCCGTCGAATTTCGGCGAGCGTGCGTCGATGGGGACCATGTGCGCCTGGGTGGGCTCGCCGACCGATTCCGCACCGTGGTCCAGCAGGATTTTGAGCAGCGTGCCCGTGTCGAACGGTGCGCCGCGAATCAGAAAATTGTCGGCGGCCGGACCCCAAACCTGTCTCAGCCAAGCCAGATTCGATTGAAAACCGCCGGCCGCCACCACCACCGCCCTGGCGGGGATGGTCACCGTCTTTACGCCCATTAACACCAACGCGCTGTGAAAGTGGCCGTCGCGT
>Ga0209450_10001111_pt1 | contig 13434 bp, 11 predicted proteins | sample FrelakmetLWP11LW_FD_187149 | JGI IMG/M metagenome (GOLD analysis project Ga0209450, IMG submission 187149) | Freshwater lake sediment microbial communities from the University of Notre Dame, USA, for methane emissions studies - LWP11 LW (SPAdes)... | ecosystem: Environmental > Aquatic >... | reverse complement strand
GCCGATGATCGTGTCGCCGAGGTGGATGCCGCGGCCGATGCCGAACCTCGCGCCTAACGCCTCGACGGCCTCGATCAGGCTGACCGCATCCATGCCAGAGCCGTCGAGCGAGCAGGGAATGCCGGCCTCGAAGCCGATGGTGTGCCGTTCCGGGGCCTGCGGGTTCGTGAACGCGTCGCGGGTCAGCACCCACGCCGTGTCCGGGATGCAGCCATCGGAGGTGAGCGTCTCCTTGCCGCCGATCGTGGTGCCCCACAGGCCGCGGTTCACCGAGTAAGCCGCGCCGAACGGCGGCACCGGCAGCCGGCGCGCCTCCAGGTAGGCAAGCTGCTCGGGGCGCTTGAAGGCGCGGTCGCGCACCGGCGCAAGGATCTCGAGCTCGGGAGCGAGCGTGCGCAACGCCACTTCGAAGCGCACCTGGTCGTTGCCCGCGGCCGTGGAGCCGTGGGCGACCACCTCGGTGCCGAGTTTGCGCGCCCATTGCGCGACCGTCTGCGCCTGCAGCACGCGTTCGGCACCCACGCACAGCGGGTAGAGGTTGCCACGGCGCACGTTGCCCATGATCAGGTACTTGATCACCTGCTCGAAGTACGCAGGGCGCGCGTCGACGAGGTGGTGCGCCACCGCGCCGAGGGTCTTCGAGCGCTCCTCCAGCATCCGGGCCGTGGCGTCGTCGATGCTGCCCGTGTTCACCGTGAGCGTGACGACCGGGCGGCCGTAGGTTTCCGCGAGCCACGGCACGCAGAACGATGTGTCGAGGCCGCCGGAAAAGGCGAGCAGGATGGGCTGGGTGCCCGCGGAGGTCTGGGTCATGGGGGGTCTCAGCGTCCGAAGATGGAATGGAGGTGCGCGTGCAGGCGGCGCTGCGAACGGGCGCTCGCGGTCGCGATCATGATCGTGTCGTCGCCGGCGATGGTGCCGACGATCTCCGGCCAGCGCGCCTTGTCGAGGGCGATGGCGACGCTCTGGGCCGTGCCGGCGGTGGTGCGCAGCACCGTGAGGTTGGGGCCCGCGGCGCGGTAGCCCTTCACGAACGCCTGCACGGCCTCGAAATGGCTCGGCGTGAGCGCATCCTCGACCGCGGGCAGCAGGTAGCGGTCGGCGCCCTTCACCACGCCGAGCTCGCGCAGGTCGCGGCTCACGCTCGATTGCGTGGCCTCGAAGCCCTCGGCGTGCAGCAGCTCGACGAGCTCGGCCTGCCGCCCGACGGCCGACTGCCGCAGGATGCGCACGATGGCGTCCCGGCGGTGGAGCTGGGCGTGGGGATCGGTGGCCAAGGGGAGGATCCGCGTCCGGTTCGGTGAATAAATAGCGCTTTAATGTGCATAAATATGCACAACGTGTCAAGCGGCGGCGGCGGGCGCTCGATTCGCGCGACACGGGGCGGCAGCGGGCGCCAGAATGGCGGCACCCCGCCCCTGTGCCGGTGTCCCGCATGACCGATCGCACCCTGGACCTCGCCCGTCGCCTGCACGCGCTTGCGCGCACCGGGCTGCACTTCTGCGCCAACGAGTACGACCGCGAGCGCTATGCCCAGGTCGAGCAGATCGCCGCGGAACTGCTCGCCGGTGACGCGCCCGCGGACCGCGACGCGCTGCTGGCGGTGTGGCGCAACGAGACGGGCTACGTGACCCCGAAGATCGAGGTGCGCGGCGCGGCATTCCGCGACGGCCAGGTACTGCTCGTGCGCGAGACCGCCGACGGCCGCTGGACGTTGCCCGGTGGCTGGGCGGACGTGAACGAATCGCCGTCGGAGTCGGTGGAGAAGGAGATCGAGCAGGAGTCGGGCTTCCGTGCCCGTGCCGTCAAGCTCGCGGCGCTCTACGACCGCAGTCGCCACGGCCACGGGCCGTCGTTGCACCACGGCTGGAAGGCGTTCTTCCTCTGCGAGCTCACCGGCGGGGATGCGCGCGGCAGCTACGAGACCGACGCCGTGGGCTTCTTCGAACCCGCGGAACTGCCGCCGATGTCGCTCGGCCGCAGCACGCCGCGCCAGGTGGCGCGCATGCTCGAGCACTGGCGCAACCGCGGGCTCGCCACCGAATTCGACTAGCGTTCGATCTTGAACTCGATGTCGCCGCTCTGCTCGAGGCCGGCCTCGGCCTTGAGCGACCAGCGCTCGTTCAGCGTGTAGCGCAGCTTGATGGTGTTGATCGCCTCGACGATCGAGATACCGTAGCTCACGAACAGCTTCGGCGACAGGTACTTGCCCAGCACCACCGACGTGTCGTCCTCGCCGGTCGACTCGACGGCCACCTCGTCGAGGCCGATGCGGTTGCCGATGCCGCCGAGCAGCAGCCCGCCGCCGCCGACCGCCAGGCTCTGCGCCGCGCGGTCGAGCGAGGCCGCTTCTCCCGATTGCAGCGTGTTGATGGAGCGGCCGGTGAGCAGGTAGGAGAGGGCCTCGCTCTCGGACATCGGCGGCTCTGAACTCACCGTGACGAACGGCGAGGACAGCGTGCCGCGCACGTTGATCTTCACCACGATGTCCTCCGCCTTGATCTCGCGCTCGCCCACGAGGTCGAGCGTCGGGTCGTCGAGCGGCGTCCGGTTGTAGGACAGGACGCCTCGCGTGATGCGCACGAACTGGCCGAAGGCCTTGTACTCGCCCTCGACGACGCGGATCGAGCCGTTGCCGCGCACGATGTCGCCGGGCCGGCTGATGACCGTGACCGCGCCGGCGAGTTTCGCCTTGAGCCCGAGGCTGTCCACGCGCACGTCGTCGCCGAGCACGACGCGGACCCGGGCGCGCAGACGCTCGAGCGTGGACGGGCCCGTGTCCGCCTCCTCGGCGCCGACCAGCCGCTCATCCGACGAGGTGGTCACCGTCATCGTCAAGTCGCGGGGCGTGATGCGGGCCTTCGGGATCAGCACTTCGCCCCGTACCCTGTAGCCTTCGCTGCCGGCGGCGATGGTCAGGTCGGGCGAGGCGACGATGCGGTACTCCGGCGTGTCCGCCAACACCAGCTTGTCGCCCTTGAGGTGCAGCTCGCCGGTCATCACGTCCCCGGGCCACGTGAACTGTCCGTCGAGCGCGAGCGTGCCGCTCGCGGTCCGGCCGCTGCCCTTGAAGACGAGTTCGTCACCGATGAAGCGGCCGTCCAGAGTCACGTCGGACAGCAGCAGGTTGGTGCGGTACAGGTCGAACCGCCCGTCGCGCACCTGGAACTCGCCGTCGAAACGCGGCTCGCCGAGCGTGCCGCCGACGGAGACGGTGGCCTCGAGCCGCCCGTCCGAGCGGTCGATCTCCGGGACGAACACCGGGATCGCGGTCAGCGCCGAGGACTCGCCGCGGAATGTGCCGCGCAGAGGATAGTCGGCCGGCTCCAGCTCCGGACTGCGGGTCGCAATGACCTCGCCGCGTACCAAGGTGTTTTCGGCCAGGGCGAGTTCCAGGTTCGCCCGCAGCTCGGCGGGGTCGGCGAATACGTCCAGCCGGCCGCGGCCGAGCGCCAGGCGCTCGGAGCGGAACTTGTTGCGCGGGATGTCGAGCGTCGGCTCGTCGACCAGCAGCGTCATGCCGCCGATCCAGTCCCGGCCCTGCTCCCCGGTGAGCCAGCCGGCAGCCTGCAGCCGTCCGTCGAACTCCTTCCAGCCGAGGATGGAACGCAGCAGGCGCCTGAGCGGCCAGTCCTGCGCGCTGTAGATGATGCGCCACCCGTCGGGCTGTGATCGGCGCTCCCCCTCCGCGCACAGCCGCGCCTCGCCGGTCTGCAGGCAGACCGGCGCCACGCGCAGTGCCTCGGCGCTTGCCTCGATTGCCGCAGGCTGCAGCAGCGTCGCACCGCCGTCGGGGAAAGTGATCGATGCTTGCTCGAGGCTGCCGAGCCAGGCGTGCCGCGCCGTGGCGAACACGCCGCGCAGGCCAACCCGGCCGCGGACAGGCGGCAGCCGCTGCGCGCCGCCTCCGGGCGATGAGAACTCGAGCGTCAGGTCATGTCCCGCGAGCAGGCCGTGAGCGTCGAAGCGCACGGCGTCGAGCTGGACCGGCCCGAGGTCGATGTTCGTCGCCTGCACGTCCACGCTTGACTCGCGCGAATCGGTCGCGTCCACGTCGACCTCGGCGTCGACCGACTGTACGGCGATGCCCGCGACCTGCAGTCCGCGCGCCTGCAGCTCGCCCTCGACCCGTGGACGGTCCGAGCTGCCGCGGGCTCGGCCGGTGGACACCAGCTCGCCGGCCAGGTCGGGATGCAGCAAGGTGAGCGTGGTCACGTTCGCGCTCCACCTCAGGTCCACGGTGCTGCCCCAGCGGCCATTGAGGTCGACGTAGGAACTGCCGTTCGCAATGCGTACCTCGCGCAGGTCGTAGACGCCGTCGCGATGCGCAACCTCGCCGCGGCCGGTGAGCGCCCGTCCGGCGACCGTCCCCGACAGCGACGCAAGGCGCGCACTCCAGGGTGACTGCGGCGAGAAGCCGCGACCTTCCAGCGTCGCGACCGCGCTCACGCGGCCCGGCAGGTCCGGACGCACCATCGCGATGTCGAGATCCCGTGCGTCGAGCCTCGCGGTCCACGCTTGCTCGCCGGTCCACGAGACGATGCCGCTGCCGGCAAGATGGCCACCCAGCACGTCGCCGTCGAGCCGGTCGAGCACGAGCCGCTCGCGCTCGATGGAGCCGGCGGCGGTGAAGCGGGCTTCAGGCGCGCCCTGGAGCGTGGGCGCGCCGGCGTGAGCCTGCACGTCGAATGCATAGGGCAGCGAGCCTTTCAGCGAGAACGTGCCGAGCGGACTCTCCAGGGATGCGTCGCCTGAAAGCGGCCAGCGCAGCGCGGTCCAGTCGCCGGCGAGCTCGAGTGCCGGTGCGTTCCCGCTGAACCCGATCGTGCCGGCCACTTCGAGCGACAGGGTCGAGCGCGGCAGCCACAGCTGCAGGGAGCCGAGCTCGAGCGTCCGGTCGTGCCAGCGTCCGCTGCCCTGCACGCGCAGCGGGCCATCGCCGAGGGCGTCGGCGCTGAGGGTGCCGTCGAGCCCGAACGCGTCCGCACTGGCGTCGAGCGCGATCGAGCCGCTGGTCCGCGGCCACAGTCCCGCGGCCAGCCACGGCGAACCGTCGAAGTCGGTGGCCCGCAGCGTACCGACGATCCTTGGCGTCTCGTCCAGCGAGAGCAGCGTGCCGACGAACGACAGGTTCGCGGGCTCGGCCAGCGTCACCGTGGTGGCGAGGCGGTCGAGCCTGCCGCGGGCGGCCGTCGCAAACCGGTACGTGCGGTCGTCCGGCATCCGCCAGTGGCCGTTCGCCGCCGTGCGCAGGCGCAGCGGCAGCGCCGAGAGCAGCCGGAGGCTGCCGTCGATGCGGCCGGCCGGATCCTCGACCACGAGATCATGCAGGGCGATGCTCCCGCGGTTCATCTCGAGCGCGGCACGAATGGACGCCACGCCGATGCGCGTACCGTCGGGAAGCGTGAGACCCACGTTGCCCAACCGCAGGTCGGGCGCCGCGATTTCCAGGAAGCGCGGCAGGAAATGCGGCTGCTCCGGAGGCTGTTCCTCGCGCGTCTTCAAGACGACCTCGAGCCCCGCGACGGACACCTGCTCGAGGTGGACGTTGCCGACGAGCAGCGGCCGCAGCCGGGCATCGAGCTGCAGGCCCCGCGCCTCGATACGTACGGCTGCGTGGTCCACGACCAGGCGCTCGATCGCGAGCGGGCCGGCGAGCGTGCCGCTCGCGCCCGTCGCCTCGATGCGCACTCCCGGCAGCCGGCCGAACTGCGCGAGCAGCCATTGCAGGCCGGACTCGGCGTGCAGCACGTGGTAGGCGGCGCCGAAGGTCACGGCGACCAGCAGCAGGCCGAGGATGACGGCGATGCGGCGCCAGCTCATCACAGCACCTGCGTGATGTTGAGGTGCACGCGCGGCCTGCGGTCCGATTCCGACAGCGCCTGCGCCACGTCGAGGCCGATGAGCAGCATCGGCAGTCTCCAGCGCAGGCCGATGCCCACGGAATACTCGAGCGGCGTCCCCCAGTCGTTGAACGCGTTGCCGGTGTCGTAGAAGACCGCCACGCGGAGGTTGCGCGGCAAATCGCGTTCGATTTCCACCGACGCGACGACCTTGTGCTCGCCGCCCACGCCCTTGCTCGAGCCGCTGCTGCTGTCGTCGGCGTCCTCGGCGGGTGGGCTCAGTTCGTCCAGGGCGAAGCCGCGCACGTTGCGGTCGCCGCCCGCGAAGAATCGCTGCGACGCGGGAAGCGAGGAGAGGTCGTCGATCCAGCTCGTGCCGAGTTCGCCGCGCAGACGCAGGTACCACGGTCCGGAGATGGGCCAGACCCGCTCGGCGCGGGAGTAGAAGCGCAGGTAGGACGCGTCCGACCCGAGCGTCTGCGGGCTGCCGGACAACTCCGCGTAGTAGGCCGAATCCCGCACCCAGCCGGTGAGGAAGTTCGGCGGCATGCTCGCGTAGCTGATGCCCGGGATCAGCAGCAGGTCTTCCGTCCGCGTGCCGTCCGGATAGCTGGAGCGCTCGTTGTTCAGCCTCAGGAACAGCACGCGCTGCCACTTGCCCATCGTCTGGCTGAGTCCGGCCGTGGTTTCCAGTCGCTCACTGTCCACGTCGCCGAGCTGCTCGTCGATGTAGCCCGCGGTGAACTCGAGCTTCTCGAGTGCGGGGTCGCCGACCGGCACGATGTAGCGCGCAATCGCCTCCGTCAGCACGGCCGAGCCGGTCAACTCGACGCGCGAGTGGTGGCCGAGCGAGTTGATGCGCCGGTTGTCCCAGGCGAAGCGCCCACGGATTTCGGTGTCGGTGCCGTAGCCGAGACTGACGGTGTAGCGGTCACGCTTGATGCGGTCCGCCTCGATCGTGATCGGGACGGTGAGCGTTTCCGGGTCGCGGCGTCCGGCCGTAATCCTGACTTCGGAGAAGTAGTTGCTGTCCTCGAGCGCGAACTGCGTGCTGCGCAGGCGATCGTTCGAGAACACGTCGCCCGTCTCGAAGCGCACGAACCGCTTGAGCAGCGCCGGATCGATCGCGTCCTGGCGCAGGGTGATCTCCCCGAACCGGTAACGGCCACCGGTCTCGAGGGCGAGGTATGCCGACGCCGTGCGCCGCGGCGGATCGACCAGCAGCTCGCGGCGCGTCAGCGTGGCGTCGAGATACCCGAGATCGAGCGCGGTGCGCAGCAGGTCCGCCTTGAGCTTCTCGTACGCGGCGTGGTCGAGACGGGTGCCGGGCTGGAGTGTGCTCGACGCAGCGATGCCGGACAGCGCCGCCTGGTCGCTGCCGGCGCCGCTCAACTGCACCTGCACGGTCTGCATCTTCACCGGCTCGCCCGGCTGGATGCGCAGCCGCACGATCCAGTCCGGATCGTCGCGGCTGGTGCGGCTCTTAACGACCGGCTCGTAGTAGCCGAAGGGCCGCAGTGCGTCGGCCGCTTCGTCCACCGCGCGGTCGGCCAGCTTGCGCACCTGGGCATCGGTGAGGTCGTCGCGCTGCGCGTAGCGCGTGAGCGTCAGGTAGCCGCGGACATTCTCGGCGACGGCGTCGTCCACGCCCACGATGTTGATGCGGATTCGATCGGCTGCTTCGCCGGTTGCCGCCCAGGCGAGCGCGAGCACGGCGATGCACCATGCGCAAGGTAAGCAGCCGGTGGCGCGCCCGCTCCGTTTCATCCGGCCGGGCCCGCAAACTCGATGCGCGTGGCGCCGGCCTGCGCACCGGTCCGGTCGAAGCGCAGCTCGTGGACGACCGTGCGGCCGCAGTGCTCGACGAGCACGACGGTCGAGCATCGGGTGCCGTAGCGGTCGTGGTGCACGAACGGTGCCGACAGCGCGCGCTCGAGGTCCGGCGGCAGCCCGCGGTCGGGCGGGGCATCGAGGTCCGCGGGCGTGCGGTCAGCGAGCACTCCGGCCAGTGCGGCAGGATCCGGGTCCTCCTGCCGGAGGAGCGTGGCGAACCGCTCGCGGGTGCGCACCAGCTTGGGCCACGGTTCGTCGAGTCGGTGGTTGCTCAGTCCATAGACGCCCGGGGGCAGCACGCGCGGGGTATCGCCGCCGACGTTCGAGTAATAGTGCAGCCCGGCAGCATCCCCGAGCAGCAGGTTGAAACCCGCGAACTGCGCGGCGTCCGGATGCAGGGCCGCGAGAAATGACCCGGGCTCCCCGGTGTCCTCCAGGAATCGCGGCACGAGTTGTCCTCGCGAGGGCGAGTCGGCGGCCGGCTCGGCGTCGGTGTCGCGGAAGTTCGTCACCAGCCCGAAGCGGCCCGAGCGTGAGAGGCCGAGCCAGGTGCCGCCGGCGCGCAGGTCGCGGCCCGCGAGGATGCCCGGAGCGTCGGTCCACCAGCCGAGCGGTGCAGACGCGCGGTCGTGGAACTCATCGCGGTTGCCGGCGACGACCAGTCGGTAACGGGGATGCGACATCCAGGCGACGACGAGCAGGCACATGGCTGCATTGTAAGGCTGCGCCGCCCGCGCGCCGCTCAGCCGGCCGTCGGTCGCTGCGGCGGGTTGCGGCGTCCGAACAGCAGGCGCCCGGCCTTGCGGGCGGCCCAGAACAGCAGGACCACCACCGCGACGAAGCACAGGATCGGCACGACGACGGCCATGAGCGCGAGGAGCGTGGCACCGACGGTCTCCACGGTGGAGACCACCGGGTTGGCGAGGCCGCCGGTCGCCAACCCGGACTTGGCGCGCAGCAGCGCCGTGCTGCCCTTGGTGAGACCCGCCGCCCCGCCGCCGGCGATGACCGCCACCGGCCACAAGATGGCCGGCGGGACATCCGCCATCACGGCGGCGCTCGCCACGATGCCCGCCGCGAGCGTCGCCGGGCCGGCGAGGACGTCGAGGGCGTGGTCCACGCCGGGAACGTAGTAGGCGAGCGTTTCCAGCACGGCCGCCGTGCCGAGCGTCAGCAACGCCGGCGTGCTCTCGAGCCAGTGGAAGCTGTCGCCGAGCGGCACGATGTCGAGACGTGCCGCCAGCCCGGCGATCAGCAACGGGATGAAGATGCGGAAGCCGGTGGCCGCGGCGAGGCCAATGCCGAGCGCGATGCCGATCAGGGGTTCGAGCGAGATGTCCATGCCTGGTCCGGTGTCGCCGTGGCGTCACGGCTGCGGCGGGCATCGTGCCGGATCGCCGGCGGGCCGACAATCACGAAACGGCGGCCAGCGCGTCCCAGGCGGTCTTGGCAATCAGCGAGGCGACCACCAGCAGGAACACGACCCGCACGAAGCCGCTGCCGCGACGGATCGCGAGATGACTGCCGACCTGTGCACCGCTGACGTTGCACACTGCCATCGCCAGGCCGAGCAGCCACAGCAGCTCGCCGGTGATGCCGAACAGGATGACGGCCGCCATGTTCGCCGCTGCATTGACGACCTTGGCGGACGCGGAGGCGTGCAGGAAATCGAGTCCGAAGCCGCGCACGAACAGGAACATGAGGAAGCTGCCCGTGCCGGGCCCGAAGAACCCGTCGTACAGTCCGATGATGCCGGCACCCGTCGCCGCGAGTGCGCGGCCGCGGTGCCCATGGTCGCGCGGACGGTGCTCGCGGCCGAAATCCCCGTGCAGCAGCGTGTAGGCGAGCACCAGCGTCAGCAGCACCGGCACCAGGGCCCGGAAGCGGTCCGGGGCGATGCTCGTGGCGATCCACGCGCCGACCAGTGCGGCAACGAACGCGGCCACGGCGGCCGGAAGCACCAGTCGCCAGTCGATGCTCACGTGCTTCACGAACCGCAGGACGGCGCTGGTGGTGCCGGCGAGGCCCGCCAGCTTGCCCGTGCCGAGCAGGGTCGCGGGCGGCGTGTTCGGGTATACGGCGAACAGCGCCGGCAGCTGCACGAGGCCCCCGCCCCCCGCCATTGCGTCGATCACCCCGGCGCCGAAGGCCGCCGCGAGCACCAGCAGGATCTCGTAGCTCACGCGCGCTGGGCGGCCGCGGTCAACGGCGTCCCCAGAGCCGAACGCCCGCCGTCTCGCGCAGCGGCACGGACGCACCCGAGTCGTACCAGTCTTCGATCAGGCGCAGCGAGACCGACTGGGGCGGCGGCAGGTGCGGCGTGCCCGATGCGATTTCCGCGCGGCTGAACCAGCGGACGTCCTCGAGCTCCTCGTCGGCGCGCGGCACTTCGGCGGCGGCGCGCGCGATGAAGCCGATCATCAGCGAGGACGGGAACGGCCAGGGTTGCGACGAGTGGTACTCGGCCTCGAGCACGGCGACCCCGGTTTCCTCGAGCACCTCGCGCGTCACGGCGTCCTCGAGGCTTTCGCCCGGCTCGACGAAGCCCGCGATCGTCGAATAGCGACCCGGCGGCCACGCGGCCTGCCGGCCGAGCAGTGCCCGCTCGCCGTCGGTGACCAGCACGATGATCGCCGGATCGAGCCGGGGGAAGTGCTCGGCACCACACGCCGGCTGCGGGCACTTCATGACGTGGCCCGCGCTCGCGCTGCGCATGGGAGTTCCGCAGGTGCCGCAATAGCGATGACGCTGACGCCACAGGACCATCGCGCGTGCATAGGCGAGCAGGCCCGCCTCCTCGTGTGACAGCAGGCCGCCGGTGCTGCGCAGGTCCTCGAAGCTCGCGCCGGGCAGCAGCGCCGGCGCGACTTCGGTGGCCAGGTCCGCGGCGAAGCAGGCCCGGCCGTGGAAGTGGCCGAGCAGCACGAATTCCTCGTCCGCTACCAGGGCGCGGATCTCGTGCGTCACTTCGACGAATGCGGCGCTGCACGCGCTTGCCTCGCGCCGGACGAGGTTGCGCGCCTGCCAGAGCGGCAGGATCAGCGTGCCCGGTTCGGCGAGCGCCGCGGCCACGGCGGCCGCGTCCTTGCGCAGGTGCGCGGCGCGGTCGAGGTATGGGCCCGCGAAGACGTTCGGGGTGCGCACGTCGCTGAAGGTGGTGGCCGGGGCGCGCAGTCTAGCAACCTGCCCGCGGCTCCGCGGCCGTCAGTCGGGCGGGTCCGTGCGGCAGGCGGCGCAGTTGTCGGGCAGCAGATCGAGGGTGTCGCGGATCCAGGTGGCGTGGCAATCCGGGCAGCGCGCCAGCACGAACTCGTCGAGGCGGACGAGCACGTGCAGCAGGTGCCAGGCGTGCTCAAAGCTGATGACGGTCGCCGGACAGAGGGCGCAGAACATCTCGTACACGTCGCAGAAACGGTTCACCTCGTCGAGCGACGGGCGGTACAGCACCTGCGGCCGCCCGATGAAGCCGCACTGCTTGAGCATGGCGGCGAGGGCGGCGGCCTGGAGTTCGTGCGCCGGGCTGCGGCGGAAGAACGACATCTGGCGCGGCGACTTGCCACGCCGCCGTCGCACCGGCCGGGCCGGCTGCCCCTTGAAATAGTCCCGGTACAGCTTGCGGATCCGGTCCCCCGACAGGCTGGTCGCCTGGCGAATGGTCTGGGTCCGGGCTTCGTACCCGATCAGGCGATAGGCGACGGTGAGCCGCTGTCGGTCCCGGTCGTAGCGGCTGTCGGTGATGCGCATGGAAGCTCCCCTCATTCTGGATATTCTCGCCACATATGGTCTAAACGGACCATATTCGGCAGTCTATAACCAAATATGGTCCAAACAGACCATATGTGGAGAGCTTGCCATGATCGACCCCACCCACCGTTCGGGGCGCGACGCACTGGTGCCGGCCGGCACCGGCCTGCTGACCCCCAGCCTGCGCCGGGACCTGGCGGACCTGAACGCCCAATACCTGACGCTCGGCCTGGCCGCGGGTCTGGAGGCCGACCCGCGATTCGCCTGGGCAGAGGCCGTCCGCGACCGCCTGCGCCAGGCTGACGAGGCGACCCTGGAGCGCCTGGCTGCGGCGCCGTTCGCCCTCTTCGACGTGGTGCTCCCGGCCGGTCCGGAGAGCCCGGCGGCCAGGGTCGAGGACAGCCCCCCTGCCGTCCGCGCGGGGAGCCTGCAGGTGCAATGCGAGTCGTTCGCGCACCAGGCAGCCTTCATGGCGCGGCAACTCGTCGAGGCCAACGGGCTTGCGGCGCGCGTGGCGCTGTCACTTCCGGCCGAGGCGCAGGCCTGGCTGTTGAACTGCCGGCCGTCGCAGCTCGCTGAGCTGGCGAGGGATCTGCGCACGATCCGTCCGCGCTGGCGATTACATGCATGCTTCTGGCAGACACTGGTGGGCGCGGCGCAGCGTGGTTCGCCTGCCGCGCTCGAATGGGCGCACTGCATCGGGCTGTGCCTGCTCGGCGCCGACGACGAGGCGCCGCTGCTACGGCGCCGTTCGCGTCGCTGAGTTCCTTGCCGTGACCGGACGCCGCACATTAACCTGCGCTCCCGCTTTGCCTTGCAAAACCGCATGAACGCCCTGTCGCTGCGCCAGCTGTCGAAGACCTACCGCAACGGCGTGCAAGCGCTCAAGGGCATCGACCTCGACGTGCAGCAGGGCGACTTCTTCGCGCTGCTCGGCCCGAACGGCGCGGGCAAGACCACCGCGATCGGCATCATCACCTCGCTGGTCAACAAGTCTTCGGGCCAGGTGCGGGTCTTCGGGCACGACATCGACACGGAGCTCGAGGCCGCCAAGGCCTGCATCGGCCTGGTGCCCCAGGAAATCAATTTCAACCAGTTCGAGAAGGTCTCGACCATCCTCGTCAACCAGGCAGGGTTCTATGGCATCCCGCGCGCAATGGCGAAGGCGCGCATGGAGGTCTGGCTGCGCAAGCTGCAGCTGTGGGAGAAGCGCGACGCGATCTCGCGCTCGCTGTCCGGCGGAATGAAGCGGCGCCTGATGATTGCGCGCGCGCTGATCCACGAGCCGAGGCTGCTGATCCTCGACGAGCCCACCGCGGGCGTGGACATCGAGGTGCGTCGCTCGATGTGGGAGTTCCTGCGCCAGTTGAACGACGGCGGCACCACGATCATCCTCACGACGCACTACCTCGAGGAAGCCGAGAACCTCTGCCGCAACATCGCGATCATCGACGAGGGGCGCATCATCGAGCACGATCGCATGGCGACCGTGCTGCGCAAGCTGCACAGCGAGGTGTTCGTGCTGAACCTGCGCCAGCCGCTCGCCTCACCACCGGAGCTGCCGGGCTACGCGGTCAAGCTGGCCGAGGACGGCTCGATCGAGGTCGAGATCACCAAGTCGCAGAACCTGAACGACATCTTTGCGGCGCTGTCGGCCCGCGGCGTCGAGGTGGTGAGCATGCGCAACAAGGCCAACCGCCTCGAGGAGCTGTTCATGCGGCTCGTCGAGGGCCGTGACGCCGCGACCGGGAAGGCGAAGCCCGCGATGCCGGCATGAACGCGCACGCGCAGGTGAGCGCCGCCAGCCTGCCGCGCGGCGCAGCCCGCTGGGTCGGCTTCCGCACCATCGTCATCCGCGAGTTCAGCCGCATCGTGCGCATCTGGGGCCAGACGATCGTCCCGCCCGCGATCACCGCGACGCTGTACTTCATCATCTTCGGCAGCCTGATCGGCCGGCGCATCGGCGACATGGGCGGCGTCGGCTACATGCAGTACATCGCGCCCGGGCTGATCA
>Ga0209450_10001110_pt1 | contig 13437 bp, 10 predicted proteins | sample FrelakmetLWP11LW_FD_187149 | JGI IMG/M metagenome (GOLD analysis project Ga0209450, IMG submission 187149) | Freshwater lake sediment microbial communities from the University of Notre Dame, USA, for methane emissions studies - LWP11 LW (SPAdes)... | ecosystem: Environmental > Aquatic >... | reverse complement strand
GGAGCCGATCAGTCGCACGGCGCCGTAGCCGGATAGATCGCACCGGAGCGGCGGTCTCGATCGGGCAAGGTGGGTCGCGAACGTGGGTGCCGAACCCAACCTTCGCCTGGCCGCGACAGTGCGGCGGGGCCCGGTGGGCGCTGCGTGCGCCGTGCGAGTCTTCGGCCTTTGCCGAAGACTCGCTCAGGCGCGTGACGCCGAGCGGGATTCCGGGTGTCTTCCCTGGGGAGCATGTTTCTTGGCGACCGAGGGAAGACACCCGGAATCCCGCCCGGCAGCCACACCCCAGGCAATACGGCATGAAGCCGAATGCCGCCGCTCGCACCTTGCCGCGCCGCCGGTCCGCCTCCACTATCCGCTATCCGTTATCCGCTATCCGCTATCCGTTAACCGCTTCCGCCGTGGCCGGCCGCATCCCCCAGCACTTCATCGACGAGCTGATTGCCCGCACCGACATCATCGAGGTGATCGGCAGCCGCGTGCCGTTGAAGCGCGCCGGACGCGAATACAAGGCCTGCTGCCCGTTCCACGACGAGAAGTCGCCGTCGTTCACGGTGAGCCCGGACAAGCAGTTCTATCACTGCTTCGGCTGCGGGGCGCACGGCACCGCGCTCGGCTTCGTGATGGAGTACGACCACGCGAGCTTCGTCGAGGCGGTCGAGGACCTCGCCGCGCGTGCCGGCCTCGAAGTGCCGCGCGAGGGCGGCGCCGCAGCGCCGCAGCAGCCTCACGACGAACTGTACGTCGCCCTGGAACGCGCCGCCCTGTTCTTCCGCCAGTCGCTGTCCGGGGAAGCGAAGGCGCGCGAATACCTGGCGAAGCGCGGCCTCGACCATGAGATCGTCCAGCGCTTCGGCATCGGCTTCGCGCCGGCCCGCTGGGACGCCCTCCTCGACCGCTGTGGCACGACGGAGGACGAACGGCAGGTCCTGCTGCGCGCCGGCCTCGTGATCGAGCGCCAGCCCGACGCCGACCGCGGTCACGGCGCCGGCTATTACGACCGCTTCCGCGACCGGGTAATGTTCCCGATCCGCGATACCCGTGGCCGGACGATCGGCTTCGGCGGGCGCGTGCTCGACGGCAGCGAACCCAAGTACCTGAACTCGCCGGAAACCGAGTTGTTTCACAAGGGCCGCGAGCTGTACGGGCTGTTCGAGGCGCGGCAGGCGACGCGCAGCCTGCAGCGGTTACTCGTCGTCGAGGGATACATGGACGTCGTGAGCCTGCACCAGGCGGGCGTCACCTACGCTGTCGCGACCCTCGGCACGGCGACCACGCCCGATCACCTGCAACGCATCTTCCGGCTGGTCGGCGAAGTGGTGTTCTGTTTCGACGGCGACCGGGCGGGTCGCGCGGCGGCCTGGCGCGCGCTCGAGAACGCCGTGGGCGAGGTGAAGCAGGGCCGGCAGGTGCGTTTCCTGTTCCTGCCCGAGGGCCACGACCCGGACAGCCTGGTGCAGGAGGAAGGCGCCGCCGCGTTCGAGGCACGCATGGCCACCTCCCTGCCGCTGTCCGAGTACCTGATCCGCGAGCTGGCCGCGCGCACCGACGTCGGCAGCGTGGACGGCCGCGCCCGGCTCGTCGAACTGGCCCGCCCGCTGGTGGCCCGCATTCCCTCGGATGTCTACCGGGAGTTGCTGGTCGCGCAACTTGCCGAGGTCGTGCGCATGCCGGCGCCGCGCCTCGTCGAACTGCTCGCGAGCAGCGCCCCGACCCCCGTCCCGTCGCGGATGGAAGCCGCAGCACCCCGGACGGCGCGCAGCAGCGCAACGCACGTGGCTGGACGGGGCAACCTCGTGCGCCAGGCCATCAGCCTGCTGGTGCACTTCCCGGGGGCCGGCGCCGGCATCCCGTTGTCGGACGCGCTGGAGCAGGTGGACCTGCCGGGTATCCCCCTGCTGGTGGAACTGCTGGCGCAGCTGCGCGAGGACCCGGTGTCGAGCACGGCCGCGCTGCTCGAGCGCTGGCGGGACCGCCCGGACTACGGTCCCCTCGCCAGGCTGGCCGTCGCCGAATGCCTGGTGCGGGACGAGGCCGCCGCCGCGGCCGAGATCCGCTCCGCCCTGGACCGGCTGGTCGCGGACCACGCGCTGACCCGGCTGCAGTCCCTGCACGAAAAGGCGCAGGTCGAAACGCTCACCGCCGAGGAGAAGGCGGAACTGCAGGGACTGCTGCGCGTCAAGGCCCAATCCAGCCGGACCCCCACGCCGAAATGATCGAAGGGACGCCGCGGGCCCTGTGCTATTATTCCGCTCTTTTATCCACATTCCTCTTGAGGCGCCAATCTTGAGCAAGTCGGCACGCAAGCAGGCCAAGAAAGCCCCCGCGAAGAAGTCCCCGGCCCATAAGCCGGCCGCCAGGCGCGCAGCTGCGCCGGCGAAGGCCAGGGTAACCAGGCCGGCCCACGCGGCGCCGAAGGCCCGATCCAAGGCGCAGAGGCCGGCCCAGAAGGCCGTGCACAAGCCGGCCACGAAGCCCGCGGCCAAGGCCGCCTCCACGAAGGCGGTCCCGAAGAAGGCACTCCCGGCGAAGCAGGCGGCGGCCAGGCATGTGGCCCCTGCCAAGCATGTTGCCCCGGCCAAACACGTGGCCCCTGCCAAGCATGCAGTTCCCACCAAGCCGGTGACGAAGGCGACCCCGGGCAAGCACCCCGCCCCGGCCACTGCACCGGTCACTGCCCAGCCCGTCGCGATCGCCAAGGCCGGCAAGGCCGGGAAGGGCGGCAAGGGCGCGCGGGCCGGCGCCGAGAAGCTCGAGATCCCGCTGCCGCCGAGCACCCCCGAGGACCGGCAATCGCAGCTCAAGCTGCTCATCGCGCGCGGCAAGGAGCAGGGCTTCCTGACCTACGCCGAGGTCAACGATCACCTGCCCTCCGAGATCGTCGATCCGGAGCAGATCGAAGACATCGTGCAGATGATCAACGACATGGGCATCCCGGTGTACGAGAAGGCGCCGGATGCGGAAGCCCTGCTGCTGCGCGAACCCGTGGTCGCCGACGAGGAGGCCGCCGAGGAAGCGGCCGCCGCGCTCGCCACCACGGTGGACGCCGAATTCGGCCGCACCACCGACCCGGTGCGCATGTACATGCGCGAGATGGGCACCGTCGAGCTGCTCACCCGCGAGGGCGAGATCTCGATCGCGAAGCGCATCGAGGAAGGCCTCGACTCCGTGCGTCGCGCGCTGTCCTCCTATCCGCCGACCTTCGACCTGCTGCTGCGCACCTACGAGCCGGTGAAGAACGGCCAGGGCCGCCTGGTGGACGTGATCGTCGGCTTCGTTGACCCGAACGCGCCGGACGTGATCGCCGAGCCGATCAACCCGAAGCTCGCGGCCGCGAAGGAAGAGGCCGAGGAAGAGGCCGAGGACGAGGACGGCGCCGAGGACGAGGAGGCTGTCGACACGGGGCCGGATCCGGAAGAGGCTGCGCGGCGATTCGCCTCGCTCGCCAAGGTCTTCGCGCAGGTGGTCAAGGCGCTCGACGACAAGGGCCCGCGCGAGCCGAAGACGGCCAAGCTGCGCAAGAAGCTGGCCGACGAGTTCATGGAGCTCAAGCTGGCGCCGAAGATGTTCGAGCTGCTGATCGGCCAGCTGCGCGAGCACCTGAACGAGATCCGCGGCATCGAGAAGTCGGTGATGCAGCTCTGCGTGCGCGACGCCGGCATGCCGCGCTCCGACTTCATCGAGACCTTCCCGCGCAACGAGACCAACCTGCACTGGCTCGACAAGCACGTGCGCGCCAAGCGCAAGCACTCGGCCGCGCTCGGCCGCCTGCGCGAGGACATCGAGCGCCTGCAGGAGAAGCTGCGCACGATCGAGGTGCGCACGCACCTGGCGATCGGCGAGATCAAGGAGATCAACCGCGAGATCGCAGTCGGCGAGGCGCAGGCGCGCCGCGCCAAGAAGGAGATGGTCGAGGCGAACCTGCGCCTGGTGATCTCGATCGCCAAGAAGTACACGAACCGCGGCCTGCAGTTCCTCGACCTCATCCAGGAGGGCAACATCGGCCTGATGAAGGCGGTGGACAAGTTCGAGTACCGCCGCGGCTACAAGTTCTCCACCTACGCCACGTGGTGGATCCGCCAGGCCATCACGCGCTCGATCGCCGACCAGGCGCGCACCATCCGTATCCCGGTGCACATGATCGAGACCATCAACAAGCTGAACCGCATCTCGCGGCAGATGCTGCAGGAGATGGGCCGCGAGCCGACCCCCGAGGAACTCGCGGTGCGCATGGAGATGCCCGAGGACAAGGTGCGCAAGGTCCTCAAGATCGCCAAGGAGCCCATCTCGATGGAGACTCCGATCGGCGACGACGAGGACTCGCACCTGGGCGACTTCATCGAAGACACGTCGGTCGAGTCGCCGATCGAGTCCGCGACCACCGAGTCGCTGCGGGAGACCACGCACTCGGTCCTTGCCGGCCTGACGCCGCGCGAGGCCAAGGTGCTGCGCATGCGCTTCGGCATCGACATGGCGACGGATCACACGCTCGAGGAAGTCGGCAAGCAGTTCGACGTCACCCGCGAGCGCATCCGCCAGATCGAGGCCAAGGCGCTGCGCAAGCTGCGGCACCCGAGCCGCAGCGAGCAGCTGCGCTCGTTCCTGGAGGACTGAGCCGGCGCCGGCGCGCAGGCACCGAAAGGCCCCGCAAGGGGCCTTTCGCTTTTCCCGCCCGGCCACCAGATGGCAGTGGCCCGCCAGCGAAGGGCGCATGCCGGGCGGCATCGAGTTCGGCGGCGAGCGCGTCTGGGTCGATGCCGATGCGACCCCGCACCGACGATGGTTCCACGCCCTGTTTCAGGAGCCGGGGTGGAATGGCCAGCAATGAGGCAACGGACGAACGAAGGGGAAACCAGAGATGACCAGATCACTTCTTGGCATGGCGATCGCTGGCTGCGCGGTGGGATTGCTCGCCTCGCCGGCGCTGGCGGCAAGGCCTGCGCAGCTGGATAGGACGATCCTGCCAGTCCAGGAACCCGCTCGACCCACCTACAAGGAAATCGACGCGCGCAACGTCAAGCCGCCGCCGCGATTCGAGGTCAAGGCGCCGGAGGGCGCGCCCAACGTGGTCATCGTCCTGATCGACGACCTGGGTTTCGGCGTACCGACGACGTTCGGCGGGCCGGTGTCGATGCCGACGCTCGACCAGCTCGCCCAGGACGGTCTCCGTTACAACAACTTCCACACCACGGCGTTGTGCTCGCCGACCCGTGCGGCGCTGAAGTCCGGGCGCAATCACCACACGGTGAACATGGCCTTCATCACCGAGATGGCCACCGGCTTCCCGGGCGCCACCGGCCAGATTCCGAACGCCACCGCGCCGCTGGCCGAAACGCTGCGGCTCAATGGCTATGCCACGGCGGCGTTCGGCAAATGGCACGAAACGGCCGCCTGGGAGGCCAGCATCGCCGGCCCATTCGATCGCTGGCCGACCCGCCAGGGCTTCGACAAGTTCTATGGATTCATCGGCGGCGAGACGAACCAGTGGGCGCCGTTCCTGTACGACGGCACGGCCGTGGTCGAACTGCCGCACGACCCCGACTACCACTTCATGACCGACATGACCGACAAGGCCGTGGCCTGGATCAAGTACCAGAAGGCGCTGGAGCCCGCGAAGCCATCGTTCATCTACTTCGCACCGGGCGCGACCCACGCCCCGCATCACGTGCCGCAGGAATGGATCGCGCGCTGGAAGGGCAGGTTCGACCAGGGCTGGGACAAAATGCGCGAGGAAACGCTGGCCCGGCAGATCAAGATGGGCATTGTGCCGCTGGGTACCAGGCTCGCGCCGAAGCCGCCGGAGATCCGGGACTGGGACACCCTCTCGGCCGACGAGAAGCGCCTGTTCACGCGCCAGGCCGAGGTGTTCGCCGCCTTTGCGGAATACACCGATCACGAGATCGGCCGCATGCTCGAGGCGTTCGGGGACGTCGGCCAGGCCGACAACACGCTCGTCGTCTACATCGCCGGCGACAACGGCACCAGCGGCGAAGGCGGACAGAACGGCATGTTCAACGAGTACACGTACTTCAACGGCGTGCAGGAGACCGTTGCGGACATGCTGCAGAAGATCGACCAGTGGGGCGGCCCCGAGACTTATCCGCACATGGCGTCGGGCTGGGCCGTCGGATTCAATGCGCCTTTCGGCTGGATGAAGCAGGTGCCCGCGGACTTTGGCGGCACGCGCAATGCCATGGTCGTCTCCTGGCCAAAGGGCATCAAGGCGAAGAACGGGCTGCGCCCCCAATTCAGCCACGTAATCGACGTGGCTCCGACCATCCTCGAGGCCATCGGCCTGCCGGAACCCAAAGTGGTCAACGGCACGCCGCAGATCCCCATGGAAGGCACGAGCCTCGTGTATTCGTTCGAGGATGCCAGGGCACCGGAGCGCCGCACCACGCAGTATTTCGAGATCGCCGGCAACCGTGCCATCTACGTGGACGGCTGGTTCGCCCGCACGATCCACAGGGCGCCGTGGGAAGCGAAGCCGCGCCGGACGCTGCAGGACGACTCGGCGTGGCAACTATATGACACGCGTGCCGACTTCAGCCTGGCGAACGACCTTGCCGCGGAGAATCCGCGGAAGCTGACGGAGCTCAAGGCGGCTTTCCTGCAGCAGGCCGAGAAGTATCACGTGCTGCCGATGGACGACCGCGTCTTCGAGCGGCTCGACGCCGCCGCGGTGGGCCGACCCGACCTGATGGGTGGCCGCACATCGATGACGCTGGCCGACGGCATGACCGGAATGATGGAGGGCGTGTTCGTCAACGTGAAGAACCGCTCCAAGACCATCACGGCGGAACTGGAAATACCGCAGGGAGTACCCAACGGCACGATCCTGGCGCAGGGCGGCCGCTTCGGCGGCTGGTCGCTGTACGTCAAGGATGGCGTGCCGGCCTACGAGTACAACTTCCTGGGGCTGCGGCAGACCAGCATCGTGGCGAGCAAGCCGCTGACTCCCGGCAAGGCGACGGTCAAGTTCGCCTTCGCCTACGACGGCGGCGGGCCGGGCAAGGGCGGTGTCGGGATACTGTTCATCAATGGCGAGAAAGTGGGTGAAGGCCGCATCGAGCAGACCCAGGCCGGCATATTTTCCGCAGACGAAACGGCGGACGTGGGGATCGACCTCGGCACCCCGGTCGTCGAGTCGATCGGCTCGGAGGCCGGGTCCAGGTTCAACGGCCGCATTCCCAAGGTGACGGTAGAAGTGACGAAGTGAGAGGCCTCGCAGGGCAGTACCGGTTGCACGAAGGTTCAACCCTCGGGAATGCCGACGCGCGCTCGCGCTAGCGACCGACGACGCCCACGACCGGATCGCCGGCCCGGGCGAGGCAGACGAGCACCACGCGGTCGATGCGCTCGCACAGGTCGAGCGCCACCGCCGCCGCTTCACGCGCGAGCACTTCGCGCGCCGCGTCGTCCACCATGTTGATGACCGGCACCACTCGCCTGTCTGCCGTGAGCTTCATCGAACCAAGCGGGCTGGCCAGCAACCGACCGAGATGGGCGGGCGTAACGACCTCGTTCTCGCGCAGGCCGAGCACCTGCTCGATGCGCTCGACGCGATGCGCAATGCGCGCGGTCAGGGGCTCGCCGATGGCGAGCGCGGAGACGACCGGCAGCACCGTCGTGCAGCACGCGGGCAGCGCGGGTTCGTCGTCGGCGGGCGCCTTCATCCAGCGCATGCGTGCGCCGTCCGCCTTGACGTAGGTCGCCGCGAAGCCGCCCTCACGGTGTATGCGTTCGATGGTCGCCGGACTCGCCCCCGCCCATCGGTCCGGCTTCTCGCTGGGGCACGCGTAGGCGACGCGCGCCGCCGGATCGACCTGCGCCACGGCGCCCGGCAGGTCTGCGTCGTCCGCGACCACGACGGCGAAGCCGGCATCCGCCGGCATGTGGGTGATGAACACCGTCCCCGTGAACGCGACCCGCCCCGGGTGCGCCGCCGCCAGGCGCCGCAGCAGGCTCTTCTTGCCGCCGGCACCGACCGCGCAAACGACTCCAACACGTGCCTTGAGCAGGTCGAGCAGGGAGTCGCCGCGGAACCGGGCGGCGGAGGCCACCGTTACTTCTCCCTGAGTCGCGGCATCAGCTCGACGAGATTGCACGGGCGCGTGCGCACGTCGAGCTGGGCGGCGATCAGCACATCCCACGCCGTCGCGCACGCACCGGTGGAACCGGGCACGCAGAACAGGTACGTGCCGTTCGCCACGCCCGCGAGCGCACGCGACTGCAGCGTCGAGGTCTTGATGTCGGCATAGGAGACCGACCGGAACATTTCGCCAAAGCCCTCGAGCACCTTGTCGAGCAGCGGCGCCACGGCTTCCGGCGTGCCATCGCGGCCGGTGACGCCGGTACCTCCCGTGCTGATGATCACGTTCACCTCCGGATCGGCGATCCAGCGCGAGACCACCGCGCGGATCTGGTAGACGTCGTCGGGCACGATCTGCTTCTCGGCCAGCCGGTGACCTGCCGCGGTCAGCCGGTCCACGAGCAGCCGCCCCGACTTGTCGGTCTGCTCGTCGCGCGAGTCGGAGATCGTGAGGACTGCGATGCTGACCGGCCGGAACTCGCGTTCGCCACCGCCGTGTGCGTAGGTCATACCCTGGCTCTCCTTAACGTCTGCTGCGCACGGCGCTGGCGGCGGCCGCCAATGGATCTCGAGACCTCGCCACCAATGCGCCCGTCCGCCGGTCAATCATGGTCACACAATGCTACTCAGCGCGGGCCGGTCGCGGAAAGCAGTAGATCCTCGACCCTTTGCCGCTCGTCCGGATCGTTCACGTTGACGAACGTGTCGGGCGCGTCGCTGAAATCGCCCACGGCGACGCGCACATGGCCGAACCAGGCATCGACCTTGCGTCCGCCGCCGGCGAGATAGGCCTCGAGCGTCGGCGCCACGCGGGCCCGCAGCAGCAGGAACACGGGCTGCTGGCGCCGGCCGTCGCTGGCCACCGCCACGTCCGTGCCGTGCGCGACACAGGCCGCGTGGAGGCGACCCACGAGATCCGGCGCCACCAGCGGCGCGTCGCAGGGCACCGTCACCAGGAATTCGGTGGCGAGACGCCGCAGGGCGCTCAGCACGCCCGCCAGCGGTCCCTGGCAGCCGTCGAGTTCGTCGGCGATCACCGGGTAGCCGTACGCGGCGTAGCGCTCGCGGTGGCGGTTCGCACTGACGAGGATCGGGCCGACCTGCGGGCGCAGCGCATCGAGCACGTGCTCGAGCATCGGCCGGCCTGCGAGCTTCACCAGGCCCTTGTCTTCGCCACCCATGCGGCGAGCCATGCCACCGGCGAGGACGAGCCCGGTGATGGACTCGCGCGCGAAGCAGGCGTGAGGGCGTGCCAGGGACATGCGCGTACATTGTGCCCACCGCCGGGGCGCCTGTCCTCGGAATGGCGCCCGCCGGCCCCGTGGGTATCATGCGAGCGATGCCCGTTCATGCTGCCCGAGCGCTCGAGCGCCTGGCCGGCGCCGACGTCGGTGCCGGCGAGTGGCGCGCGATCCTGCGCTTCGTGGCCGGCCTGTTCCTGCTGCTCACGGCCTACTACATCCTCAAGGTCATCCGCGAACCCCTGATCCTCGCCACCGAGAGCGCGGTCAGCCGCAGCTATGCGCGTGCCCTGCAGGCGCTGCTGCTGATCGGCCTCGTGCCCCTGTACAGCGCGCTCGCGAACCGCGTCGCGCCGGCGGTACTGGTCCACTACGTGTTCCTGTTCTTCGTGGCCGGCCTGCTGGCGTTCTTCGGGCTGGGCCGTGCGGGCGTGCACGTGGGCTTCGCCTTCTTCGCGTGGCTCGGCATCTTCAGCACCATGACCATCGCCCAGTTCTGGTCACTCGCGAACGACCTGCTCACCGAAAGCGAGGGCGAGCGCCTGTTCCCGCTGGTCGCCGTTGGCGGCACGCTCGGTGCGATTGCCGGCGCGCAGATCGCAGCGCACGGCATCACGATACTGGGCCCGTTCGGGCTGATGCTGGTCGCGGCGCTGCTGATCGCCGGGTGCATGGCCTGCATTGCCTCCGGCACCCGGGCCTGGCGGAATCGGCGCGGGGCACCGGACGCGGGCCTTGCCGCCGACGATCGGTCTGGCGAATCGCGAGTCGTGCACGACCCCCACGGTGGCTTCACGCTGCTGCTGCACGACCGCTACCTGCTGCTGATCGCCTGCGCCGTGTTGATGGTGAACGTGGTCAATACCACGGGCGATTACATGCTTGCCGAGCTGGTGAGCCGCGCGGCAGGAACAGCCACGGCCGGCGCGGTCGATGCCGACCAGGCACGACGCACGTACATCGGCGTCTTCTACGGCAATCTCCAGACCGCCATCAGCGCGCTCACGGCGCTCGCGCAGATGCTGCTGGTGGCGCGCGTGTTCCGGTGGGCGGGGCTCGAGCGCGCCCTGTTCGTGCTGCCCGTGATCGTGCTGCTGGGGTACGGGGCGGTCGCAGTGCTGCCGGTGGTCGGGCTGCTCGCGGTGGTCAAGGTGCTCGAGAACGGCACCGAGTACTCGCTGCAAAACACGCTGCAGCAGGCGCTGTTCCTGCCGACCTCGCGCGACGCAAAGTACAAGGCCAAGGCCGCGATCGACACGTTCGTCGTGCGCGCCGGCGACGTCGGCTCGGCGGCGCTCGTCTATCTCGGGACGCAGCTCGCCCTCGGCGTGCAGGGATTCGCCGTCGCCAACGTGCTCATCGGCCTGCTTTGGTCACTGCTGGTCATGCGCCTCGCGCGGCGCCATCGTCGACTCAGGGCCTGACCAGCTCGAGAATGATGGTGCGCCCGGTGAGCACGGACAGCGAGTTGAGGCGCGCGAGGTGCTCGCGGTTCTCCGCAAGTATCCCGGGCTGCTTGCGCCGCATCCGCGCGCGCACGAATGCCGACGCCAGCGCCAGCAGCGGCCACAGCACCAGCGCGCCGACCGATCCGGCCTTGGTGCGATCGGTGCAGCAATCCTCGACACGCAGCCCTGCCTTCTCGGCCATATAGCAGAGGTAGTACACCGATACCGGGTGGATGTGCCCGCCCACGTGCTGGGGATCCCTGCCGCGCAGGGGCAGCGGACCGAACAGTTCGGGGAACCCGACCAGCAGCGTGCGCAGCCGCGACGTCAGGCTGAGCACGTTCGGCGTCGTCAGGACGAACCTGCCGCCCGGCCGGAGCACGCGACGCACCTCGCGCAGGAAGGCGAACTGGTCCTCGAGGTGCTCGATGACTTCCACCGAATACGCAAGATCGACGCTCCCGTCCGGCAGCGGCAGTCCGCCGTGCAGGTCGATCGCGTGGCACGGTACCTCGGCAACGCGAAAGTTCCCCGGGAACAGGTCGCACGCCTCGACCCTGGCGGCCAGACCGTCGCGAACGACCAGCTCGTGCACCCGGCGCGCCAGGTATCCCTCGCCCGCGCCGATGTCGAGCACAGTTGCTGCACGCGCGAGGTGAGGCCGCAGCAACGCAAGCACCCGCGCGTTGGTCACGGGCAGCGAGTAGGAGGCCGGTTCGACCGGGGACGTCAACGGCCCGACGTCGCGTCAGTCGAACCGAGGAAGCCGAGCCCCGCGACCCGGGCGAATTCAGCCTCTGCACCCGCGAGATCCGCCACGCAGAAACCGAGATCGCGCAGCAGGCCGTCGCTCAGGCTGTATACCCAGGCGTGCACGGTGAGTTGCCGTCCGCGCTGCCACGCCTGCTGCACGATGGTCGTGCGGCACACGCGCCGCGCCTGGACCATGACGTTCAGCTCGCAGAGCCGGTCGCGGCGCTCGACGTCGGTCGGCAGCCTCAGCAACTGCTCGCGGTAGAGGCGCGCCGTATCGCGTACCGTCTGCAGCCAGTTGTCGACCAGCCCGAGCTGGCGCTCCTCCCAGGCGGCCTGCACGCCGCCGCAGCCATAGTGGCCGCAGACGATCACGTGCTCGACGCCGAGCACGTCGATCGCGTACTGCAGCACCGACAGGCAGCTGAAGTCATTGTGCATGACGAGGTTCGCGACGTTGCGGTGCACGAACAGTTCGCCCGGCGCGAGCCCCACGATCTCGTTGGCAGGCACGCGGCTGTCGGAGCAGCCGATCCACAGGTAGCGGGGCGCCTGCTGGGCCGACAACTCGCCGAAAAACCCGGGGTGACGCGCCTCGACTCCGGCCGCCCAGCGGCGATTGTTGGCGAAGAGATCGGGCAGTTTGTTCATGTCTCGGGCCCCTGCCCGGCAGGTGAAGGTGGTGGGCCCGCTGGGATTCGAACCCAGGACCAAGGGATTCACGTTCCCCCGGGGTTTCCCCCGGGCGCGGACTATCTCTTCACCCTCGGCCGCGAGGCCGGTCGGGTGCGGGACGCTCGACGCCTGTTATCAAGGGCACTGCAGCCCTCAGGTAGTCTCTGCACCGTCCGGCGGTGCACCGCCGGCTTGGCTCAGGGTTGCCATCGGCACGGCCGGAAGGTTTCCCTGAATTCATCCCGTCCACTCCGCGGATTACGCCGCGAAGGCACCATTTTGATGAGTCCCCTGCACTAACCGCTGTGCTACAGGCCCACGACGGAATTGTACGCACTCGGCTCGAAGGCCGCGCAGCAAAACGCCGCCATGCCGACCCTGCGTCACGTTGCGGTGCAAAAGGCCACGGCCACGATTCGTAGTGGTTTTCCGCAACGACCAAAGTCGCACCCCGCTCTATTTCAATCGGGCCAACCCCGGGCCTACACTCGACCGTCGGGGCGCTCCGCGCAGCCTTGAAGCGGGGCAATCGTTCGCCCGGATCGGCAGTGGTGTCAGCCGCAACCAAGTCAGGAGCCTGGCATGCAAGTCACACGTCGGCAATTCTTCAAGATATGCGGCGCGGGCCTGGGAGCGTCCAGCGTGGCGTACCTCGGCTTCGCGCCCGAACCGGCGCTCGCCGAAGTGCGCACGTTCAAGCTGGCGCACACCAAGGAGAGCCGCAGCATCTGCCCGTACTGCTCGGTGAGTTGCGGCGTGCTGATGCACACGATGGGGAGTGGCGCGAAGAACGCGCACTCCTCGATCATCCACATCGAGGGCGACCCGGACAACCCGGTCAATCGCGGCACGCTCTGCCCCAAGGGCGCGGGCCTGCTCGACATGATCAAGAGCGAGAGCCGGCTCAAGAAGCCCGAGTACCGCGCCCCTGGCAGCGACCAGTGGCAGGCGATCTCGTGGGACGAGGCGATCACCAAGATCGCGCGCCTCATGAAGGACGACCGCGACGCCAACTTCGTCGTCAAGAACGACAAGGGCGAGCTGGTGAACCGCTGGATCACCACCGGTTTCCTGGCGAGCAGCGCGGCCAGCAACGAGTCCGGCTACCTGACGCACAAGGTGGTCCGCTCGCTCGGCATGGCGGCGATCGACACCCAGGCACGCATTTGACACGCACCGACGGTGGCCAGTCTGGCCCCGAGCTTCGGTCGCGGTTCGATGACGAACA
>Ga0209450_10001109_pt1 | contig 13442 bp, 10 predicted proteins | sample FrelakmetLWP11LW_FD_187149 | JGI IMG/M metagenome (GOLD analysis project Ga0209450, IMG submission 187149) | Freshwater lake sediment microbial communities from the University of Notre Dame, USA, for methane emissions studies - LWP11 LW (SPAdes)... | ecosystem: Environmental > Aquatic >... | reverse complement strand
GGCGCCCGCCGCGCGCCCGCCGGCCACGACGCGGGGTGGCGCCCGCGCAACAGCGCTGCGGCGCGTGCGTTGACCTCGGCGCTAAACTGCTTTAGCATTCTTTCTCGTTCGCCGGAGTGCCGGCGCGCACCGCACAGAGCACTGCAACTCTTTCGACCATGACCCGCTATTTATCGCTATCGATCGCGACACGCTGCCCCCGGGGCGCGGCGCCGGCGCTCGGCCATGAGCCGGCGTTGTCGCGCGGGCAGTGGGTCAATAGCGATCCGCGCACCGTCGATCCGGGCGGAGGGACCGGCACCTAGCCGACCCTCGGCCAACAGGCACCCAAGCCCGGAGCGACGTTCATGGTCCTCCGGGCTTTTTGTTTTTGCAGTGGTCTTTGCCGTACGCGCCAACGGGCGCACCCCGCCAACGGGCGGGAGCTCTTTAACAACTTGGATTGCCAACGGGCCGGGCGGCGGAGCACCGCGGGCGGCGAGGTTGTGGTTTGCCTCGCCGTGCCGCGCCGCCGCCCGGCCAATGCGGGCGTGGTGTCAATCGGCAGCACGCGACGTTGCCAACGTCGAGGCCTCGGATCGTTCCCGGGCGCCCGCACCATTCGCCAGCGCATGGCCGGGCCGTGCGTTGGCGCATGGCACGCGTCAGTAGGGAAGCTGGCTGAACCCGCCTGCCTGTAAAGCAGGAGCCCACCGGGGCCGCTGCTGGATCATGCCCAGCCTGACGCACCAGAACACGGGCCGAGCACAAGGGTGCAGCCGTGCCTTGCAAGCACCGCACGCCGAGAGCGTTACTCGGTCGGTCCTCCAATGCGCTGGCCGCGCTCCCGAGTGGCAGGGAACCGGACTCTTGATCCGGCAGATCTGGGTTCGAGCCCCAGGCGGCCAACCAGCTCAAGGAGAGATGCCGGAACTGGCAAAGGGCACTCTCTGCGCCACGCCGCTTTAGCTCAACGGCAGAGCACCCGCCTGTCCAGCGGAAGGCCGCGGGGTCGGCACCCGCAAGCGGCGCCAAATCTCTCTCCGTCGTTCAACGGACAAGGACACGACGCTACGAACGTCGAGATCGAGGTTCGATTCCTCGCGGAGGGTCCAGCATGTTGCGGTCGAGTCGTCCGGGCGACGACGCCTCCCTGTTAAGAAGGAACAGGCTGGTTCGAGTCCAGCGGCCGCAGACAGCAACACGCACCGTTCGACTTCAGGTGAGGTCAGCAGGCTTTCAACCTGCGCAGGCGGGATCGATACCCGCACGGTGTGCCCGTTGGTCGCGCGGCGGCGCCCATTCGCTTCGCCGGCGTAGACAGCGACGCGCGGCCCTCGTAAGGACGACAGCCCGGCGCACGTTCGGGGCGAAGCTCCAGTTCCCCCTTCGTAGCTCAGTGGGTAGAGCACCCGGTTGAAGGCCGGGGTGTCGCAGGGTCGGTACCTGCCGAAGGGACCAGTTCTATCGCGGGGTGGTGTAGCAGTGCACACGAGCTTCATGTGCTCGGGGACCGGGGCAGCGCCGGCGACCGCAACCAACATCTCGGAGTGGCAGAGCAGGCGAATGCAGCCGGTTGCAACCCGGCCGACGAGAGTCCGCGCCGGTGCGAGTCCGGCCTCCGAGTCCATTCATTGCCGGCGTGGCGGAATTGGCAGACGCACCAGGTCGAGAGCCTGGCGGCCGCAAGGCCGTGGGGGATCGTGGCCCTCCGCCGGCACCACCCGCGCGAGGTCGCAATCCAGCAAAGCGGCCCCGCTCAACTTCAAGCCCTCGTAGGGGAATCGGCAAACCCACCTCGCTCAGAACGAGGAGGCCCGTGCGGCCAGTGCGCGTTCGACTCGCGCCGAGGGCACCAATTGTTTTCGCACCGTTTTGTGGTGATCGTGGTGTAGTGGCTCTGCATCGCGGACTGTGACCCCGCGGGTACCGGATCGAAACCGGTCGATCACCCCATCGAGTCGGCCACTGCGTGCCGCCCGTCAACGCGCTCGGGACACCCCTTTCCGACGGCGAGCTTGCATCAGGGTGTAGCTCATTGAGTAGAGCGCCTGCCTTGGGAGCAGGAGGCGGCTGGGGCGGAGCCAGCCACCCTGACCACCATTCGGAAGCGTGGGTGAATTGGCAAAACCGCTCGCCTGCTAAGCGAGAGTCGGCGATTGTCGCCGGCATGCCGGGTCGGGACCGGCCGCTTCCACCACTGACAGGAAAAGTGCCGGATGCGGGCGCTTCGCGCACCCGCCGTACCATCAACCGTATCGGAGCCCAACCATGAACCTCAACGCAATGAAGAACGTCCGTGCCTGGACGCAAGGCGTGGAGGTCGAGCCGGACGCCGTAGCGCAGATCGCCAACCTGGCGGCGCTGCCGGTGGTGGCCGGCCACGTGGCGATCATGCCGGACGTACATCTGGGCAAGGGCGCCACCGTCGGCTCGGTGATCCCGACCCGCAGCGCGATCATCCCCGCCGCGGTGGGCGTGGACATCGGCTGCGGCATGTGCGCGGTGCGCACGGCGCTCACGGCCGACGAACTGCCGGACTCGCTCGCCGCGATCCGCGCGGCCATCGAGTCGCTGGTGCCGGTGGGCTTTGCCGCCCACGACCGGCCGGTCGGCACGCACCGCGACGGGCTCTTTGGCAGCGCGCTCAAGCGGCGCGGCGCCGAGCTGCACCAGCGCTACGGCCGGCTGCGGATCATGGATCGGGTCGGCAAGTTCGACCACGCGCGGGTGTGGAAGCAGCTCGGCACCCTGGGCGGCGGCAATCACTTCATCGAGCTGTGCCTGGACGAGTCCGAGCGCGTCTGGATCATGCTGCACTCGGGTTCGCGCAACGTCGGCAAGACGATCGGCGAGACCGCGATCGATCTGGCGCAGCGCGAGGCACAGCGGCTGGAGCGCCATCTGCCCGACCGCGACCTGGCCTGGCTCGACGAGGGCAGCGCGCCGTTCGACGAATACGTCGAGGGCTTGCGCTGGGCGCAGGACTACGCGGCGCTGAACCGCGACTCAATGCTGCACGCGGTGCTCAAGGCGCTGCGCGCGCAGTTCGGGCGCGAGATCGGTGTTGCCGCCAGCGCGGTCAACTGCCACCACAACTACAGCTCGGTCGAAGAACACTTCGGCCAGAAGCTGTGGATCACCCGCAAGGGTGCGGTGTCGGCGCGCGCCGGCGAGCTCGGCATCATCCCCGGCAGCATGGGCGCGCGCTCCTACATCGTGCGCGGCAAGGGCAATGCGGAGTCGTACTGCTCCTGCTCGCACGGTGCCGGCCGGCGGATGAGCCGCGGTGCCGCCAAGCGTGCCTATTCGCTGGCCGACCTGCGCGCGCAGACCGACGGGGTCGAATGCCGCAAGGATGCCGGAGTGCTCGACGAGATCCCCGGCGCCTACAAGGACATCGACGCCGTGATGGCCGCGCAGGCCGATCTGGTCGAGGTCGTGCACCGGCTCAAACAGGTGCTGTGCATCAAGGGCTGAGCCGTCCGGCTCGGTCCACGTTCATTGCGGACAAGCCAAAGCCGTCGCGGCACCTGCCTCTGAAGCAGGCCCTACCCGGTGCGAGTCCGGGGTCCGCTGCCAACGCCAGCCGCAACGCGAGCCAACGCCCCACGCCCTCAACCCCGGCCCCTCTCCCGCTTATGCGGGCGAGGGGGGCAAAAGACCCTCGCCCGCATAAGCAGGAGAGGGTGGCGCGCAGCGCCGGCTGAGGGCAACGGGTGCAGCGAGCTCGGTACGCAGCACCCACGGGGCGCGCTAACAGGTGCAGGTCGCCGCGAAGTCTCGAAGCACAACGCTGGTGCCTGGCCCTGTCGTCGCGCAGACCGCCGCCGCGCCCCCGCCCAAACCCGCCACGCCGGCAGGCGCCCGTTGCCGGCATCCAGCGAAAGGAGGTCGGCATGGTTGCCGTACTGCAACTCGACTCCGCCGGCGTGGCGCATCGGTGGATTTCCGTGCAAGACGCCGCGATCTACGGCGCCAAGGGGCTGGTGCTGTGGGAGATCGGCGCGCCGGTCGTCACGCTGCGCGGTGGCCGTAACGCGGTCACGGGCCGCATCTCGACGCTAGAGGTTGCGCCCGTGATCGCGCTCGCCGGCGGCGCATGGTGTGCGCAGGAATTCCGCACGCCGGCGGTCGAGCGGTGCTTGATCTTCGCGCGCGACCGTTTCACCTGTGCCTACTGCGCGCAGCGGTTTGCCGAGTCGCAGCTGACGGTCGATCACGTCGTCCCGGCCAGCCGCGGCGGTGCCTACTCGTACATGAACCTGCTCGCCGCCTGCCGCGCCTGCAACGCCCGCAAGGGCGCGCGCACGCCGGAAGAGGCGCGCATGCTGCCGATCTGGGCGCCGTACCTGCCCTGCCGCAACGAGGCGTTTTTGCTCGCCAACCGCAAGGTGCTCGCCGATCAGTACGAGTACCTGGCGGCGCGGCTGCCGAAGCACTCGCGGCTGCGGCTGCACTGACCCACGCAACTCAGAGGCTGTGAAGAAATCGTAGCGAGCGGCCCAAGCTCGCCCCGAGGAGCGCACCCGTACAGAGGGGTACGGCGAGCACCGCAGGGGTGAGATTGGGCCGCGCAGTAGATTTATTCACAGCCTCCCAGCCGTCGCGCCGGACGCCACAGCACGCAGATAGCGTGCGTGGTCGTGAACCCCCGGCGCGCCGCAAGCGGTATCGATCACCGAAAGTTTGTGCATCGGATACGCCGGACGCAACCGGCACTTTTTCCTCCCACGGGCTGCGCAACGCCACCGGACGGCGCGGCCCGGGTCGTCTGCGCCGCGCGCAAGTGCAGGCGGCAGCGGTCCGGTCGCGCGCGAGCGCGAGCTGCAGGGACTTTGTTCGGCCGGCGCGCGCCGTGCGCGCCGGCCTCCCCCATTCGCCCGGCAAGCTGTCGTCAGCGGGTCCGCATCGCGTGCGGCCTGGCGCGTGCTCCCGTCCCGTACGTCGGACGCACGCGTACCGCGGCAAGGCGCCGGCGAATAGTGTCGAAATGGCGAAATGGCAAACGCGCGTCGCGGCTCGCCGCGGCGTACCTCGGGGTTCGATTCCCCGTTTCGACACCATCCCTAGCTCAGTCGGGTAGAGCAACGGTCTCATAAACCGTCGGTCGCGGGTTCGACTCCCGCGGGATACCCCTGTAAAGGGTTTGCTTCAAACCGGGCCGGCCTCGGCCGGGACTGGCGAGCGGCGCAGACGAGCGCGCCGCGCAACGGCCCCGGCACCGCCCATCGCGCTTGCGCCCCACCGGCGCGCGCCGACGAACCGTCTTCCGCTCAACCGGCACACCGCCGCTGGCCCGTGGGCCAGCGCGTGGCGTGCTGCGCGGCGCAGGCGGTACTCCTCGGTGCGCCACGCGGCGGTGCCGCGTGCTGGCCGGGAGGCCACGCCCACTTCCGTTCTTTCACTCGCTCTTTGGAGAACTACAAAATGAACTTCCTGTTCCGCAAGTTTCTGGTCAAGAAGGACGAACGCGCGCTGCTGTTTCGCAGCGGCGACTTCGTCCGCGTGCTGCACGCCGGCGAGCACCTGCTGTTCGACCCGCTGCGGCGTCTCGCCGTCGAGGTGTTCGCGCTCGGCAAGACCGCGTTCGAGCACCGCCTCGCCGATTACCTGCGCCACGCCGAGCCGGCGCTGGTGGAGCGCGAGTTCCACGACGTGCAGCTCGGCGCGACCGAGGTCGGCCTGCGCTACGAGAACGGCGTGCTCGCCGAAGTGCTGGCACCCAACACGCGGCGCCTTTTCTGGAGGGGCTTTGTCGATGTGCGCGTGGCGCGCGTGGACATCGGCGAGCGCTTTGCGCTGCCGCCCAGCCTGACGCTGCTGCTGGCGACCCCGGCGGCCCGCGCCAAGGTGGCCGGCGCCGAGCAGGTGCTGGCGGTGCAGGTGCCGCAGCACCACGTGGCACTGCTCTTCGTCGACGGCAAGGCGGCCGAGCTGCTGGCGCTGGGGCTGCACGCGTTCTGGCGCTTCAACCGCGACCTGCGGGCGGAACTCGTCGATCTGCGCATCCAGCCGCTGGAAATCGCCGGTCAGGAAATCCTGACCCGCGACAAGGTGGCGCTGCGGATCAACCTGACCGCCGGCCTGCGCTTTGCCGACGCGCTGGCGGCCTTTGCGCAGCAGGCCAAGCCGCTCGACTTCGCCTACCGCGAGCTGCAATTTGGCCTGCGCGCGGCGGTCGGTGCGCGCACGCTGGACGAACTGCTCGACGACAAGGGCGCAGTCGACCGCGCGGTGGCCGAGCACGTGGCGCCGTGCGCGCGGGCGGCGGGTCTGGAGCTGGCCAGCGTGGGCGTGCGCGACATCATCCTGCCGGGCGAGATGAAGACCATCCTCGCCCGCGTGGTGGAAGCCGAGCGCGCCGCGCAGGCCAACGTCATCCGCCGGCGCGAAGAAACCGCCGCCACCCGCAGGCTGCTCAACACCGCGCGCGTGATGGAAGACAGCCCGATCGCGCTGCGGCTCAAGGAGCTGGAGACGCTGGAAAAGGTCACCGAGAAGATCGACAAGATCAGCGTTTTCGGTGGCCTGGACGGCGTGCTGCGCGATCTGGTGAAGATCCGCGTCTAGGCGCACTGTTGCAGCAAGCAAGACCCCTCGCCGCGGGCGCGCGAGCGTCCGCGGCGAGGGTTGAACGTTGGCAATCCAGGTTGGACTTCTTCTTGTCGCGCTCCGGGCGCGCCGCCGCCGCACTACGCTTCGCCCGATGATCCCCGCCACCGTTCGCACCGAAGTCCTGCGCCGCCTGCATGCCGCCGAGCAGGCGGAAGGCGTGCGCATCCTGTTCGCGGTCGAGTCCGGCAGCCGCGCCTGGGGCTTTGCCTCGGCCGACAGCGACTACGACGTGCGCTTCGTCTACGTGCGACCGCAATCCTGGTACCTGTCGATCGACATCGACGAGCGGCGCGACGTGATCGAGCACCCGATCGTCGACGCGATCGACTGCAACGGCTGGGACGTGCGCAAGGCGCTGCGGCTGCTGCGCAAGTCAAATCCGGCGATTGTCGAATGGCTGCAATCGCCAATCGAGTACTTGGCGCGCGAACCCTTTCGCGCCGAGGCGCTGCGCCTGTTGCCGCAGACCTACTCGCTGGCCGCCGGCTGGCATCACTACCGGCAGATGGCGGCGACCAACTACCGCGGCTACCTGCGCGGCGAGACGGTGCGGCTGAAGAAGTACTTCTACGTGCTGCGCCCGCTGCTGGCGGCGCGGTGGATCGAGCGGCACGCCGCGCCGCCGCCGATCGAGTTCGACCGCTTGCTCGCGCTGCTGCCGGAGTACCCGGCGTTGCGCCGGGCGATCGACGCGCTGCTTGCGCGCAAGCGCGCCGGAGCCGAGGTGGACGTCGGGACCGCGATTCCGCAGCTCACCGCCTTCATCGAAGCGGAGCTCGCGCGCAGCGCGGTGCGGTTCGGCCGCGCTGCGCCACCGTCGCCGGACCGCCTGCGCGCGTTAAACGACTTGTTTGCAACGGCGTTGCGCGATGCGCCGTCGGACACGGACGCCCCGCCGCGGGCCGATTGATGCTGGTGTGTCGTTGGCGGTCCAAGCGCCCAAGGCTTACCCAGTCGCTCACCCCAACCCCGCTCCCGAGGGGGAAAGGGTCTTCAATGACGGGACGCCGGGCACTTGGCGCCGTCACCCCTTGCCGACTGCGCCGGCTGCGGCTTGCAGCCCGAAACCCGGGAGCCGGTATCAGGAACAGGTTGTCCCGTCGACGACCCGAACGCGGGTGGCGCCGAAACAGAAGACGCGGTTGCGGGTTCCGTCGCTGAGCACCATGCGGCCCATCAGCAGCGCGTTGGACCCCGGCCGGCGGACAAAGCCCGCGTCGCCGTAGCTCAGCACCACCTCGCTCACGTTGCCGAAGTGCGCGGTGAGCGACAGGCTGGGGTGCGGCGCGGGCGACTCCATCAGCACCGGCTCGGCCTCGCCCAGCTCGCCGTTGTCGTCGAGGTCGCTGAACAGGTGCCAACCGGTGCGCCAGTCGTTGTCCGCGCGCGGGGCGATGGCGGCGCGCCGGCCGCTGGCGACCGCCTCATTGCGGGCGCGCGCCAGGATCAGCATCAGTTCGCTCTCGGCTTGCTGCATGCGCAAACGCTGCGTCAGGCCGGCCAGGGACGGAACCGCAGCGGCGGCAAGCGTGGCCGCAATGGCGGTCGTCACGCAGAGTTCGACGAGGGTGAAACCGCGGCTGCGCAGAGCGTTTGGCGTCAGTGGCATGTTTGGCCTCGGTGGACATCGCTATGTGTGCAGTGTGTCCGCGCGCAGCCCTGGTTGCAGCCGAATACGCCGCTGCGAGGCCGCCAAAAAGGCGGCCCGCGCTGTCGGAAATTCGCCAAACGCAGCATCGCTTCGGCCGCCGCTCGTCGGCGCATAGCGGCCGGACGGGGCCGAGGGGTGGCGAGGCCGACCCTGCCGACCCAGAATCCGTCTCATGAAGTTCGTACATCCGCCCCCAGTCTGGTCGTGCCGCGCGCGCCGTCGGCGCGTGGGCGGCTTTACCTTGGTCGAACTGATGGTCGTGGTGTCGATCATTGCCGTTCTGCTGGCGGTCGGCATCCCGTTCATGGGCAACTTTCTGGCCCGCAATGAAGCAGTCGCGACGGCTGGCGCGCTGCGCTCGGCGATCGACCGCGCCAGTTACGAGGCTGGCTCCCGTAATCGGGTCGTGCGTCTTTGTGCCTCGGCCGATCCGGCCGCAGCCGATCCGACCTGTGCCACCGGTACCGTCGACTGGGCGCGGGGCTGGTTCGCGTGGGTCGACACCGATAACGACGGCCGGCGCGACGCAGCGGAGGCGGCCGATGCCGACGGCGATGGCGTCGTCGAGGCGGCGGAGGAAGTCCTCTTCCTGCAGACGACGCTGGCCGTAACCACCGGTTCCGGGCCAACCATTCAGAGCAACGTCGCCACGATCTTTTTTTCGCCGCCAGAGGCCGCGGCGCGCAGCAGCGGCGGCAATTTCTGCGTATCGCGCCGTCCGGCCGGGTCGGCCGACGCCGGTCTGTTTCCGCGCTGCGTGTCGGTCACCGTGGCCGGCTTGGCGACCGTGGTGGAGGGCACATGTTCCGCGACAGTGACCTGCTGAGGGCTCGCCGCACAACGCGGCGGCAGCGGGGCGCCTCGCTGGTCGAGGTGCTCGTATCCCTCTTTCTCGTTGCCGTGTCGATGCTCGGGCTGCTGTCTTTGCAGTTGAATTCGCTGGCCTTCCAGCGCGAGTCGCTCGACCTGCGGGCGGCGGCCACGATCGCCGAGGACTTTCTCGATCGCGTCGCCAGCAATCCGGCGGGCGTGCGCGCCGGCAACTACGATCTGGAGTTCAATCGCGGGGTGGACGACGACGAAGAATTGCCCACGGCGCCATCGTGCGGGTCGGCCACGTCTATTTGCAACGAGGCGCAGATCGCCGCGCGCGATCTGCGCTACGTGGCCGCGCAGGTCGCGGCGCGCCTGCCCGGCGGCGCGGCCTACGTGGTCACCGATGGCGGCGTGCGTGTGACGGTGTTCGTCGGCTGGGTCGACCCGAAGCGGACGCAACAGCTTTCCGGCTTGCCTGCCGGCCAGGACCTCGCCGTCGACCCCAACTGCCCGCAGCAGATCGGCGAACTCGACGACGAAGAGTTGCGCCTGCGCTTCCGCTGTTTTCAAGCGAGTACGTTCTGATGACCGCTGACCGCCGCTTTTCGCCTCTTCCGCATCGCCAGCGCGGACGCACCATCGTCGAGCTGATGGTGGTGGTCGCGCTGGGTCTGGTGATCCTGCTCGGTGTGGGTACGTTGTATCTGACGGCCGACCGCTCGGCCCAGGAGGCAGAGCGCGGTGCGGTGATCGAAGACTCCGGCCGCGTCGCCCTGCGCATCATCGGCGACGCGGCGCGTCGCTCGCGCTATTCCGAGATTGTCAGCACGAATTCGCTGCCTAGCAATGCGGTGCTCTATGGCAGCGGCGGCGCCGTGCTTCTGCGCGGTTGTACCGGCCAGCGGTTTTCTACCGATGAGCCGCCCGAGTGCACCGCGGTCGCGGGCGCGGTGGGCGATGCGCTGCTGGTCGGCTATCAGGCCAATAACGTACTGGCCTCGACGCAGGGGCCGGCAGCGCGCGACTGTCTGGGCAATACGGCGCCCAACCTTGCGACCACCGAAGCCATTAGTAGTCTTGGCTTTCCCACGGTGCCTGTTGCACGCAACATCTTTTACCTGGCGGGCAACAATCTCATGTGCCTCGGCAACGGCAATGCGACACCGCAGGCGATCGTCGGTGACGTAACTGATTTCCGTGTGTTTTTCGGCTACGACGACCGGGTAAAGACAGCGCTTCCCGGGGTCGGTGCGGCCTCCCTCGCAACGCCGCCGCAAGCGACTTCGCTGCGTACCGCCGCCTACATCGATGCTCAGTCCGGTGTCGGCGATGTGCCGGCCTGGAACTGGGTTGTTTCGGCCGTTGTATGCCTGGAGCTTCGCGGCCCGCCGAATTCAGCGACCGCGGGCGAGCAGTACCAGCCCTGCCCGCGCGAGAATTCCACGACCCGCCTCGTTGAAGAGACCGATCCGATCGCCGTGCCGGACACGCGGCTGCGTCGCACCTACACGCAAACCTTTGCCATCCGCTCGCTGCGGGCGTCGACACTCGCGGTCAACAGGGAATGAGCATGACACGCCACACCGATCGTCGCGTTGTCGCCTCCGCCGGCTTTGCCGGCTGGCGCCGCCGCGGATTCGTCTTGCCGGTCGTCCTCGTGATGCTGGTGGTGATGACCACGGTCGTGCTCTTCTCGATCCGCCGCGCCACGGTCGATGCGCGTCTGGCCGGCAACGACAGCCGCCGCACCATCAACGACACGTCCGCCGAGTACGTGCTGCGCTACTGCGAGTTGTGGATGGCCACGTCGCTTCCAGGCGAGACTGCGCGCAGCGGGTACTGGCTTCCGCCAGTCGTCATCGATGCGCCGGCGGCGACGGCGACCGCGGCGTGGCGGGTGGCCGCCAACTGGGACGGCAGTTCCGTGTCGATACACGAAGACCTGCGCGGGCCCAACATCGATAGCGGGGAATGCCTGATCGAAGATGCTTCGGCCGAGCTCGTTTCCGCGAGCGGGGCAAACAGCCCGAACCCCAGCGGCAACGAACCCGCCACCGACGGTGGCAGCGGCCCGGGCAACGACCCCGATCTGTTCCGGAAGTTTCGAGTCACCGCACGGGCCGTCGGGCCCGCTGCGGGCGGCAACCGGGTCGCCCATGCGCAAAGCGAAGTGAGGCTGTATGTCGTCCGTTAACGCTGACAATTCCGGCCCGCGTTCGTCGCGGGAGCGCAAGCCGGCGACGTGGGTAAAGCGATGGGCGCGGGCCTTGATGCCCTTGCTGGTTGCCGGGCAGGCGCTGCCGCCCGCCGTCTGGGCGGCGCCAAGTCCGTCGCAGTTTGCGCCGTCGCCGATGTTTCTCAATGTCTCGGTCTCGTCGAACGTGTTGTTCGTGCTCGATGATTCGTTGTCGATGGAGGACATCCGCCTGCCTGTGCCAACGTCGCCGTCCGGCCTCGATCCGCAAGAGAGTCAGGGCGGCACCGTCACCGTCGGCGGCGGCTTGGTGGTCGACCGCGTCAACGAATGGATGCACCGCACGGCCCTCTTCAACCCGCTCTACTACAACCCTGAAATCACGTACCGCCCGTGGAACGACAACGGGCGCAGCGGGCAGTCGGGCAACTTCACCAATGCCTCCACGAGCGTGACCTCGCACAGCAACGGCTTTCGCGAGGGCCTGGTGCCGCAAGACATGCGCTATGTCGGACCCAATTACACGGCAGCGAGCGGCAGCAGTGCGCAGCGGCAACGCCTGCGTACGGCCACCGGAGCCAATCCGCCAGGAGCGCCCATCTACGTGGCCGCCACGCGCCCGGCCAATGCTGGGTTTACCGGCACGGTCTTCACCGATAGCAGCGTCGCCCCGGCGCGCGACCGCAATCAAGACATTTTCTCTTCGCCGCTGGTGTGGGTGGCGGGGTCGGCCGAATCCTGCACCACGACGACGTTCCCGAATTCCACTACGCAACCCTGGCAGGCGCGACCCAGCACCCCGCTGCCGACAGCGGACCGCGGGACGCAGACCCGGGCGTCGAGCGACCGAGGCATCACCGACCGCGACACTACGACCCGGGATTCGCGTAGTCGGCCGACCGCCGATCTGCCCGTGTCCGATCGCCCGAGCGCCACTGTGGCCTCGGCCAACCGCGGCACGACCAACAGGCCGTCGGCCAACCGCTTGAGCAGCACTCGGGAGACGCAGACGCGCGAGTCGATTTCCAAGCCCTCGTATAGCCGGGACATCGTGAGTCGCGGCGTCCAGTATCGCACTGAGACACCGGATGTTCCCTGCGGTACGTGGACCAATTGGGAGACTCGGGCCACGCCGCCGGACGTTGACGGACAGGTTTGCGGCGATATCGGTAGCGGGGAGCTCGGCGTGCGGCAGATTCAGTGGGAAAGCCAATCTGAACCCTGCGCGAGTGGGTACTCCGTCGATACGACCAACTCTTGCATCCAGAATTGCGCCACCGGGGAAACCACCAGCGGCACCCAATGCGTCCAGCCGTGTACGGGGAGCTATCCCAACGCAAGCGGGAATCTCTGCTTCGCCAATTGTCCGACTACGCACCCCACCGTCCACCCGACGCAAAGCAACACCTGCATGGCGGGCTGCCCGACCGGGTACACCGCCGGCACGGGCGCCAACGTTCTCGTCTGTACCGGCGGATGTCCGACCACGCATCCGACGGAAATCGGCAATAGTTGCTTCAGCGGTTGCCCGACGACCCACCCGACGATCAACTCCAATCTCACCACGCAGTGCCTCGCGGACTGCTCCGGCAGTACGCCCAACGTGGCGAGCAATAACAATCTCTTGTGCGTCGCCAACTGCCCGGCCGACAAGCCGACCGCGATTGGCGCGACGTGCTACGGCTCCTGTCCGACGAGCACGCCGACGGTCAATCCGAATAATCCGGCCCAGTGCCTGGGCAGTTGCCCCAATAACGCACCTAACCCAGTGGATGGCACGTTGACCTGTGTTGGCAACTGCAACGGCCAATTCGACAACCTGATTGGCAGTCTGTGCTACGAAGATTGCCCCTCCGGGTATCCGTCATACAACCCGAACAACCCGGCTCAGTGTTTGGCCAATTGTCCGACAAGTTACCCGACCATCGGCAGCAACATCCTGAAGTGCCTGGCCAACTGTCCGACGGACTATCCGACGCTGCGCACCGCGGATGGCAGGTGCTATGCCAATTGTTCTGGTCAGTTTCCAACACTCAATTCCAACAACGACGTCCAGTGTCTGGCCAACTGCTCCGGCGATACGCCCTCCGTCGACGGAAGCAATAACTTGAGGTGCATCGGTTCGTGCCCGTCGACCCATTCGACGCAGAGCGGGTCGACCTGCTACGGAAGCTGTCCGGGCAC
>Ga0209450_10001108_pt1 | contig 13455 bp, 11 predicted proteins | sample FrelakmetLWP11LW_FD_187149 | JGI IMG/M metagenome (GOLD analysis project Ga0209450, IMG submission 187149) | Freshwater lake sediment microbial communities from the University of Notre Dame, USA, for methane emissions studies - LWP11 LW (SPAdes)... | ecosystem: Environmental > Aquatic >... | reverse complement strand
AAAAGGAGCTCACGGAAGGCTATATCCGCACCTATCGTGACTTCTATTCGATGCGCTCCATTGCCAGACGGGCCCTTGCGACCAGGCGCGACAAGATCCACACGGTTGTCATGAACATCGGCCGGAAGCTCAACGCCCGCTATTTCGAGGAGGGCTGCAGGCTTTAGCGCGCCCGCGTCAACGAAAGAAAAAAGAGGGATTCCGCAAAGACGGAATCCCTCTTTCGTTTCAGTGCCTTGCGGGGGCTTTCATTTCCCTTTGAACCGGGCCTGACGTCTCTCGATGAAGGATCGGATTCCCTCTGCGGCGTCCTCGCTCTTCATGATGGGCATCAAGTCCGGAAGAAGCCGAGCGATGGCCGCCCTTTCACCTTCAGCGCGGGCCAGCCTGGCCGAGGCAAGCGATGCCTGGACGCCCAGGGGCGCCTGCCTGGATACGTTCTCGGCGATTTCGAGGGCCCGGTCGAACTGCCGGCCCGGCTCGGTCACCTCCTGCACGAGGCCGAGGCGTAGCGCCTCGGCGGCATCGATCTCGTCGGCCGTCAAGAGATACCGCATGGCGTTTCCCCATCCGATCTCCCGGTGCAGACGCACCGTTGCGCCCCCCACGGGGTAGATGCCCCGCCTCACCTCGATCTGTCCGAATCGCGTATCCGAGGCCGCGACACGGATATCCATGGCAAGCATGAGCTCCAGCCCGATGGTGTAGCAGATGCCCTGTGGGGCCATGACCACGGGCTTGCCCACGCGCCTTGACTCATCGAGGCCGAAGGGGTCGCAGGCCCCCGCGGGCAGGGCGGGAAAGTTGCCCTCACCGAAAAACGGCGCCCACGTCGGAAGATCGAGGCCGGCCGTGAAGTGCTTCCCATGGGCAAAAAGCAGGCCGCAGCGAAGCTCCCCGTCGCGGTGCAACTCGCCGAGGGCCGCGGCCAGAACCTGGTACATCTCCACGTCGAAGGCGTTCATCTTTTCAGGGCGGTTGAGCCCCATGAGGAGCACGTGGCCCCTTCTCTCCACAGTGATCTTCTTTTCGTTCATCATCAGCCTCTTCTGTTGTTCATGGATTGATTGCATCGGTCTGCAATGGCGGTGCTTTCCGCGCGCTACCGCTACTGTTTCCGATTCTACCGCACTCCGGTTGCCGGGCAGAAACTTTTTTCGCGGAGGCACCCGGCTCATCCGATCCCTTAGCCCGTCATCAGGGATTTGGAAGGAATGGCTAAGGCTCCTGCCAATGGCAAACAGGGCTCCCTGTCCTATAATGAAATCCATTGAAAAGTTCCAACACCCGGAAAGGAGGTTTGTCATGTTTGCACCGAAAACGATTCTCGTTCCCACGGATTTTTCCGAGTATTCCGACAGGGCCATCAAGGAGGCCGTTGACATCGCAGCGCAGAACAACGCGAAGATCTATCTCCTGCACGTCGTCGACAGGCTTCAGCAGTGCGCCATTGACTACTGCATCCCCGTCGAGACGATGATGAAGGTCCAGTCCGACAGCGAGAAGGAAGCCGCAAAAAAGATGCAGGAAGAGGCGAACAAGATCCTGCAGTCGAGGAAAATCGACGTTTCCTTCGATGTCAAGTCGGGCAGCCCTTACGAAGAGATCCTCAGGGAGCAGCAGGAACGAAAGGCCGATCTCATCGTCATCGCCTCCCACGGCCGGACGGGCATCCTGAAAAGCCTCATCGGCACTGTGGCCGAACGGGTGATGCGCGAAGCCAAATGCCCCGTCCTTCTCGTTCGATAGGCCTGCGCGACGCTCAATCGGCGCGGAGCGCCTGCAGCCCGACGGGAGGCTTTCCCGCCCGAAGCGAATTTCCGAAAGGGGATTCTTGCGGTGAGGATTCCCGGACCCGGGAGGCCCGGGCAGCAATCAGGAAGATACCGGCCACGCCTTGACACAGATTGTCCATTTTCCTTCCTCCGGTGCCGCCTTTGGGATCGTATAACCCCGGCGGCACTTCTTTTTTTCGGCATGTGCCCGGGGAGGGGAGAATGGATGCGCCAGGGCCCTGCGGGTTACGGGGCTTTGGAAGAAGCATGGGCTCTAGGCCGCGGCCTTCTTCAGTGCATTGCAGGTCAGGCAGATGGAAAGCCCCTGCCTGTGAACGTAATCCATCACGTCGCCGCTCATCACATTCGCCAGGTCTTCCTTCTGTGCCTTGAGACGCCTCCTGCGGCAGCTCCATTTCGTGATGAGGAGATTTCCAGGCTGGTTGGGGCAGCGAATCAGGTTCTGCCTGTTGCGCGCGATCCACTCGTTGATCTGTCCCTGCAAGTCTCTCATGGCTCCCTCCTTTGCGATCCGTTCCGTCCATGACCCGTTCGGGCATGGATCGGTCGTTTTGAAGATGGGGAATTCTGCTGTCTCTGCGCGCGACAATTTTCACCAATCGTCAGTAATAATTCAATCTGTGAATCCATGATTCGTGGCGGGAAAATCTCTTACGGGCCTCTCAGGAAAAGGAGGAGAAAGGATCAGGATTAAACTGAAGGCTTCTCGGGTTAATTCCCATTTCGCTCGCCGGCCTTCAATGGTATAAAAGATGAATCATGCAGGAAAGAAAGAAGCAGGAGCGAAGAGATGTCTACCATCCGGGTTTTGCTTGCCGATGACCACAAGATCATCCGTGACGGACTCAAGACGCTGATCGAAAAAGAGACTGGCATGGAAGTGATCGCCGAGGCGGAAAACGGCCGCAAGACGGTCCGGCTGGTCCAGAAGCTCCACCCCAACGTGGTGATCATGGACGTGTCCATGCCGGACATGAACGGGATTGACGCCACCCGGAAGATCCTGGAAGAAACTCCCGGGGTCAGGGTCATCGCTCTTTCCATGCACTCCGACCGACGCTACGTCCTGGGCATGCTCGAGGCAGGGGCGTCAGGGTATCTTCTCAAAGATTGCGCCTTCGAGGAATTGGCCACGGCCATCCGTAATGTGGCGGGGGGAAATACGTATCTCAGCCCGAGGATCGCCGAGGTGGTGGTCAAGGGTTATCTCGACAAGGCGCCCGGGCCTTCCCATGGATCGGGCTCCGTACTCACACCGCGCGAGCGCGAGGTCCTCCAGCTTCTGGCCGAGGGGATGGCGGCGAAGGAAATCGCCGCGCACCTCAACGTGAGCGTAAAGACCGTGGAGACCCACCGCCGGAACATGATGGAGAAGCTCAACATGAGAGGCATCGCCGAGCTGACGAAATACGCCGTCCGGGAGGGGTTGGTGAGTATCGAGGGGTAAGCAAGGAGCTACGGTTACTGGAACCAAAAGGCCCGTCATTTCATGGGCCTTTTTCTTTCATGCCGTTGCCCCCTTTTCGTTTTTCGCCGTATCGGATTGCCGCCTGCGACAGTCCGGTCGGGTTCGCATGCCTGCTGTCACACCCTTTCTTTCCCTTTTCGGGTATTGCGCGATCTGGTGATGTCTGCTGCCTTCTTCGGCAATGTGACGGTTACTTCCGATCCCTTCCCCGGCTCGGATTCGATCTTGATTTTCCCTCCATACGATTTCACCCTCTCGCGGATACTGAAGAGGCCGAAACCGCCATCCAATCCGACCGTGCCGATGTTCCCAGCATCGAATCCCTGTCCGTCATCCGCAACGATCATCCTGACGATGTCCTTTTGCTCGACGATCCGGATGCTCGCCGTCCCGGCCCTGCTGTGTTTGACGATGTTCTGTACAAGCTCCTTCACCAACTGAAAGATCATCACTTCCATATCCTGGTCCAGGGCCTTGAGACTCCCGCCGAACGAGCTCGAGAAGGAAATGCCGTTTCTGGCTTTCACCTCCTCCGTCAGCGATTGCACGGCCACCTGCAGCCCCATGTCGTAGAGCACAGGGTTGCTGATGTCGGTCATCAACGATCGGGTTTCCCGGATGGCCTGCACGAGAAGCTGCTGCGCCTCGTCGAGCGCGCGCCGGGAGTCATCATCGCCCGGCTTGCTCCTGAGCAGATCGATCCTCATCCTGGCTGCCGCCAGAGTCTGGGCAACCTCGTCGTGCAGGGTCACAGCAATCTTCTTGCGCTCCCGCTCTTCCGTCATGATCAGCTCCGAGGCCAGCTTGCGCAGGTCGTCGCGGCTCTTCTCGAGATCCTCCAGGAGCAGCATCAGCTCCGTCGTGCGCTCCCGGACCCGCTGCTCCAGCTCCTCATTGGCGAGCCTCAATGACTCTTCGCTTTTCCGAAGCTCCTGCTGGGCCAGGACTCGCTGCAGGGCGATGGCGACCTGATCGGCCACGGTCCGCATCAGCTCCACCTCCTCCGGGGTGAAGCTGGGCCGGGTTTTCGTCCCGAAGGACAGCGTGCCGATGAGTCGGTCCTGGGCCTTCAGCGGGTGACAGCAGTAGGCTTGGATCCCGTAGGACCGGACGAGATCGGTACGCACATCGGGCGTGTGGAAGATGTCCTCGGCGATGATACGCGTCCTGTCCCGCGCGACGCAGCCGCAGACGGCCACCCCGTAGTCCAGCCATTCGAGCTTCCGGACTTCCTCTTCGGGGATGCCGGCGCAGGCGTTCAGGCGGAGCCTTCCTGCACGCTCGTCGACCATGAAGTTGAAGAACGCCTGGCAGTGCAGGTGCTCCATGACGTCCCTGCAAAGCTTCACGATCAGGCCCTGGGGGTCGTCGGTGGACAGCAGGCTCTCTGCGGTGCCGGAGAGCAGGCGGAAACGCGCCTCGTTTTGACGCAGCGCCTCTTCGGCCTCGATGCGCTCGGTGATGTCCATGATGGCCACGGCGCCGCCGGAGATTTTTCCGTCGACGTCACGGATCGGGACGGCACTGTTCATGACGAAGGAAGTGGTGCCGTCGAAGCGCTCGATCTTCATCAACTGGCCCGTTACGGTTTCCCCTTTCTGAACAGCCCGGGCCGAGGCCCATTCATCAGGTTGGACCTGCCTGCCCGAGTCGAACCACCAGGCCTTGTACCTTTCATAGTCGTCGATCGATCTCGTCTCGGGCCTTTGCTCGCCCCAGACCTGTTCGAACATATCGTTGGACTGGATGGTTCCGCCTTCGGTGTCGACCAGTGCAACTCCCACGGGAAGAGTTTTGATGAGGGCCTCGAGGCGGTTCTTCTCGTTTATGGCCTCGATCCGTGCGATCTCCCGCTCCTCTTCGGCTTGCCTGCGATCGTTCACGTCCGTCGCTGTGCCGTACCACTTGATCACGTTCCCTGCCTCATCGGCCACGGGGACGGCGCGAGTAAGGAACCAGCGATACCTGCCGTCGGCGATCTGCAAGCGGTGCTCGATCTCGTAGGGCGACCCGGTCCGGATTGCACCCTTCCACGCCTCGACGGTCCGTGATCGGTCCTCCTCGTAAACGGCGGGCCGCCATGGCCCACAGGTCGTAAATAATGAGATCCGGCTGTTGAAGTAGTCCACCCTGCCGTCGGGTTTTGCCGTCCAGACCAGCTGCGGCATGGAATCGGCCAGCTGCCGGAAACGCGCCTCCTTTCGCCGCAGCTCCTCTTCGGCATCTTTGCGTTCCGTGATATCGAAGCAAGTGCCCGCCCATTCCCGCACGCTGCCGTCGTCATTCAGGATCGGCACGCCGCGGGCCAGGAAATGCCGGTAGGCCCCATCGTGCCGGCGCAGCCGGAACTCCGTCTCGTAGCCCTGCTTTTCTTCGACCGCTTTCTGCCAGACTGCCCGGGTGATCTCGACGTCGTCGGGATGAAGCGCCTTTGACCAGCCCCGGCCCTGCATCTCGTCGAAGGTTTGCCCCGTGTATTGCCGAAAGCCGGGGGCATCCTCCACGACCTCGCCGTCGGCATTGGTCGCCCAGCCCATCTGGCCCGTGACTTCGATATACGAGCGATACCTCGCTTCGCTGCGGCGCAGGGCCTGCTCGGCCTCGATGCGCTCGGTGATGTCCTCGTTGAGAACGACAACACCCGAAATCCTGCCGTCGCCGGATTTCAGGGGAACGGCCGAGTTGAGGATCGTCTTTCTCGTCCCGTCAAAACATTCGATTTCGAGGACCTCCTTGAGGCTCGTCTCCCCCTTCTTTACGGCGCGGACGACGGCCCAGTCCTCCGGTGCGAGGGGCTTTCCGGTATCGGCCCACCAAGCCCTGTACACGTGGAATTCCCCCGGCTCGACGTAGCGCGCCCCGGCCCAGATCTGACTGCCCGCCTCGTTGCCGTATACAATCCTGCCTGTTTCGTCCGCAAACCAGACACCGACCGGAAGATGGTCCGCGACGGCCTTCATCCGAAGCTCGCTCGCCCGCAGGGCCTCTTCTGCCCGCTTGTTTGCCGTTGCGTCGATGCAGATTCCGGACATGCTCAGTGGCTGACCGCTCTCATCGTAGAGAGTGCTGCCCCATGCGCGTACCCATCGTTCCTTTCCATCGGGGCGGATGATGCGGTACTCGTTTTCAAGTGGAGTCCCTTCCCGGATCGAGCGATTGATCCGCTCCATGGCCGGTTGGCGGTCATCCGGGTGCAGGACGCCCAGCCAGGTGTCAAACGATGCCGATGTCGCGGGGTCCAGGCCGAACAGGGAGTAGAACTCCTCCGACCACATGAGCTTCCCTGTTGATATGTCCCAGCCCCAGATTCCGGCATTTGCGGCTCGCTGGGCGATCTTGAGCAGGCCATAGGAAACCCGAAGGGACTCCTCCGCCTGTTTGCGAACGGTGATGTCCAGGAAAATTACCGCGAACTGTCCCGGTGCAGGGCGGTAGGCAAAGACCTCGTAGTCCCTGCCCAGTACCGAGGAATGGCTCTCGAAATGAGCAGGCGTGCCGGTGAGAGCGACCTCGCCGTATCGCTTGATCCAGAGCGGCTCGGTGCCCGGCAGAGCCTCGTGAACAGTTTTCTCGATGACGTCCTCGCGCTTCAGTCCGGTCTGCCGCTCGAAGGCCGGGTTGACGTCCAGGAAGCGGTAGTCGCAGGGCTTGCCGCTTTCGTCGCAGAGGAGTTCGTGGAGGGCGAACCCTTCGTTCATGCTCTCGAAGAGCCCGCGGTAGCGCTCTTCGCTTGCCTGCAATGCTTCCTGGGCCTTCCTGGCTTCTGTGATGTCGCGCACAGCGGTCAATCGGCGATCGCGACCGTCGTGCCGTACGGTCTTCCCGTGGGCTTCGACCAGGATCGGGCTTCCGTCCTTGCGGAACATCCGGTGCTCCACCGCGCTTTCACGCCCCGAAAGGATATTGTCCAGTACACGGTCCCTGTCTTCCGGGTGAACAAGCACGGAGACGTCCATGCCAAGCAGCTCCGGGCGGTCAAAGCCGCTGATTTTGCAGAATTGCTCGTTGACGTCTGTGAACCGTCCGTTTTCCGTGATGGCGACGCCTTCGAAGGTCGCCCCGGCAAGCGTCCGGAAACGCGACTCGCTTTCCCGCAGTACTTCTTCGGCCCGCCTTCTCTCGGTGATGTCACGGATGATGAGCGTCCTCTCGGAGCCTCCATCGGATTTCATCTCCGGGGAGACGGACAACTCGGCGGGAAAGATTGAGCCGTCCTTTCTCTTCAGATCCATCTCCACGTCTTTACGGGATTCACCGAACAGACATGCGTGAAAGGAGTCCCGGGAATGTGCGGGAACAATCTGCTCCGCCAGGCTTTGGCCGGCGGCCTCCTCCCGGCTGTATCCGAATGTTTTTTCCGCAGTCGGATTCATCAGGATGATCTTTCCCTTGCGGGTGATGGCGATAATGGAATCGGCAGCCATCTCGACAAGGGCTTTGTAGTGTGTCTCGGACTTTCTGAAGAAGTCGGACAGCGCGCGCTCGACGGTCGTGCCCCTGCGCCGGGCTTCATCCAGGGCCTTCATGGATGCGACCACCAGGTAGACATCCCCAAGGTATTGCGATGCTCTTCCCAGCCAGCTCAGGGGGCTGCCGGGCGCTGCGAGGGCCACGCCGATGATCCCTGCTCCGATGAGCAGCAGCGCATTGATGGAATAGAGAAGAAAACCGGTTTTCCTCTCCGCGTAAACCGTCATCATCAGCAGGGCGGAAGTGAGCAAAAGAGTAACGGAGACGGAGAGGACAACCTGCCGGATGGCCGTGGGGCCTTCCCCGATGATAAAAAAGGGCGGTAGGACCTGGCGCACGGTCGCCGCCGTCAGGACGATCCCCAACAGGAATACAGCGCTGTAGCTGGCAGCCGCGATCATGCCTCTGCGCCTATCGATCTCCATCGAAAACCCAAATGCCGTGAACAGGGAACTCAGAAAGTAAAGAACCGCCGTGAAAAGAACGCCGATATTGTGAGTCGTAACAGTGTAGTTCGGACCGTAGGGGGGGTGGATCAGCCATCCGGCCACAAAGGAGGACAATCCAAATGCAAGCACACCGCACCCCAGCAGCAAGACGTTCAGAAACCCTCCGCGCAGAAAACTCCTGAAACAAAGCCCGGCGATCAGCAGGCACAGGCCCGTGATAAAAACGGTGTTCAGCGTAAAGAGAAGCCAGGGGGGCTCGAAGACATATTTAGCGGATCGAAGTTCCGGGCCTGCCCCGAAGAGGATGGCATAGAACAGGATGAACAGGAGAATGGGCAGGGATTCGGATTTGCCGAACAGGTCGGACAGGAGCCGTTTCTTTTCAGATCCTTGCGATGCCTGTCCCATCAGAGCATCCTCCTGGAACGGGCCGTTCCGGGTGCGGTTGTCATCCATCCAGGGCTGCCGTCCGCTGCGGGGGGCAGATCAAAGGTTCTTACATTATTCCGCTGGGGCGGGGAATCAGGGTTTTGCTGATATCCTTATCAGGAAATCCCTTAGGGAATCAACTCCGCCTGGACGCGATATGCATGGCTGAAACGTGTTCCGTCGATTGTCGTGATTGTGTACCATTGCATTTTAAGGCATCTTCGTGCGTAAAGCATCATGAAATCATCGGGGCAACGACCCGGTTTGAGGGCGATCCGGGTGTCTAAGCATTATTCTTGTCAAAATTCAGGGTTTTCCTGATTTATTTCCGCCTCGTGATGCGGTAAGCAAACATATGAATATCGCAGGTCTGCCGCGTGATGGGGTGCAGGGCCCCTCGAGAGGGAAACGGATGAATGCCAGGGTAGTGATCGTCGATGATCACAAGATGTTCCGCGACGGGCTCCGGGTGCTGATCAACGCCGAGCCAGGCATGGAGGTAGTAGGCGAGGCCGTCGACGGCAGGGAAGCCATCGAAGTGGCCCGCAGACTGACTCCCGATGTCGTGGTCATGGATATCAGCATGCCGGGAATGAACGGCATCGAGGCAATGCGGCATCTTATCCAGAACAGCCCGAAGGTCAAGGTGATCATGCTGTCCATGTATTCGAGCGGCCCCCTGGTGCAGAGCGTCCTGGCGGCCGGTGCCGCCGGATATGTCATGAAAGGCTCCGACTTTGCTGAGCTTTCCGCGGCGATCCGCAACGCATGCGGCAACGCGGATTCTTAATCCCCCCTCCTTCCTGCCTATTTTCTTTTCGGTTTCTCCCGTCCGCGGCTTGGCTTTTCTTGCGCCTCACCGAGTGCGTGCCCTGCGCTTGAGTTCGCCCGCGAAAAGGCTTATAGTGAAAAAGAATATCTGCAAGGGGGCATGACATGAACCGGGAACGAGGTTTCGTTTGGGGAATGCTTGCATGCCTTCTCCTCGCCATAGCCGGCTGCGCCGCACCCGTTGTAAGCCCCCGCGAAACGCCCGTCGTACGGGTCGTCCGGGACAACGCCTTCTCCGTCGTGAACATTCGCACGGAGAGCCTCGTCGATCTCAAAGAGCACCCCGCCTGGGGCCAGTACGGCGAGCGGCTCGACCGCTTCTTCAAACAGTACTTCGGCGAGGACTACTCCGAGGGGACGGTGAAGCTCAAGAGCCTGGGCTCCGGCGTCATCGTCGACAAGGACGGCCTCATCGTCACCAATGCCCACGTAGTGCACCGGGCGAAGACCATCTACGCCGTGCTTCGCGACGGCACCGTGGCGGAGGCGAAGGTTATCAAGGTCAACACCCTCGATGACCTCGCCCTGATCCGGATTGAGCCCGCCCGGAGCCTCAGGGCCGTCCGGTTTGCCGACGTGAAGACCCTCATGATCGGCGAGACCGTCGTCGCCATCGGCAACCCGCTGGGGCTCGAGAATTCCGTTACCACGGGCGTCATCAGCGGCATCGACCGGGCCTTCAAAAATCAGGAGTGCGACTATGCATGCTCGGGGCTGCTGCAGACGGATGCCTCCATCAACCCCGGTAACAGCGGCGGGGCGCTTTTGAACATGGATGGCGAGTTGGTGGGCATCAACCTGGCGGTGGTGCTGGGCGCGCAGAACATCGGCTTTGCCGTTCCTGTCGACAAAGTCTTGCAGATACTGGGGGGGCAGCGGAAGAGCCAGGAAACGCCGAAGTAACTTTTGAAGCGTAGCCCATTTCCCGATTACCCGGTTCCAGATACTTTTTGCTCGTGGTGGCGAGGGAGTGCCTCTACGGGGGGGCTCCTGAAAAGAAAAGCCCGGCCGCATCGGCCGGGCTTTGTTCAGTGAGGCGATGACATGCGTCTACTTGGAGACCACGAGTTTCTGGCCGGGCTTGACCGTGTCCTCCGCGCCGAGATTGTTGAGCTTGCGCAGATCGTCCGGCTTCATCCCGAATTTCTTGCTGATCCCGTAGATCGTCTCGCCCTTCTGGACCGTGTGGATCTTCTTGCCCGAGGGTGCCGCGGCTTTTTCCTTCTGGGCGGCCTTTGGCTTTTCCGCGGCCACGGCGACGGGTTTCTTCTCCAGGGCCTCGACGCGCTGTGCGAGTGTGTCGACCTTCCCCGTCAGGGCTGCCTCGGCGCCCTCGGCGGGGAGCCTTGCCTGCAGCGCCGCCTGCTGTTTCTCCAGGGCCGTGATCTTCTGCTCCAGCGAGCCGATCTTCGTCTGCATGAGCCGGACCTCGTCCTTGGAGACCCCGCCGCCCCCCAGCATCATGTAGATGCCACCGATCACGGCAAGCACCACGACTCCAACGGCGGCGAAAATGCCCACCTTTTTCTTGTCCGTCCCCGTCCGCTTTCGGTCCGGTGAATAGACCTCCTCCGCCTCCGTGTCCATCAATCGGATATCGGGATCATCGGGCATGGCACTTTCTCCTTCCTGGATAGTTTGGGGCCCCCTCCAAACCCAAGAGCCCTATACCATAAAAATGCAACAGATGAAACAGGAAACGCGAATTCAACCAATCACTGACGGGCTTACGCGCTTCCGCGCGGGACGATCAGAAGTTTACCCGGTTCAGACCCTTCAGCCCGAGGATCTGTCGGGCCTCATCCGGGGTGGCGGGCTCGCTTCCCAGCTCGCGGATGATGCGGGCCATCTTGGCCACCTGCTCTGAGTTGCTCTTTGCGAGCTGCCCTTTCTCCAGGAAGAGATTGTCCTCGAGGCCCACGCGGCAGTGGCCGCCCAGCAGGACCGACTGTGTGCAGAGTGGGAACTGGGCCCGACCGGCCACACAGACGGAGAACTCGAACTCGCCGATGAGCTTCCTTGCGTAATCGAGGAGGAACATCAGGTTCTCGGGGCTTGCGGTGATCCCGCCGAGGACCCCCATGACGAACTGCAGGTAGACGGGCCGCTTGATGTGCCCGCGCTGGATCAGGACGGCCAGGTTGTTCACCATGCCGGCGTCGTAGATCTCGAACTCCGGTTTTGTCTCGTTCAGGTGAAAAATCCGGCAAAATTCCCGGATGGACTTGAAGGTGTTGGGGAAGATGAGATCCTCCGTCATGGCGAGATACTGGGGCTCCCAGTCGTGCTTGAACTCCTTGAATTTGTCCAACGCCTGGAAGAGGGCGAAGTTCATGGAACCGCCGTTGAGGGAGGCCATCTCCGGCCGGTAGAGGGTCACGGGGGCCACGCGCTGCTCCACCGTCATGCCCAGTCCCCCGCCCGTGGTGATGCAAATCACGGCGTTGCAGCGCGCCTTGATCCTGCGGACGATCTCCCGCATGATCTCGAGATCCGGCGAGGGCTGCCCCGTTTCGGGATTTCGTCCGTGGACGTGGACGACGGCCGCCCCGGCCTCGCAGGTGGCCACGGCCTCGTCGGCGATCTGCTGCGGCGTCACGGGCAGGTAAGGCGACATGGTGGGCGTGTGGATGCTCCCGGTGATGGCGGCGGTGATGATCGTCTTCTCCCTCATTTCCCTCTCCCTCCTTTTTCCTCTCGGGCTTTCCGTTGTACAGACCCCACTCTCATTCCTAACAGACGGGCCTCTCTGTCAAGCGATATTCGGCGGCGCATCACCCGTCCCGGCCCGGATCGTCTCATGCAGCCGCACTGCGAAATAGATCAGCGCGAAAAGATAAACAGGCAGGAAAAGCCACCAGGCAAAGGGATTGGGGATGCCACTGTAAGCAATGCCATCAGGCACGCGGAGGATATTCTTCCAGTCCCAGCAGAAGGCGACAATGAGGAGAAACCCGCAGCCGAGTTCGACTGCCCAGTCAACCCGGCGCCAGCGGATCGCGTAACCCTTCTCGGCCAGATAGATGAGAATGGAGCCTGACGCGATCATCGCTACTGAAATCAGCACCGGTGCGATCACCGGCCCCACCCAGGGCAGCGGGATGTAGAACAGCAGATCCCACGTCATGAGGCTTTCAGGCCAGCGCAGGATCACCCACAGCCAGACGTAGTAGAAGATGTCCCAGATGCCGAAGGCGATCATGAAGAAGCAGAACCGCTGCAGGCCTCTCACCCCCGCGATGATTCCCGCGGCGGCCAGCATGACGATGGTAGCCGCCTCGCGGCCCATCTCCACGAGGATGAGCGGCTCCAGGACGTGCCGCCCGTTTTCCCACAGCGTTGCGATGGGGAATTCAAAGGAGCCGTCGAAGTAGATCTTGCGCAGGTAGACGACGACGGCGCTCTCGACATAGGCGAAGGCCGCCGCAAAGACCACCACCCAGACCCATTTTCGGAATGTGTCGCCTGGCGGGTTCCCGGTCCCTGCGTTCATGTGCGCTTCCTTTCCTGCAGAGGGTCTTCCGGCGGTCCATGCTGACAAGGGCCGGAAAAATTGTACGACGAATTGAACATTTTTTCGATAAAGATTGTGCGCGCTTCCGGCTGTCCCTTTTCGAAAGAGCGCACGCTACAGCACATCCCCCTTCACATCTAGCAGGGAGAGGTTGTTGCGGGCAAGCTCGTGGGCCGGGTCGATGCGGAGCGTCTCGAGCCAGGCCTTCCGGGCCTCATCGTTGCGTCCCGCGAGGAAAAGCATTGGAAAGGGGATATGTCCATTCGGGTTTCCTCCAGGTCTGGCGCGTTCTGTTCCGCAATATTTTGGCCAGCCGGCAGATCGATCCCCCGGCTCGTATGGGGAGTCCGGGGATAATTGAAAACAGGTAGTCAATGGATCAGGGCCTATCAAGGTGATTTTTTACGACGACATCCTTGATCGGCGAGCTTTTTGTCCGGATGATCCTGTCTGCCGTTGCTCTTCTTCGCTGGGGAATCGACCCCCCCCCCCCCCCCC